>Ga0247782_1000007_pt1 | contig 305597 bp, 220 predicted proteins | sample UWRJL019104C5_FD_179928 | JGI IMG/M metagenome (GOLD analysis project Ga0247782, IMG submission 179928) | Plant litter microbial communities from Arlington Agricultural Research Station in Wisconsin, United States - UWRJ-L019-104C-5 | ecosystem: Environmental > Terrestrial > Plant litter >...
TGTAAAAATAAAATAAAAAAAAAAAAAATATTTGTAATATAAAAAGTATTTTATGTTATAAAAAATTAGTATGCAAATTTTTTTAACTTATAAAGTTAGTTAAAGTTGTTTGCTTTTTATAAATTAAGTGCAAATAAAGTTAAAGCTTATTAGTTAATAAATAAGTAAGCTATATAATGCTTATAAGCTTACGTTTTTTTACTTAAATTATTTTTTAAAAGCTTAAAGCGTTATAAAAAATAATAAATTTATTTTTTAGTAATAGCTTTATAAAGCTATTTACTATTTACTTATTAGTAAAAACTTATTAAAAGTTTACGTTTTTATTTTATGCAGCTTTTTAATAAAACGCTTTTTAAACTAAGACATGCTTTATTTTATTATAATGTTATAAGTTTTTTATTATTATAATAACTTTTTAATTATTTTTATAAATAACTATTATAAGTAGATCATTTTTAGCAGCGTTTAACTTTATAAGTAGTTTATAAAGCTAGATTACTTTTTTTATAGCTTAGGTTTGCTTTTTTGTTTTTAATTTGCAAAATAATAAAGAGGTGCTATTTTAGCATTTTAATAACTAGCTAATTACTTTGTTTTTTATATTAAAAATATACTTTAAGGTTAATTACTTTGTTTAGGTGCAGCTTGCTTAGTTAGCATTAGTTTAGCTTACTAGGTTTTAAAGTTTTTTTTAGTAGTAAAGTTTAAGGTTAATAGTGCTATATAAATATTATAGTACTTATTAAGCTGTGTTTAGGTGTGCTATTATAAAGTTTTTTATATATTTGCTTAAATATAATATTATATATATAATATTTAGTTTTATACTTAGCATAGCATATATTAAGCAACTTATAGCTTTTAAATACTACTATACATTACTTTTTTAGGCCTTATAATTATTTGCTAGCTTAAGTATTTTGTTAACTTTTATTAGCGTTATTATAGTATGCGTTTTTTACTGTCTTAGTTTTTTAATTATTTTTTTTAAGTAGGCTTTTTAGCTAAAATAAATAGCTTTATTTTAGCAGTCCTTAATAATAAATATTTTAAAGTAATAAAAGCATAAGCTAAGGTTTTGTATTTAAAACTATTTTAAAAAAGCATTTTTAACTTTTTAAATTTTAGTTTTTAAAAGGCTTGCAATAAGTAAATTGTTAACATATATAGCAATATATATATATTTTTTAGCAAATACTTTAACGTTTAAGTTTAGTAGTATAAAGCTTAGTTTTTTTTAAATACTTTAAAAGTATTTTATACTAAACTTTAAAAGCTTATTTTAACTTATATAGTACTTTATTTAGCTTATATACTTTTTTGTTTATTTTGCTATATAAAAAAGTAGTAACAATATTTATTTATTTAATTTTAAAATTTAAAGCGGCTATAATAGCAAATATAGCCTTATAGCTTATAAGCTTTATTACTAAAGCAAATATTTTATTATAGTTAATTTTTTTAATTTATTTAAAACTTTAAACTATTTAGCAAGCTTTATATTAAATAATTTTTTTATTTAGGCCTTTTTTAATTTTGTAAACTTATTTGCTTAATATTATATTTTAGCTAGCTAAAAGTTTATATAGTACTTAAATTTAGTTATTTATTAAAAACTTATATTTAACTTTTATTACTTTATATTATTAGTGCTATTTAATATTTTTTTTTATTATTTTATAGTTTTTAAGTTTTAGTTTAGCTATTATTAGTATAAATAATAGTATAGCTATTATTAATTTAAATGCTAAGCTTAATGCTTTTAAGTAATATTAAGTAGTAGCTTTTGTTATTATTTTAAGTTATAAGTTATAGCAATTAAGCAGTACTTTAAGTGTAAAGCTTTTTAGCTATATTTTAAAAATTAGCTTTAAAGTAGCATTAGCTTTTAAGGTTGCTAGTAAGCAAGATATAAAGGTTAGCGTTGCTATTTAATTACTTAAAATTTTAGCTGTTAGTAAATTAAAGCTTTTATATAATAGGCTTTGTAAGCATTATTTAATAACTAAGTAATTAAAAAATAGTAATTTAGCTTGCTTTTAAAAGTATATGTTTGCTATATTTTTTATAAATATATGCAAGTAGTTCTTTTTAAAAAAAATATTGTTAGCATTAATAACTTAATAATTGTTAAGCTATAAAATAGTATAGTTATATATGCTATTTCTTTTATAGCTTAATATTTAGTAAGGTATTGTTTTTTTTTTAAGCATGTTTAGCTTTATAAGTAATAAATATTAGCTTATAGCTTTTATTATAACTATATAGCTAAGGTTTAGCTTTTTTTTATACTATACTTTATAAAGTGTTTATTTTGCTTTTTTATATTATCTTTTATTTTTAATATAAGTAGTAGTTTTAATAAAAATAGGCTAGTACTTTAATAAGATCTTTTGCTTTTTAGTAATAGCTATAATTTTTTTAACTATATTTTTTAATAAGCATATTATTTTTTTAATAATACTGTTTTGCTAATGCTGTTTTATTATAATATAGTATATTTTAATACTTTTCTAGTTATAAAAAGCTTTAAATTTATTATTTATATAAGCTTTAAGCTTATTAATATTAATAAAGTAGCAATAGTACTTAAGTCTTTTTTACTTTTATAAAAATTTGTTAAGGGCTATAAACTACTTACTTAAGCATTTAATTAAAATAGCCTAACTTATACTACTATAATTGCATATAATAGTAAGCTATTTTATAAATTTATTATAGCCTAGTATATTTATAAGCATGCTAGCTTTGTTTATATATATAAATTTTAGCAAGTAAATATTTTTTTAAAAGCTTTTTTTATATAGTTTTTTAGTTATGCGTTCTTTAATATAGGCTTTATAAAAGTAGTACTTTGTTTATAATATAATGCTTGTTATTATTATTATTAGTTTTTTAATTTTATTATTTAATATATAACTAAGTTTTTTATGCTATACTTTTAAAGTAAGATTAATAAAGTAAAAGTAAAAAGTTATATTAAGTATAGCTATATATAAGCATTTATTTAGTTAATTAATTATATATAAACTAGCTATTTAATGTGCTAATAAAAATATATATTTGCTTTTTAAGGCTTAAGCCTTATCTTTATAAAATAAAAATTATATACCTTTTAGCTCTAGTTAAAATACTAAGACTAGATTGTAGCTAAAAATAAGGTAGTATATTATATTTTAAATAGTAATTGTTTTAGTAACGCTATTAACTTTAGCTTAAAAGCTTGCTATGCTTTTTTATTTTAGCATTACTATTATTTTATTTATTTTATATATAGGTAGTCTTATATAAGGTTAAAGTTTAGTAAATAGCAACTTATTTAAAAAATTAGTTTAGCTGCAGCTACTATTAAAAATAATATAGTTAGCTATTTTTTTTGCTAGGTTTACTGCTTTTTTATTTAATAAGTTAAAAAAACTTATTTATAAAAGTGCTTTTTTTATTTAAGTGCTTTATAAAATATTTTTTAAAAGGTAACTTTATAGTTTAGGTAAAGATTTTTGTAATGCTTTATAACTATTAAACATTTTAGTAAAAATGCTTGTTTTAGGTATAAGATATGCTTTAAAAAGCTTGTTATTAACTTTAAAGGTTATAAAAGTAAGATTTAAAAGCAATTCTAACTATTTTTTAATAGCAATAATATAAGCAGTATTTATTAGCATGTTTAGCTTATTAGTTTTTTAGTGTTTAAAGTTATAAGATTTTTAGTTTGCTAAGGCAAAATTAAAGTGTTTATAAAAGCACTTATTAAAGTTATAAGTAGTAACTTTTTACCTTGCCTTAATATAGTAATAATAGCCTGTCTTTTTTTTTTGCTTATTATTGTTATTATTATTATTAGTAGTATTATTATTATTACTATTTTGTTTATTGTTTTTATTGTTATTATTAAAGTTGTAATAGTTGCTTTTTTTACTAAGTAGTTATGCTTTAGCAATGTTTTGTTTAGTAAGCTTTTAGGTTTGCTTTTTATATATAGTTTTTTAAATAGCTAGTTTAAAAGTTATTGCTGCAAATAATACCTTTTTAAATGCTTTTTTAATAATAACTAAGTTAGTTATATGTTTAAAAAAAAGTAAAAAAAAAGTTGGCGTAGTTGTTATTAAGTAATAATAAAAACTTTATTAAAAGGTATGCTTTTTTTATTTTATAGCTTGCAGCGTTAAGTTTTTTAAAGTTAAAGTAAATTGTTTATAGTTTAGCAACAAAGTTAAAAACTGTTTTCTTAGTTAATAATATAATATGCTTTTACTAGAAGTAAAAGTTTTAAAATGTAGCACTTTTAGCAAGTTTAAATTTGTTTTTAAAAAATGTTTATAAAAGGGCAACTATTTAGCAATCCTTTTTGTTTTGTTTAAGTATGTCTTTAACATTATTTTTGCAGCATAATTAAATATACTTTATAGCTTTTTATTAATTACTTTTTTAAACCTTTTTTTTTTTTTGCAAAGTTTGGCCTTTATAAAAATGTTTAATATTTTTATAGGTTTTTTAGTTTTATTGCTATCTAGTAGCAGTAAGGCGTAGCTTTAAACTTATAAGTAGTTTTTTATTTTTTTTTAAAATTTAAAGTATTTTATAGTTAATTTAAGCTTTATTATGCTATTAAAGCTTGCTTTAGTAGTTTTTAGTTTACTAGACATAATAAGTAGTAGTAAAAAGTATAAAAGTTATAGTAGCTATAGTACTATTATTAAAGTAAAATAATAATAATAATAAGCTAAATATTATATAAAATATATTTTTTAAAAATAATTTAAGAGTAGGTTTTTTTATTTTAACTTTTAAACTAAAAAAGTAAGTAGTATTAATGTTTAAAAAAGCAAATATAAAAAATATGTTAGTAAATAATAATAATTAAAGCTTTATAAAAAGGTTAAATATAAAAATATATAAGTTGTTTTTAGTTTTTTTAAATGTTTTGTTAATATTATTTTGTTTTTATTATTAAAGTTGTTTAAGTTTTTTAATAAAATAAAAAATATTATATTTATTTAAAAATTAATATTAAGTAAGTTTTTTAAGTAGTTAAAATTATAAATTATATTTAGTTTTATAGTTGTTTTTTTTAAAAATTAGTTTTTTTATTTTAAAACTTTTAAGCGTTTATTAAACTATTGTTAACTTTTAGTTTTAGTTAGTAAAGCAATAAAAAGATTGCTATAAAGTTAATAATAATTTTTATTAAAAGTAGTTTATTTTCTTGTTAATATAACGTATTTTACAGCTATATTTGCTACCTGGCCATATTTGCCACTTTTTCTCACCTTTGTATATATAACTTTTGATCTATTATATTTTTACTACCTACTATAGTAGGCCTTTAAAAAGAGTTTAATATTATTTTTGCGCTTTAAGCGATTTATATAAACCTAAAACTAAGTATTTAATGCGCAGCTAAAATTTATAATATACTATATATAACCTTTTTTAACTAAAAACGCAGTTGTACAATAATATTTAATAGGTTTACTAATAATTAAAAACTTACTAAATTTAAAAAGCAAGCTATTATATAATATATACTTAATTTTGTTGCGCAATTATTTTTACTTAAGCATAGTAGTATTAAAAATATAGCTAACTAATTGCTAAAGTTATGTAACAAAAAATATGTTAGCAAAAACTAGATTTTTACTTTTATATAATAATAACTAGCCTTTATAACATATTTTAATTGCTAAATTAATTATTAGCGTATTTTATATAAAAATTTATTTATATACTATAAGTAGTTTGCTTTTATATAAAACATAATAGCAAAATATAAAGTTTAAAAAAAGAATATATATAACTTTAATAAAACTAGATTTGTTATAAGCAAAATTTTATTTAAAATAGTTATAACTATATTTAATTATATAAAAGACTTAAAAGTAGTACAGCAAGGCAATTATAAATAAGCTATAGTTATTTAAGCTATCTTATTATATAGCTATATTATTTTGCTATATATTATTGTTGCAAAAAAAAACTATTTATTATTTTAATATAAAAGCATTTTATTGCTTAATAGTTAGGTTATTATAACTATAAAAAATAGCTAAACAATAAATAAGCAAAGTATTAATTAAGTTTAATATTTTAATTAATATATAAGTAGTTATATAAAAGGCGTATACTAACTTTTAATCTTTAATAGCTATAAAAGCTATTATTTATATAATTTTAAAAAGTATTATAAAAATAATAATATTATTACGCTTTATATGCTAGCATATTTATTGCATAAGCTTTAGCCTCTTAATATTAGCTATTTTAGCTTTTTAAAATAGTTATATATAAAAAAAATTAAATACTTAATATAAGCATATATTATATATATATTAAAAAAAGATTTTTTATTTATGTTTTTTAATATATTTAATATGTTAATAATAAAAGCTAATATATAAAAAAGTTTTTAAAAAGCAAAATTAGTGCTATATAACCTAAAATATATTATTGCTTAGCTAAATTTTTGTTTAACTACTTTTATAATTAAAGCCTTATTTAATAGCCTGCTTTTACTTTAGTAATTTATTACTTTAAATAATATATAAAACATAATATTTTAGTTTATATTTGTTAAATATTTTATTATATAATATTAAAATAGCTTACTAACACATATTATTAAAAGTATATAGTAAATTATATGCAGTGCAATAGCTATTATATATTATTTAGCTTTGTTAAAAAAAAAAGTTATAACTTTTTATATAGCAAACAACTAACTTAGTTAATATTGCTGTATAAAAAAAACAAGATTATAAAATAAAAGATTACTTTATATATAAAATATAAAAGAGTTATAAGCTACTAAGGCAGCTGCTGCGCAAAAAATAGCAAAAAGGCGTGCAAGTAGTAGTTATATAAGGAGGCAAAAAACTTGTGCACAACGCTATAAAATATGTAGCAAGCCTAGCTATAATGCGCAAACATATTAAAATAAAATAAAAATATCTAGCAAATCTAATTTTAAATAGTTTAAATTAATTTTTTATTATATAGTTAAGTTATAAAAGATTGTTTGTACAAAGGTAAGAAAAAGTAGCAAATATGGCCAGGTAGCAAATATAGCCGTGGGATACGTTACTATATTTTTTATAATTATTTTAATAATTTTTTATAACAAAAGTAAGTCTTTTTTAATAGTAGTAAATATAAAGGTTATAAGTATATAAAAATAAACTTTTCTTAATTTTAAGTATATTATATTAATAATAGGTATATTATTAAAGTTTTTTATAGGTTAGTAGCTACCTTATAGGTCTCTTACTAGGATAGATTAGTAGGCTTTATTTTTATCCTTTTAGCTAGCTTTAGTAAAAATAGCAATAGCTAAGTAGTTTGCTAATATAGTAATAGTAGTAATATTATAAGCTTTAGGCTCATAACCTATTAAAGTATAGGTTATAAGTACATCAGTATTGTATTAAATGGTTAAAAAAGTAACTAGATAGCTAGGTATGTAAAGGATACCTGTACATTATATGGGCAATAGGTGTGGGGCGTATGTACCAGCCACCTGAATTCCAACATTATAGATCCTTAGGCGCTTCAGGAATCAATGGACCTGTCTGTTCACTCTGTGACCATTCCTCCTGACAGCACGCCACATCGGTTGTGGCAAATATGGAGGGGCTCCTTCAACAGGACCTGGAGAACTTCATACGAATTCGGAGCCAGCTCTTCTCGCTGCTTGTAGCATGCGAACAGTGATTCTCCAGAAGAAACGCTACGACGAAGAGAGCTGCCACTCAAGCGAGTATATGGAAGATTTGAGCCCCTTACCAGTTCTTGATCTTATTCCACACCGTCTACAGCCGGGCGCAATTTCGCCTGAACCGATTTGACTCTTTCCCAAGTGAAACCCGTAGCGTCGACAGGCATCAAATGTAGCATAGAATCCGAGTTACCCGTGCTGACGAAGAGAGCGATGCCCGATGGCGATCAGGGAGCTGGGGCATCCAGAGAAACTGGTCAGCAAAAGCGGCGAGCAGACTAGCAAGTGGGGGAGGATTGTCGACAAAAAAGGTCAATGATACAGTCCCTCAAGGGGTGGCATCATTAAATGGCACATAGCCTACCCCCTACTTAATAGGAAGATTCTGATTAATAACTTTATTAACGGCCGGTAGAGCCATCAAGTTCCCACGTCTCTATCACATGAACCCTAGCAGCGCCGTCTTTAGCCGATATATCAGTTCCCTCGAGCTCGGGGCGATGAACATATATGCCGGCACTATCGTGCGTGATTATTCCTTGGGGTGCTGCTCGCCTAGATAACCCATCTAGTTCGGCTTTCGGAATCGGCACCCCGACCGCCGTTCCCTCAAGCTCAGGCTTGCCGGTATAGTCGGCGGCCGGTGCTCCTTCAGTGGGCATGATACCCGAGGTACGACTCCTCCGGTGACGCCTAATAAGGATGGAAGCTAGAGAGAGAAATACCAAGGCTACGAGAGGGATTCCCACGCCTAGGCCCACTTTCACACCGAGTAACCGGCGGCGATCTGTGGAGGAACTTGAAGATGAAGGGCCCGATAAAGAAGAGCTTGACGACAAGGTGGGGCCACTTTGTACTTTCTGGCCGAGGAGGACGACCGGGTCCGCCTCTATCACAAACATCATAGTGCCGCTGCCTGGCGGGATGGTGGTAGGGGTGCATTCAGGCCACAACACAAAAGTACCCTCGGTTCTTGTTTTTACGCAAGTATTCACCAGACTACTCCACTTGCTGAACGTCATGTCGCTGATAACGACTAGTTAGTGAGTTCTTGCTTATGCTAATATGGTACGGTTCACAGTCTTACCTAGGGCAGCACACAACACCCGGACCGTCCCACGTGTCTACGGTTGTCGCTGTCGTCATGCCGGAGGGGCAATATAGCCCGGGTGAGTAGGTATGCAGTTCCGCGAGTTCGAGGGTCGGGTAGCTGTAACTACTGTGCCCGAGATTCGATATACCAAAGTCGGGGACCGTAACAGGTATCGCCGAAGGATAACAAATTATAGTTTTGCTGGCGCAGCCCCCAGTGGCCATGAAAGCAACTCCACCGCAGGTAGATTTAAAACTAGGGTCGCAAGCTTCAAAGAGATATGAACTTGTGCATTCTGGTGGCGGCGTAAAGGTTGTCGTCAACTCCTGAATCCACGAATCAGCCATGTTCGGTCGTTCTCTGTACTTGTTTATTATCCGTATGAAAAGTAGAAATGAAATTTTAGCGTGTGAAAGGGCATTGCTGGACACTTATGCTTCATATGTATAGCAGCTTAATATGGGGAAGGGGATCTCGCAGTCCGAACGTTCACTAAGAAAAGGCTTGCCCATGGCACAACACAAAACACGGGTTTACCCCTTAATCGCCTCACGTAGTATCAATGCCACCGTTTAAGCTACTCTACGCACCTTGGCGACTGACAATCGCTTGTCTTACCCAATACCACAGAGGTCGGAGAAGGCAGAATTGGTGTCCTTTTGCATTGCCACAACGACCAGCAGGTCTCCCGCTACCGAGTGTTCAATGTGGCTTTAAGGAGTAGACCTTGCGTAACACTTTGATGGATTATGATGCATGTGTGAAACAACATTCTTGTCGAGAGAAGCCAGACGTTAGTACGTTACAAATAGAGGCACTGCCAGGCCGCTAGAGCAGTATCTGTTGTAAGGCCTAATTTTATTATGGTGGCCGTAGGACGATCACGTCGGAATTAGACTGTTGGATTAATCCAGAGCTATAATTTAACCGTCTGTATCATTTTCATGCCAGATTTGGTGCTTCAACTCGTTGTAATAGTTGCGCGGAACTAATCCGGCTCCTTAGCTTCGGGCCCTTTCCTCCCTTTTTATTTTCCGTTTGAAGTGCGTTTAACAAGGCGTCTCTTAAATTCTCAGCCGCGACCACGTGCACTTAGAATTGCCGTCGATAACGGCGACCTGATCTAGACGGTCGGCGATCACCACGCGGTGGCCTGAAAACCCACCCCATCCAAGTCGTCGAAAGGTTCCACCACGACACTGGTCTTATTGTCCAGGGTACGGCGTACCCTTGTCTCAGGACCAAGTGTGCTCGCGGTCGCGGTATCTCGACATGAAGCTTAATATGCGATTCACAAGACGGGTGTTTACCTATCTTCTAGTAGGTGGACATGCACATATATCGCCTTGTTCACAACAGCTGACGCAGCAGGCTAGTGGAGCCGCGACAGGGCATGTTGTCTGCTGACGACTGAAGAGAGAGTGTCCCCAGAGCGACCTGTTGGCATTCTTTCCCGAAGAATTTCTTCGAGAGATAGATCAAAGTTAGCAAGTGGCTCAGTGGTGGCTTGGAATATGTTCAGTCCCATATCACGCGCATGTACGTAAAAAGCGCTAAACTCTATAAACAGCGAGTGCAACACCTTCATCGTGAGCCGAAATACATAAGAAGGTGGCGTATAAATGGGCTCAATGCATAATGGCCTCTATAGGTACGAATTGTATACCATACATGCCGTAACTGCCCTCCGGCATAGTCTTATAAAGATAATGCCTATTTTTTTCCTGCAGGCGGTCTCGTTGCCCGACTAAATTAGCGTTCTATGTTATTCTTTGTTACGATATGGTAGTGGTTTTGCCTGCATGCGCGCGAACATCAACGCTCTCGTTGTCAGGCTTAAAATCAGAAAATGATCCATCTGCTTTCATTATCCACGTTGTCGCTAAGATAAGACTTTCCTATCTCTAAAAGATCGGCTCGTTTCTATTCCTACTATATGCATCCGACTGGCTGAGAACTCACTTTTGAGCTCGATAGCTAGTATCCGACCGCAGTTGCAGATCCTGTCATTGACGGTTAGCGCTTGGGGCTGGGAAACACCTGTTGAAGGCGTCTTTCATTCTTAATCCGCACAAAGCTGACAATGCAAAGAGCGAAGGACAATGTATCCCAACATCAACAACGGGCTAAAGTACCTTTGTCGACAACGAACGTACTCTTTCTTCGAAACAATGTATAAATTCTAGGCAGAACACCACCAACATCGTCCATTCCACCACTTACCTCCCTCCCCATCCCAATATAAACACACACCTCCTGCTCGATACTTCAGTGCCAAGCATTGAAGTCTCATTTTCTTCCAAACCCAAACTCTCACTCAATCACAACAACATATCTACAACTCCTCCCCCTCAAATCCAACCATGCCCTTCCGCACCTCAAAGCCCGAGTCCGAGTTCGAGGCCCAGCCCGAGAATGCGATGGTGACGGTGAAGAAGATCTTCACAGGCGAGAAACGTCAACCGCTACGCGAGCGCGTCAAGAACATGCGCATGCGCAACGGCAGTGGTGGAAAAGGCGTTAATAGCACTACTGTATTGCCCAGTCCGATCCAAACCCAAATCCGGCCAGGGACACCCATACCTAGTCCACGAAGCAGTATGCCGCGAACGCCTACCATTGACGATATCAACAGTATGCCTTCTCTTCCGGAATGTCCGCCGGCGCCGCGCAAAAGGGTCAAAGGTAAGGATATGATGGTATTATCATCAAACGAATTGTCGCGTCTGAGTCTGAGCGATGATGTCGATGTCGATGTGTACCTTGATATGAAGGCCAATAAGCGGAACTATCACAACAATACCAATATTAACAACAACAGCACTGCTACTAATAGTAGGATCAGCGTCGACGATAGTGTTAGTACTGCTAACGAAGGTGATGACGGGGACAGTGGGAATGAGGTCCAATTTCTCGAGGTAGGGATTGCACTCACACATAGTCGTTGTACCTCCCCTCTTCGACAGAGCTGGGGCCCGGATGAATTCGAGGAGGTTGAGGAGAAGTTCGATTCCTTGTTTAGGGATCGCGAGTGAGAGTCGCAGGTAAGTTGTCAATCACTAAGAAAGTATAAAGACAAAGCATGTCTAGAGTAGTCCATCTCTTGCTAGTTAACTATTAGAGATGATGTCTTTTAAATTAGTCGCTCATTAAATACAGAAATTTCTTAATTTATTAAATATTATTACAGTTGACTGACTTGATAACTGTCTCTATTCGTACTCTACAATCGTTCTACCGCGTCTTAACGAGCCGTTTAAGTATCTTTATAAGTCGGCAAATATTAATTATTTACTAAGCAAGCAAGTAGCAACACAATGTCCATTTCTTACACGATAGTAATTTGCAAGTAAGATGCATATTCAAGGACACAGAAGGCTAGTCCAACACAATAGTAGTGTTTGAATGTTAAATATGATAGAGCATATGTGCATACACAGACGCTCACGTGAGTAAGCGAGTACGCACCTAGGTTAGTGATTGACAATGCAGCGCAGTGCAGCAAGTTGCGTCTGGCCCACATCGTCGATCAACCGCGTTGATCATCAGCCCAATCTGAAGATCAACATCTCATCAGCAACGTCTTAGGCGCCTAATAAGATAATTATACGTACACCACAACATCAGGCTCGCAGATTGTAAGTCAAGTTAGATTGAACTGACATAGGTATCATAAAACCATCCCAAAAAAATGATTGTAGTATATACATAGCTTGTCCTTTCTCCTAAGTAATAATATATATACAAGGAACAAAATGTCACGGCCTTCCACATTTGGAATCTTTTGCGGCCACTTGGTCTAAATGTTTCTCTAAACCCTCATTAGATCGTGGCTGGAAGGGGATGGGATTGTGTGATGAGTTTAGCAAGGAGATCCCTTGGTGAGGATCGACTTGGCTTGTTGAGCGTATGTGCAGCCGTTAATCTATTTTCGAGTCAGTACTCGTCGTGACACTTATATATTCCTGAAGTGCTAAGGGATAGTACTTACAGTGTTGTCATCGCTAAAGCCAGCAGCCCAAAGCATCTAGAAATATCCAAGTTAGTAAAAGCCTATATTATAAGGGTAGGGTGATACCAAAGAGCAGATAGGTAAAAACTCACAATACCGCTGAATCGGTCGTGGCTCTTGTACTCGCTGACGATCTCGGTGAGCTGCTCAGGAGTAGCGTAGTACGTCTCGCCCGTCGGGGAGCCGTTGGCAGCGAGCGGGCCGGCGGGGACGCCGATGTAGAGCTTGGCGTCCTTGGAGGGGGTGCCGGCAGTGTACTCGACCCACTTGTCGTAGTTGAAGGGGGCGTTGCCGTTGATGGGCAGCGCGCAGGGCACGGTGTAGTTGTTGTTGTTGTAGAACTGGGGCCAGAGGTAGTCGAACTGGGCGTTCTCGATCAGCACGCTCATGTTGGGCTCCGGGATCGGGCACTGAGGAGCGCCAGTGATGTAGTACTCGTTCTCCGAGTCCGTCTCGAAGCCCGCGCGCAGCGCTGTGATCATCGCCGCGTAGTACTCGTTGCCCCTGTTCATCTCCAGGTCGAAGTCGAATCCGTTAACGAAGGCATCTCCCAAAGGTCGCTGCGTCTCCGTGTCACCGGACTTGCCGTACGCCTTCCAGAGGTATTCGCCGATCTTAGTCGCCTCGTCCTCCGACTGCAGCGAGTAGGAGCCGGCAGCGCCGCCGATGGACAGGATAATCTTCTTGCCGTTGCCCTGGCAGGTCGTGATGGCCTTGGACAAGGCTTCACAGTTCTGGCCCTGGCCGGTGTTGGAGATGAAGCAAGACTGGCCGATGGTGCCGGACGGGATATCGTTTCCGTTACCGAACTGGTACAAGAACGCTAGGACGATGATGTCCACACCGGTATCCGCTGTGCAGTAAGCCGTAAGATCATTGTTTTCAACTGAGGTACCCTAGATTAGTCTATATTCTCAAGGCTTATAGCAAGATACCGATCCGTCACTCACTAGTGCCACCACCGTTCTGGCCCCAGTACATAACAACCTCACCAGTGTCCTGGCGGGGTGCAAGGGGACGAGGAAGGGCCGCAGACAGCCCAGCCAAAAGGCCGAGGGTGGTCGTCACGGACGCAGAAACCATTGTGAAGGATAGTGGTGCTTTGAGAGAGAATGTATATGCAAATGAATGAATTGTCTATTTACAAGGAATGGAAGGGTCCGTCAAGGACTTTGAAACTTGGTCTGGTCTAGTATCGATGGCTCACGATCAAAACAAGAGTTCCTCGAGGAGAGCAGCGAACTATTTGTAGGTTCGAGCAGATCCGTAGATCATAGTACTACCCGTCATCGGATTCTATTCTACCTAATCATTCACAACAACCAACATCCTAATTATAGGAGACGTTACATTATCATGGAAGACCACGGGCCCAGTCAAAGTCCCCGTTTGGCAAAACATAGAGACGATCTGTAAGTGTCATATAGAATTCGTCAATACACGATATCGTGTTTGTAACTCATTGCTACTGACTATGGTGCAGAAGCACGTGAGCTACCTACCTACCTACCTTGGCAAAAGGACTCGGCGCAACAACGGAGGGAACGGTATATTTCATGCGGCACACTCAGTTATGTCCACAGCAAAAAGGCTCGGATGTTGGTATAAGATCCCTGTTTCGGGAATTGCTTGACGATCGGCAGTAACGTCGTGCTATAAGGTATCACTAATGCATGGTGGAGGAGTGGAAGGGAGTGGAAAGGTAGCAGCAAAGGAGGAGGCAAGGTGCGGAGGGAGGGAGCTCGAATTGGTTACTACTCAGTCCTTAGTCGTAGCTAGAAGGATCAATAACACGCATTTTCGGCGCATGGTTGGATCGTGGGGATCTCGAGCTAAAACAGGGAGTTGGTAGCAGGGGCTGGTCTAGGGTAGCATCGACCCGCTTAATCAGGAACAGCAATGTCGATCCAAGGCCAAGCAACCTGCCCGAATTGCTTCACACCGAGCAAAAGATAGCAGTTGGCGTGTGGATTGCGAAAGAGGCAGGACGTAGTCAGCTACCTATTCCGATATAATTATAAATCATAGTAAACCCTCGACCAGGTCGTCGCAGCCTAGAAATGGAGCCAAGAGGCTGATTTCGTTAGCTCCGTCAAACGGCTAGCGCCATTAGAGCGTGAAACAACGTGGCCCGCAGTTGATTCCTACATCTATTCTTGGCCGCGACCGTCAATGGCCTTATTAGCAAGAACAAAGTAGGTAGGTTGGATGTTCTGTCATGTTAGCCTCATCACCAACGTAATAACGTAGCACCTCGACATCAAAAGGGACGGAAACAGACAAGCAAAGCATCGTCTATCACCTCGAAGGCTTTGAATTTCGTGTCAGCATCTACTAATCTAATGACCGTGAATAACACAGGTAAAATGGGTAGGTCAAGCACCTTTGTAGTTCTTCCGACACAGTTACGCCAATCTGACACCCGCCTCCCTCCGAGTCCGAGTTTGGTGGGCCGCTGCTGAGCTCATGCCGACATTTTGACTGGCATCCAATACACTTTGTGCTTCGCGACGTTTCTCATCTTCAATCTTCTTAAGCCTCTTGTCGGTCTTGCCCTTTCCTGACCCTTTACCATGGAATGCGTGGCTCAGGTGCTTGAAGGCGTCTTTCTGACCGAGTAGACGACCATCCTCATCGACATATTTGATGTCGACACTAGGTTTGTACTCCTTGTTGAACAGTTCGGCCATTTGACGAGACGCCTGCTGGTCTCGTATGTTGTTCTGTTGCCGAGCCCATTGTTCGCGTTCTTGCATAGACATTCGTTCAAGCCGGCCGGCTTGACGATCCCGTTCACGCTGGGAACGCGTGAGTTGCTCGACTTCTTCCATACGCCTTTTCTTCTCTAATAAGAAAGCTTGTTGGTGTCGGAAATTCTCGTTTAACTCGGCGTGTGGTTTCTCACTGATGAGACGGCGTTCTCGCAGAAGCTGCAGCGTTGCGCCAATACCAGTGCCCACAGTCTTCTCTTCGCCGACGCCAATAGCGGCTGCGTCTGCTGGTATAGATGACTCGCGTTCAGCTCTAGCTTCATCAGGCCCATCTATACCCTTCATCTTTTCATCTTCGTCGTCCTCCTCCTCCATTGCAGTAATGGCTTGAGGCTGAGGTGATTTAGCCCTACCGGCTTTACGCTCTTCTATGTCCTCCTTCGTAAGGCCGGAAACGAACTCAGATATTTCATCGATAACCAGACCACCAGTTTGTTCTCCCGCAGCACCATTCTCCGCGTCGCCCTTCTGGGCCTCTTCACGTAATTGTCGCGCGATATCCTCGGGGCGCGTCTTCTTCCGTTTCTTCAGCGCATCTCGTCTTTGGGCGGCGAGGGTTGCTTGTAAATCTTCATCATCGACAAAATCAGTATCTTCAGTTTTGCGTTTCCGGCTGACAAATCCGGCGCCCGAGTCGATGTCCATAATTTGATGCTCCGGCGGTGGTGCAGAGAACATGTCGTCCTCATCTATGGGCCGTTGCCTAGTCGACTTGGATTTCTTCTTTTTAGGCTTTTTGACTTTAACCTCCGAAATGCCCAGGTAGTCCGAGGCTGGCTGGACCTCATCCAGGAAGTCTAAGCTTATCTTTTGAACTTGCGGCGCCTGCTGTTGGCCAAGCGAGAAACTGGCCTGCGTGCTGTTACCCTGTCCATCTAGAGTAAATCGTTTGACCTTCTTGCCACTGATCTCTTCATCGTACTGTGAAAGGATGATCTGTTCGCCGGTTTCGTTGATTTCGTTAGGATCATATACTGCTTTTTTCTTTTTCAATTTGAGCTTCTCGTCTAGCTTTTCTTTCTCCCGTAGTTGGATGTTCTCTAGCTCGTCGTCTTCGTCGTCGTTCGCAAGGATATCTTTATCGGCAAGAGTCAAAATCTGTTCATCGCCATCTTCAAATGCATCCGCCTCGTGTCGCACTCTAACACCGGCAAGATCTTTTGCTGTGTATTCGGCAGCGGCAGCGGCGGCTGCCTTCGTAGCCTCGGCTTCTTCTTGTTCCTTCCGAGATTTGTCGATCTTCTTTTGACGCTTCTTCTGACTCACCAGCCATGATTTGGCATCTAAATCGGCGTCTTCATCTGCTTCGCCAAGTCCTTTTCCTTGTAATTTCTCGGAGCGCTTTGCAGCGTCGCGCGCCTTCTTGATTGCCGCAGCCTTTTCCTCGCGACGCTTTTTCGCGAGTTCGGCCTCCTGGACCTTTTTGAAATTATCGTACGCAGCGGCTTCTCTCGTTTCTAGAGTACTCCCGGGTTCTTCATCTTCCTTATCAGTAGTCTTCTCTTTGAACTGTGGGCCACTCGCCCCAGGAACAGGGAGAGGTTTGATGCCTAGGGAGGCACGGAGACGGTTGATCTCCTCGATCGAGGCGGCGTCCATCGTCGATGTGACAGTCTTCTTGATGGTATTATTAGAATATTATTGAGGGTTCAATCGACGTAGGCGCTCCCAGGGAAGATGCGTGGTTGTAAATTGGAGTTGAGTAAAGCAAATACAATATTGAGTTCCGAATGCGACATCACTTGGTTACTGAATGAATGCTTGATGGATCCAGTTCAATACGACAATGCACAGCCACTCCTATTAGGCACCTCCACATAAGGTGGGCCCATTGGGCTAGACAAACATTGTATTTTCTGCACTAGCCACAGCCCCACCAACAGGTATTAATACCACCAAGAAAAAGTTCAAGCAAATTTTCTTTTCCTTTTTCCTTCTTCATCACAATCACCGACCTGTGCCCGATCGTCCTCTGTTCGCTTTGCGAATTCAGAGTTGATGGCCGAGGCAGCCCGATTTACTATGGAATCATCCGTTTTCATCATGGTGTCAGTCCAAATCACAGGTCGCAGAGGAACAAGTGCAGGACTCTTGAACTCGCCGCAAGGCTTGAGTTCGGTGCTCTGTTACTAAAGACCGTATATTCCAAAGCCACAGCCGAGATCATTGATTGATGAGGTGGGGGAAAACCATACGTTGTCTACATTCAAGTAGAACTTGAAATACGTTGTAGTTTCGCTTTTGTAGAGGGCTCACTAGGACACCTAACCTAAAAGGCTCGTAGATGCAGGGTAGAGAGATGCGTGGCTATGATCGCCAGTTGGTCACAGCGACCATGATACCAGCGTCGTCTGGTTGGCCCATAAGCGCATGCTTCTGCATAGCACATGTACCTTAGAGTATCATCTGGATTGCATATCGTGATTGTTCTCGCCTCGACTAAAAGTTATCGATCCATTATATACCTGGTAAGTCGGTACCACGCAGTTTCTGCCAATAGACGCAAATAGCTTCTATACAGTTGACAATGACGTCCCTGTGGAACCAATTACCAGTAGCAGCTCAACAACAATTAACTTACTATCCAATATCAATCTCCATTCTAAATACGCAAATTTTATAATAGAATAGTTGCAGCTTACAGCTGTGACAGCGGTCCTAACTCAGCCATTCTTGGATGTTTTGCGAGCTAAGAAGTAAAGCTCGTGCCTTCGGGTCTCCGGACACCCCTGTGCGCGTGGCCGTCATAGGAAACCCTCTTCACCCATCCCATTGTAGTGTTGGGTACGCCCAATAGACCACCAAATAGTTGGTGTATAAAAGCATTTTCGAACAGGCGAGCGAGTAACGCAACTCGAACGTTGACATTTAGAGCTAGAACCTTCTTCTTCCTTTACGGTACCCTTTTCCACTCTCAGTTCCACTTGAGCTGGCGGGGGGGCGGATTGATGTTCAGGATAAGAGATGATCAACCAAAACATCCTAGGTTAGGTTTTAAGGTCTTCAGCCGCATCGTGCCAAGCTTGAGGCGGTTTGGTTACCAAGATGGCGCGGAGGAGAAGAGCGGAAACCTGGGATATAGTTATACGGCGAAGTACTTATCTTTTCGTCGCTGTCCTCAACATCCAGCTGAGCTATAGCAGCCGAGTAATAAACAGTAGACGAGCGACACTAGAGGAGGAAGAACATGATTAACTCGCCCGTGAATAGGTATATAACCAGACTGGGGCCCCTTCCTGACCATATAAAAGAAGGGGCGGGTGATAACAGCAGACATGAGTCTCTTACACGCCAAGTCATAGCTTTTTCCAACCTTATGAACAATATGTCGCTCAGGTTAAATCTATAACTGAAGACCCGTCACAATATGGTCCTAGGTTAGCTCTCATGGTGCCTTGTATTCGATCATAACCACGGGCACAAGCGTCCAGGACAGTCTGTTGCATATGTAATACTGTTCTGCATCGCTATCACCACCCGTACGCCGCAGTATTAGCTCCTCAGTGTCTTTCAGAGTCATTGTGAACGGAGTCGACTGTCATGTTCTCGGTCTCATCATGGATGTCCCCATTGAGACCGAAATGCAACTGTAATTCTCTGGGCTACAGCACGCTTCGCGGAACAACAAGGGTGTCAATTAAATAGTGCGTACATCGGAACACCACGCTCGTAATATATAGGCCTAAGCTAGGACTGTTCTGATGCTCACTGAAGTGGGCAGGGAAATCTGAATCCAAAGTCAAACGGCTTCCCAGTTGAGATTCAGTCCCAGATAGCGTCCCGTGTTTTGGCAAGCTAATCTCACAGAACAATTCTTCCAGGATATATTCGACCTATTGTATCTGGCTAGTCACTTCCAGTAACCATAGAGGCACGTGGGGGGATATAAAGGACAGAGCGGAGAGAGTGCATGATCTCCATGTATTTGCAAAGAACCGTATTGCGGATATTTCTATAGTGTCAGTCCACCTCTACTTATTGGCGACTTTCTCCTTGGCTACCAACTACGTGCTTTTACTCTAGCTCCTGTCGATTCTTTGAGTTTCATTGCTCAAAGTACTCAGTTCTTGTCGCAGCCTCGCCGCTTTGTCCTCCAATCTTAGCAGTTTCTACAGATGAGCCTAAAGTAGCACACACACACAAAAAGAAAACAAAAAAAAAACCCCCATTCATTTATCGTATATAATATCCCTAGGCGTTACATAATGGCAAGAACTGAGACATAATGCGGCCTCCAGAAAAACACTAATACTAGACCTGGTGGGAGATTCGTGAAGACCAAGGTATCATAGGTATAGATCTAGCCAACGTACATATCCAAGAGATCCACAACATGTTCATACTTTGGTATGCCAGTTTCGGGCAGCATCCGTAAAATGCTCTAACACCTCCTATCCAAGTATCACTTAGGGTAATCAAGAAGAACCAGACGTCTGAGCTCTTTGTCCATTCCCAGTACCGCTTCAAGCTATCTATTCACGCAACAACAAACCCCGGTAGTTGACGTAGCCCTTCTACTTCCATTGAAACTTGTCGGTTCAATGGTAAAATGATCTTAATAATATCACAATAACTCATGAATCCGAGCATACCATTTTGCTACTCCTAGGCCGGAACAAGAATGTCCGTCACAGGTTATGCTGCCAGGGGGTTCCATAAATAGCCTAGGTATTGTCATTACACAAGGAGAGGCAGTTTCTCTGTGAAGCAGAGGTTTACTATATCTACTCATTACTTATATAAGGATAGCTATAGTCCCTGCTTGGCGTCCTGCCTTCGGGCCGGGGGGTACTCCAAAACAGAATGGGACCGTGACAAGACGGATGACTCTGATATCTAGCTAGGGTTAGGTAGATCACGAACTCCCGGACTTGGATTCTTCCACAATCTATCTGCACTGCCTGAACTGGCTATAATTACTGAACAATGACTGGCACAGTCTCATGCTCTAGATAAGGCCTTTTCTGGTGGCTATGGTATTGGCTGTACGGTGAAAACACATTCACAGACCGTTTCGAGGCTGCTACTTTATTCTAATTTACACTTGATTGCCCCTCCACCTGCGGCATTAGCCCTTCAAAACTCTTGAGAAGAGGGAATCTTTTGGTCGCCATTGCCATGTGCTCTCGGCTGTTACAATGCGCAAATATGCAATTTGGTAGAGCCAGCCCCCAAGAGGTCTGAAGGGTGATGAGACAGCAAGCAGGTTCTACCGTATAGCCATGCCAGGAACTCTATAGTGTGCCTTTTTTCAAATCTGTCTCACATAATAGTGATGTCGGGCTGAGACAGTTTACTCCCTTGCATGATACACATGGTACAAATGTACCTGCGTGCCCCCATCACCCGGTAGAATTTATTCTAGTTTCTCGGTGAGCTATGGTCACATGACTGAAATGAGCCAACATCGAAGCACATGGGCCACGTGGCCGACACGTTGATAGGTAGGCACCTAACCTAGGTACATTGACATCCGGCCGTTCCGCTACCATGGCTCATTCATCGACCTTAGTACTTCGGATTCCGATCACAGGAGATAACAATGATAGTCTTCCGAGCTTGTACATGATTTGTGAACAGGAGTAATTCACAGGTGACGTTCTAGTAGTACCAAACACGCGAAGAATAATACACACGCACTCGGTCAGAGAGAATTATTCATAATGAATCAACGTGATGCGAGACCCAGTACATAATAAGGGAACAGGTACTCCCAAGCTGATACGCTAATACCCATAACCATACATCTGTATAGCCTACATGCATCTGTCACATCCCTTGCTTCCTGTGAATGATAAGCCAAAAGCAGTCAGGACAAACAAACATCTCTAATCATTTTTCCAAATCTGTAGGACTTTAAACACTAATCCGACAGTCAGACAATGAGTTTGGTTGGTGTGTACCGCACTACCTAACTACTATAGGGGGGTAGACCTACCCGGGAAAACAGTGACCGTCCTATCTGTCGATCTGATTCTTTAATCTGACCCAGATACCAGCAGACGGGCACCCACACCACCCGCATGTAATGTGAGGGATAATTATAGGTGACAGATAGTTACGGTAGTAATGCGTCAATTATCTACAAACAAGAATCTCACATCAGCAGAGGCACTACTATACAATAAGAATACCTAGGCTCTATACCGACAGGACCTAGTTAGACTACTAACCTAGTGAAGCACGTAGGCAACCGCAGCATTACCTCAGCTGACAGCGTCAATGTCGACTTCTAGACGTTGGGTACCTTCCTACCCAGCCACGTAGGTTAGGTGCGTACGGTATGCGTAGTCCACCGCGAAGCCGGCTAGCAATCATGCAATATCGACCTAGGATACAGAAGATTTCCTAATCCTTATTGACTTCGTAACGGTAGGCAGCCCTCTTTCCTCGAAATGCTACCCGTTATGCCACCCTTACTAGCCTGTTTGGAACTACACAGGTAGGTATTTTGAGTCCAGCCCAAGGAAGTCGGTCGACCGTTGCGTCCGCGATGAATGATTGTTGTCACAGTTACTTTCACGCTAGCCGATATACAGTACGCAACACTCAAAACATATGCCTGTTTTTTGTTGCGATTCATCGGTTGTAATTATTTACGATGATCATCCGCTTTCTAGCTGAGCAAGATACGCGTATATAGGATATGAGCAAAGGCGCGCTAAGTAACAATCATTCTTTAAATATGCAAACCAAGTATGGAGCTCCTTTCATCTACCATCCGGCATGTCTAGTTGATAATTGTAATAGCAACAATTATGGGCGCCTATTGGTATTGCGATCATTTGAGATCACCGGTTGAACGGATATGTCCACAAAATCATTAAAGGGGAATAAAAAAACTAACACCTCCCAAACACCTAGAACACCTTGCAATGGGTCGTTCAATCCCTTTTCACAGCCCGATTCATGCAATGATAGGTGACCTTGACCCCAAAACCCATCCGTAAACCGTACGTAACCTTCCTTTAGCTCCGTGCCCCGTAATATCGTCTCTGAAAGCACCTGGCGCCACACCATATTCTAATACTATACATCTGTCCTCAGCGCTGCTTAGCATTCGAATGCTAGCAAAATTATGGACAATTAAGCTCCTCGGTCCACCGTTTTTTGAGGCTTGTAGTTCGGAATCTCGTCGAACCACTGCTCCGCCTCGTTGTATTTATATGCATGGAACTCGATGCCGTAAGGCTTTGGCTCTATGACGTACACCACGCCCAGGGGCATGTCCAAATCTGCGATATCATCTCTCGTAAGGTCCATGAAATAAGCCATGAGCACTCGGCAGACAGACCGATGCCCGATGATGACGAGATGGTCCTTGATTCGTTCGATCTCCCGGACCATATCCCGAAGACGACTAATGACCTGTAGATATCCCTCTCCTCCAACACCGGGATAGACATAGTGAAGTTTGTCCATCTGACGTTTGGTATATTCGTCAGCGTGGTCACGAGCAATCTCCTCGTAAGTTAAGCCTTCGAATTTCCCTGCATTCAGCTCATTGAGCATTTCCCAGTTCTTCACGTCGTAGTCGTCATCTGCGGCGAAATACTGCGCCGTCTCTATGCTGCGCGTCAACATGGACGTCCATACACAGGTGTTCTTCTCATCAAGCTCCTCGTTGATCTCTGGGTAAGGCGGAGATTGATCGCCGGGCACAGGAGGGAAGGACGAGTGGGCGACTCTGTTCTTCTGTTCGATCAACCAGTCTTTACGTTTGTGGGTGATAAAATTATACAGGACATGGCTGTAAAGGTGGCCACGGTCCGTCAACTCCGAATTCCCGCCAATCTTGCCGAGGCGATTATCGATGGATTGCCCGTGGCGGGTGATCCAGATTTGTCTCGGCGACAAATTAAATGACGCTAGATATGTGGCGATTCCAGTACTAAGGAAGCCCTCCAATCCAAAGTGCGTAAGCTTCTTCCCAACATCAATCATCTAGCTCGCCGTCAGCTGTCGACCACGGTTACAACAGTAAAAGCCATCGCAGCTTACCTTGATGTATTGCATGCTATGCTCTTCTTCGTATTCGCCTAAGGGCACATATGCGCTTTCGTATGCCTTGACTCGCTCCCTGAAATCTGCCAATGATTTAGCCGGGTCTTTGTCCTTGTAGTCGGGGCCCGACAATTTGAGACGCATGTTTGCCTCTAAAATCTACCTAATTGTTAGTATTTCCGCGATGGCACGTTCCGGGTGTTGATTGTACCTGAGGATTTTGGCAAACGCTCTCTATGAACAGGATTCCAAGCTTCGGCTCGCGTGCCTTGATATGGTCAAACACATGCTGCCGGCGTTCGATGGTACTATTAGTTGCATCAAGAATACCAACCGAGCCACCACCACAGAGCAGATAATTCAGCAGCTCATCCAGGGTCTCGATAGCCATTTCCTCCCGGAGTTTGAAGGCTTCAGAGTTCTTGGGGTCGAAGAATTTGGCAGAGTGATCGGCCTGCGCTGGCTCCCCATTTTGGCTCGAGGACGGCGTTTTGTTTAGCGGAGAGCCCGAAGATGTTTGTACACCGTCTAAGAGGGCGGTAGCGGCTTCCCTTGGCGCATCCATTGGGTTTCCAGAATTCAACTGTGTCGGAGAAAGCGTGTTGGCTTTGGTGCGCCGACGGTTGCCGACGTTGAATATCTTAGTGTTATGTTGTTGCCAGGCCAGGTATCGTCGGAGCTTTTTTGTGATGTAAGATTTGCCTCGAGCGGGAAGGCCCACCATGACTATGACCAACTTCGCAGCGACATCCCGGTCGGCGATCCGTCCATCGGGAGAGACAATCGAGCGTGTCATGCCCGGGATACTGAGTGTGGTTGCATGTGGGCGCACGCGTGGTGTTGCCGAACCCGAGTTCTGCCTGATCGGTGGTCTGCAATGCACTAGGTCAGCGGCCGGCTGGAGGAAAATACATTCCCAGTTACTAAGCTTGGAGCACTCACATTCTTGGCGAAGTAGGGGCTGTCGACGACAAGCTCTTGGTATAAGGTGAATCTTCCACTGAGGGCGGGCGTCGGATGGGTGGAATAGCACTGGGGCCGTCATTAATAGCACGGAGCGCGTTCGCAAGAGAGGATGGGTTTGCCGATGGACCAAAACTGGGATAAGAGAGCGCGGGAGGAGGCATAAAGGCGTGATCGAAAGCCGGAAATTCAGAAGGGCTTCCGCCGTCACCGTTCAGAGACGTCGGCGTGGGTGGCGATACGCTGCCATTTCCATTGTATTTAGCGACGGCCCTTTCGACGCTAAGAGCTACCTGTGGTTCGGGCTGCTCTGGTAGAGATCGTGGGATTGCGGACGCAGGGACATTTGGAGTTGCGACGAGTCGCCGATTGGTCATTGCCACTATGGCGAGAGTCTGCTGAAGCGATTGTCTATGAGCGATGCGGAATTCTGTTGCAAAGACGGACTGTTTGTTAGCTCGACGGAAGTTGGGGGCGCCGAAGACCGGGGTCAGTGATGTTTGCGGGATGGCGATGCTGTGCCACTTGACCGGGTGCAGACCTTGCGGGTTGGAAGAATAATGTTGAATGGAACGATGAGGGAGAGGTAGAGGATTGCCAAGGGAATGTTTTCAAACGAGTAGTCGGCACAGAGAAAGCTATCGAATTACCTCGCAAATGGGAGGAGAGTTTAGAAGAGAGGGAAAAAAAAGGTTCGAGACCGAAGCATACAGGATGCAAGGTAAGAGGCAAGTGTGTTGTAGCAGGCACTACGCTAGGTAGGTAGGCTAACGTACCAGCCTTGATAGTGGTTGTAGCGCATTGGGTGCAGGTGGCACCGGGGTGGTCGGCCGGTTGCGCAACATGGGGCCCAAACGCTACTTTCGGACGAGGAGTCATGATTCTAGGGTTCTCGACGTAATGAGGGCTGGAGACCTTGCAGGTGGGACCAGCCCAGGAGACTGGTGAGACTAAACAGGGACTAGGTGAGCGAGTCTGAGCAGGTACCTGGGTACTTCCTGGATGCGACCTTTCTCCGCGTAAGACCCTATTGGAGAAGAACCTGGTGCACAGCTGGGGCAAGATCCGGGCTAACCTAAATGGGAGCTACTGCGCTTTTTTCGATTCCTGGTACAAATAAGGTATACTAGTACAGATGTACCAGGGCTTATGTACTAGTGCTGAGAAAGGCAATCTGCTGGGTCCGATGCAGTAGCTATGTACCTAGGTATATACTGGTACCAATAGCAGAACCTGTAGGTGCTGTAGGAGGTCTTACAGGCAGTCAGCCCTTGAGCCTGTCCGTCGGCAATTCTGTATCAGATGCACCGATACAGGATTTGGCTGCTGATAAATCCGGTCAAACCAAGAATGCGCAGAGCAGAGCGAGACCGGAGGCGATTGGGGAGTATTAACAGGGCCTAGCTTTTCTCAACTGCTTGCGCGTGGTAGTGGCGCTTCGAGCTTAACTTTTTCTCCTGTTCCTTGGGGAGCCTGCTGGAACCTATTGTATCTCAGAGGAGATACCCGAGGTGCAGGCTGTAATGGTAATAGGCTGGAGCTGTGGTAAAACGTTGGCGTTGTATGGTATGCTGGTTCACGTCATCTCTGTCCACTTGACTGGTCCACTGTTCGCCTCAGTAAAGATTGATTTTGGTAGAGTCACAGAGGAGGTGTCGACGTCAGGCGACTTTTTTCAAGTGGGCAATATCTTCCTTGTATGTGGGCTCCTTTTTCTAGCGGTTATTAGCACGGTGATGGTCGTACCACTAAGCCTCATGCAAAACTTGTATGAGATCACAGCGGTGAATCGATGCAAGTGGGTGTTTTGTACAGCAGCATTAGAATCCGAAATGATCACTGATAATATCCCGGGACCTAGATGGGCTTGGCGTGATGGACTGGGTTCTGGCTGGGGTGAATTTTATCTGGCAAGTGCCGGAGTGAATCCTCAACTGTTGAACTGGAAGCCTAATAATGGAAAAGCAATGCAGCAAGTCTTGGATGGTAATAGACGAGCGTAAGGAGGCTTAGGATTTGGCTTATTTTAATACGCCAGAGTGGAAGAAACAAGCATGCCGCAGTGCTCTTGGCTCGAAATATGTTTCGTCTGGTTCAAGCAATCCCACACGGCAGGATATGGCAACAGTTAATAAAGAGATGTAACCCGAGAACTATGCCCAGCCAGACGATCAACTTGGCAGGCCTCGGACAGCGAGACGACGGGAAATGGCTACGTGGATATATATGTACTGCGGCCTGCCTGAAGAGAGGCTGTGGACTGAGTGAGGCTTTTCTTTCGTAAACCCCGAAGGATTCCAAGTCCGGTGCGAATGTAGGTAGGTATAGCAACAGACTATCCAAGTGATGGACAGTTTGCATGGGAACCGCGTAATTATTTGCAGCCGGCTGGAACTTACTTGTACAGCAACAGTTGCCCCCATGCCTCCTAGTCAACCCCCGGATCAAGCATTGTGCTACCGAGTCGCCATGGGGGTCTGATCACAACGTGCAGTCTGTAAAACCCGCACACCTTCTCCGCAGTTTTGGACGGAAGTATCCATCCCATTCGAACTTGTTCGGTTCGGGCCCTTCGGTCTTGTCCTGCTTGGTCCTGCTTGGCTGTGTTCGTTTTTTACTCCTTCTATTTTGCCTGTCATGTCAGAGGTTCATCTGGCTTCTCTGGGCGGAGTGCTGCTAGGGCGCCGAGGCGGCACGGCTGGGCCCGGTGAGGCGGCACAAGTGTTTTGCAATTCGGTCTTAGCTTAACATTTAACACGTAGTTGTCTCGAAACTCTCCCAGATTTGAGGTTGGGACGGCGCGTCATCAGTAATACTTAGCTTCTATTCTTGTTTGCCCCCTCGGCCGGCCTTGTCCAGGGAAAGCTTCGATGCTTCGGTCACAGTCTGAGGTCAGCCTCTGTGCAGCAAGCAGTACGCGGGGTCTACATGATACCTAAGCCAACCTAGATCTCATGTGTCCGGTTTGTCTTATCAATGGGCCATTCTACTAAAGAGCCTGCTCGTTGACCCCGGTGTGTAACAGGGGGTGCGGCGATTATACAAGATGCCCAGAATGATAGTATGGGGTACAATATCCATGACGGATGCCGTCACCTCGTCATTGACTTGATCACATGTCTACATAGGGCGGATTGAGAATGTAACTCGAACCCAACTGCGAAACCTGTCGATGAAAGCCCGTGACAGCCCATCGTTGGTACTGCTAAGATGGACAATGAGTGCACCAATGGCCAAAAGTCAGCACACGTGGTTTGAATACCCAGCAGCATTTGTCGCAGCTGAGATAGGGGATGCCACTGCCCTGTGAGGGATTTCTGGGCGCATGTACAGTGGGCAATCGACGATGGTGTGTAATATACTGAAGCAGTATACAGCTTGTGAGCCATCCTGCAGGCTATCATAAACTTTACCGTTCTCACGTCCTCATCCTCAGGCGAATTGCTGATGAGGGGGACAGAGAGCGTAGCGAATCGGGGCGTCCCCGTCGACAGGCAGAACTGAGGGATTTCCCGTAGATAGCGCTCTGTCAATCCGTCTGCATGGATTCCTAATGTTCAGGTTGAAGTCGGCTTGGCAGGGGTGTCTTCGCTTCGCTGACAGGCCTTGTTCAGTCTTCCGTATTATGGTTGCTATTGTGTCGGTATCAGTAGGGATCCGAAGCCATCTTCTGCTGCCAAGGAGAGCCAAGCTCAAATTAAAAGGTGAGTACCGATCTCGACGCAACTCATCCGCCGCCAAGGAGCAAATATACGCTTACTAGTATCTATAACAGAAATATCCGTACCGATAGCGACTTCTCTCGGCCTGGAGCAAGAAGACCTAACCTTAGGTAGGTAGGTATACAGTGATTCAATTCATGATGGATGATGGCGCAGCGTCTTTATTATCATATCTGTAAGATAATGTCTTGTTTATATTACTGGATTAGCATTCTGACACTCCCAAAGTATCTATACTGCTACCAACCTAGGTAGGTAGAGATATACACGTTCATCCAGCCACTGGGGTTGTCTCTATTGATGATGGTAAATGTAGGCTGAAGCATGGATGTCGATATTTATGGCGAGACAAATGTTTCGGCTAGGTATCCGAAGATATGCTATCCAGGGACACCTACTAGCCCAACCTTAAACCTGATTGACTTATCTCATAGGAAGATATTACACGGCCAGTCACATATCACATTCAACCATGCTGTCTTGGGTAAATTATCTACAGTACGATGCAAGTTTTCAAAGCTCAGGTTGTCTGTCTGACCTACCTCACCACGTATCCTACCTACCTCCTACTACATAACATGTACAGATGTACGGTTGTAGGCAGTATGCATCCTTACGGCAACACCTACCCTAAACGATCTTAACCGTGACGCTATGTACGGCCTACTGTAGGTACCTAGGTACATATGTTTGTAGTTCAGATGACCAGCTGGGGCGTGCTAGAAGCTACAAGGTTACCTTACCTTACCTTTATTAGGAGGTAGGTAATTGTATTACCTAAGGTCCCTGGGTGCATACCCTGCCTGCCCAGTACCCCTGTATGTACATTTGGCTTGATAGGGCTCTTTGTTGAATTTCTTTATCGATATGCCCCTCCATCAATTACTGTCACCCGAATAGACAGAGCTACGATTCACGAAGCTTCACGTGTCGGTCTACAATAAATAATTTATAAGGTTGCTTGTTGTTCGTATGCACACCTTGCTGGACATCCAGTATTAACCACTGACTATTGGTTCCCGAGTCCTTGCCAGAAGGGACGGAAATAGCGTTGGTAGTTTATATGTTAACTTGAAACGTTGTAGCTGCAAGCTTCTCGCTTTTAGCAACTGCAATGGAAACATTTAAGCTGCGCCATAGCAACCACTGGTTGTTCTTCCATTGAGACTGCGACTTGAACGCACTTACATACTTACCTTCTCCTACCTTCTAACCACACGGGTTCCCGATCGCTTGTAGTGGTCTTGGACGTCCCCACCCCATACGCACCTTCCCTTCCTCACATTCTCTGGATTCCTTGTCGGGAACAGTTTGGCCTTGTCCATCTTTGCCTAGATTCCATGTAGGCGCGACTCCTACCTCCTCTCGATAGGCCACTCGCAACCTTCCTACCTCGACCACCAACTAAGCTCCCCACGGAGATATGCCTAGGACTTGCGGCCGGAGCACTACAACCTCGACATCTCATTCCGTTCCATTTGCACGTCTTCGCCAATTCACATCTTCCAATACTTCACGTCGCCCTTGATTGCCACGCCCCTTGCCTTGGTATTGTTGGACATTGTCACGTCTTCTGTCTTCTGACTTGACGCCTTGTGTGCTTGCTGCAGGTATCCGCTATGAGCGATTCCATGAAGGAAGTCGTCGAGACGCTCGACCCCGTCTCGAGACGGCTCATTCCCGCAAATATTAGTTCTGGAACTCTGGTTCCCCTTAAAACCACTCTTGAGCTGCGAGACAATCTCACACTCGGCCTTGCTTATATTACCCGAGCTCCCACTCGCTGCACTAATGATATTGTGACGTATGTTCCATGCTTCTATCTGTCTTCTGCTTACTGCCTGCTAACCCTCTAACCCGCAGCATTGCCCGAGCCCTGGCCGGTGACGATGCGGCTAAGAACCTTCCTCACCTGCGCCGGTGCTCTAAACCTGTCGATCTTCCTCCCCATCTCAAGTCACAGTTTATGAACGAGGGGAATGGTAGAACAATTCATACGGGGAAGTCCAATTGGCTGTACATCCTCCTTGGCCCGAAAGATGAGATGCCTTATGATGAACTCGTGAGAGGTCTTGCCTCTGTTGATGGCATTAGAGATGACATTTTCATCGGCATTATCCCTGTTCCTCTACTGGCACCTACCTCCCAGGTCCAGGCCAACCTGTGGTCACAGCAATTCTGGCAAACTGTGTACAGGAAGAACAACCCCCTTGGGCCCCACCCAAGTAATATCTGTCGAACTACCTCTGTCGTCTCCCGGGATGCTTCGGCTTGGATGACCCTGGCTCACCAAATAGCGAGAAAGTCTCGGGATGCCGGCCTTGGTGAGCCGATTGGTGCCGTTGTAATTAAACGAACGGTCCCGTTGAAGTACGATCCGGCCAAGAACGTAGCTGCCAAGGCCGAAGGTTCACACTCGGATACAACTCAAAACAGCCAGTCTATATCAGAGCCTATTCCCAGCGACATGTCCGAAAACACGGCTAGCCATGATGACCGAGGGCCTCACGAACTCGGACATAATGATGCGAACGAGGATACTGCGGCCTCGGACACTTCAGGAGCCGAACCCGAAGCCAAGGAAACCACCCAAATCGTTGCCCTAGCCGGAGACGCCCGCTGGTACCAACAAGAGAAAACTGGACGCACAGGAAACCCAATGGGACACGCCGCACTTCGAGCGATCAGTATGGTGGCGCAGAAGCTTGTGAGAACAGAGAACCGAGAGCAGAACACTCCAGTTATCATGGAGTTCGAGGCCTTTCAGGATAAGCCATTGCTGGACGATGAACAAGTGGTCTTCGATGCCGACCATCCATGTCCCGATGGATACCTCTGTCACGACCTTGAGTTGTATCTCACGCATGAGCCATGCGTCATGTGCGCAATGGCCATCCTTCACTCCCGGATGGGTCGTATTGTTTTCCGTCATCGTATGCCACTGACTGGGGGTATGAGCTCAGAAGACCGTGGGTACGATGCGTGTGGGGATCCTTCTATGTGCGAGAACGGCCCGTGCGGTGGTGGTCGTGGTCTAGGACTCCACTGGCGGAAGGAGCTGAACTGGAGCATGTTGGGATGGGAGTGGGAGACGAACAACGAGCGTCTGAACGTTGATCCGCACCTGCATGCATGAACCAGGAACATTGGTAGCAGTACTCACTAAGTGCGGGTGCCTATTCGAAAGTTTGGTTGAGGCAAGCACAGGAATTAGGTAATCCTCTTGTCTGATATTTGGCATTATGAGTTGCATGATATACCGGAGTTCTGAGGATGAAGAACGAGGATGTTTCATTCGCATGCAATAGTTTAGACAGACCCTGTTGTACATCATCTCTCATGTTGGTGAATCCTTGATTAGCCCAAGGACGGATAGGGTTTCTAGAGCATTAATAGGTAGGTAGCCTTTGCATGTAATAATATATTTGCCTCTTATTTGGTAGGCCCCTTTGTCTATAAGCAGTTTTATGCATTCCTGAGTAGATGAGGCAAAGTAATACCCTATACTGTCTGAACAGTCTCACAACAAGTATTATATAAGACTTAGTAGGCAACAATTAGTTTACCTGTAATTAGAGGTTTGCGATCTCATGACATAACGGACAAAGCAAGATAAAAGGTATACTAGTAAGGGCTTACCTGGTGGCTCGGCCTACTGTACTCTTGGGTAACCAGTAGGTAGATATTAGGAGTATAGATAAACCAATATGTATACCTAACTGCATACATATGCACACTACACTTGATGATCGTTAGTTGCATAGCTGAAGGTGCTTTATCTTATCGCTCCTGGGGGGGGGGGGGGGGGGGTGGATAGAGACGACGCAATCTGCCCTGTTCCCTGTCTAACTTCTTTATGACAGTGACATCTGCCGGTGGAGGAAGCAAGCAATGGACGCGAGCGGAAACTGCCTTTGATCTCTTCCTTAGTCCAACTCCTACACGAGGTTCCAAGATGATCTTTCTTTGAATGCCCCGACCCCTGTCCTTACGCGCCGTCTCCTTACGTATTCATCAGCCTGTCGCGTTAGTCGCCAACAAAGCCCCGTGTTTCGAACAAGTACCACGGCTCCCCCTCCGGGCGGCGAGCTGCATATCAATAATATGGACCATTGGCCAGTTATTAAATGATAGATTCCGCTTTCCGACCGCCATTATGCCTACAAATACCGCTACCAAAAAGGGGAAGACTTCCCAATCAACCGCGAAATCTACCCCTCTCACGTCCACGTCTACGTTTACGTCTACGAAAACAAGCAAGAAGCGGAAGATGGATGCGAACGCTCAGAAATACTACGCTGTACGAGCTGGAAACAAGCCTGGCGTATATCTGACCTGGGCTGAATGTCAGGAACAGACAGCTGGCTTCCGGGGCGCCTCGTGTATGTTGGTAACTTCGCCGGCACGGGCCAACCCGTAACTAAATTTACCCTCGCAGATAAAAGCTTCTTGAGCCGAGAAGATGCCGAGGCCTTCGTAGCCGGTAAGAAGACGTCTGTTACCGCCGACAGCGAGGAGAAATTCTACGCCATCGCTGTGGGAAGAGAACCTGGTATATACACAGATTGGGATGAAGCCGCACTTGCGATCAAGGGTTGGAAAGCGCCCAAGTATAAAAAGTTCGGGACTCGTAAAGAGGCCGTCGAATTTATTCGAACTCATGGAAATGAAGAAGCTATGGAATGGCTCATTAAGAACGGGGCCGAGCCCGCAACGAAGAAGCTGAAGAAGACTAAAGCATCAAGCGAGTCTGGTAGCGAAATCCTAATTAAAGATGACCCCAATGTTTTACGAGTCTTTACGGATGGCAGCAGTCTTTCCAACGGCCGTGCAGGGGCCACGGCGGGTGTTGGCGTCTTCTTTGGCGAAGATGACGAGAGGTAAGCATACATACAGCACCTCTCATCGATGTACGTGTACTTATACATATCAAAGAAACGTCTCGGAACGGCTAGAGGGAGAAGTTCAGACCAATCAGCGGGCTGAGCTCACTGCCATAGTGCGTGCTCTTGAGTTGACTCAAGAGGACGAGAAGGTTCGGGTTTTCTCAGACAGCAAATATTCCATCGACTGCTCGACGAGCTGGTATAAGGCTTGGGAGAAGAACGACTGGAAAAAGCAGAATGGCGAACCAGTGCTGAACCAGGACCTTATTAAGCGAATCCGAGCTTTGATTAAGGAGCGGGACGACGCTGGCTTCCAGACTTTATTCCAATGGGTTAAAGGTCACTCGACTAATGCTGGCAATAGTGCTGCCGACCGACTTGCTGTGGCGGGGGCTAGGAAGAAGTGAAGGGGCAGCGACAAGACAGTTTCGAGTCAATGCTTAAGTCGGTTATATTCGATGTGCCAGGCAGTTACCTGCACCCACAGGACTATTTGTCAGTCATGGCAAGACGCCTTGCATTGCAGCTTCAGGGTACCGGACCGCGTAATCTGCTCGAGTTTTCGGGGACAGTCATTTTACTGCCCAACTGGATGCACATATTAACCTAGAGATACCCGCATTGCATAATGTAACTCCTAGCTGGTTAGGTAGTAAAGACCATGCGGGATACCTACATATATTTCTCACAGTGAAGATATCCAATCTGGATCATACGCCGGTCCTCAACGTGACGTATGTACCAGCCATCAAGATTCAACCGGTCTCCATGTAACATATATATGTACTTCATATGCCAGGCGTTATTTAGTGATTATTTGGTGGTCCATATGAACATGAAATCTGCTGGTGATACGTAGCAAGACTAGTAGCCTATCGCCTGTCCTCGACTGGCTCAAGAATCCCGAGGTCGTAGATAAAGTCAAAAAAGAGGCACATTTTACCTTGGCTACATATGTATGTAAGCAGGCAGGCAGGCAGGCAGGCTATGAAAGCTGAGTTGGCTCTACCAAGGTAACAGGTATGCTGTATGTATATGCACTTGTGAGATCTCCCTGCCTTCAAGTATCTTAAGTTGCGAGGATGGTAGCAGATGAAATTACTACCTAGCCCCAGCTAAAGCAAATGCGTGCAACATCCATTATACCTTATTCCTATTCCTATCTATTAAACTATATGAAATGCGCCTTTCCGTGTCGTGCGACCATCCAACCTGTTGATATTGTTACTAGGCACATGGTTGAGCAGCGATAGGTAGTACCCAGGTTTAGTGTAGATCATCAGCTTCAACTAACAGACTTCAAAATAAGCATTGATACTACCGAAATAGTTAGGTACAGACGGTGTACAAAGACGTCATCCGGAACTTGCAGATTTCACATGGGGTACATCATATTGACTGAGACCTACTCCTCTATGCCACCTAAAATCTGAAGCCTGCCAAGTTCACTTAGAAGTACATTTACGTGAAGGGCAGGTACCTCTAAGACGGTGGTACCCGTGATACCCGCCTGTCCGTATTCACCACCAACTTCTGGCCCGCCTGCTTATCATTAACTTGTGGGGTAGTACCGATGCCTTTGGTCTCTGGTTGGGTAAGTAACGGCCCTCAAACTTTGCTTTTGTGCCTATGAGAATCCTTTATCATCCAGACAGTTTATGCTTTTATTGGTACTAAGTAGGTATTTCACCTATCTACGGCAGTAGCGAGCACGTCTGTTTTCCTGGGTTGAAGCTTTCATACATGTTTAAGAACAATATCACTGGCACCCCTCGATATTCCTTTGTATATAACACTCCACCAAAGTGGCAGGCCTTCGTTTACTTTACGAGCTCTCCTCCGTCAGCGCAGATGATACAATAACACCCGTCTCGCACCCACCGGCGTACCACTGCTTCCCGGCTTTGCGCACGTCTATAGATGATTCGGGAGTCACTTGATTTGCAGAAGCTCCCGGGTTTAGAGCCGTCACCATGCCGACCCTAGATATATCCAACTTCAACATCGTGGTCAGTGTTCTTGGAGGATGGATCTCGTTGTTCGGCTTGGTGTCATACCTGCTCAAGGAAAACTTCTACCTCTCGGAAGCTCGTGAGTGCTCGGAATACTGATGGACAAAACCCAGGTACTAACAACATCCATGCTTTTCGCTCTCAGTCATCTCTCTGTTGGCAGGCATCACTTTCTCACCACGTGCCCTGGACTGGGTGCGACCACTGGATTACGCAGGTTCTATAGAAAACTTAAACAGCGTGACCCTGTATTTCACTCGCCTGGTCCTTGGCGTTCAGCTTGTCCTAGCGGGCGTGCAGTTGCCAAGCCGTTACTTGCAGAAAGAATGGAAGCCACTGGCTCTTCTTCTCGGACCCATCATGACCGCCATGTGGTTGACAACGGGCTTGCTCGTGTGGGCACTTGTGCCACACCTCCCTTTCCTACACGCACTGGCCATAGGCGCTTGCGTAACGCCCACTGACCCGGTCTTATCCAACGTGATTGTGAAGGGCAAGTTTGCAGACCATAATGTGCCCAAGGATTTACAGAAGATCATTATTGCTGAATCCGGCGCCAACGACGGCCTTGGTTACCCGTTCCTTTTTCTCGCCCTCTATCTTATCAAGTACGTCGGCGACGGCGGAGTTGCCGTGTCTGGCGGAGGCGGCCTCGCTATTGGCCTCTGGTTTGGCGAGACATGGGGCTACACCATTATACTGAGCGTTATTTATGGTGCGGTAGTCGGGTGGCTCGCGAAAGAGCTGCTACACTACTGCGAGCAACATAAGTTTGTCGACCGAGAAAGCTTCCTGGTGTTTGCCCTGTCGCTCGCCCTGTTCATTACCGGAACCTGCGGTATGATTGGGAGTGATGATATCCTTGCTTGTTTCATAGCCGGCAACGTCTTCACATGGGATGACTGGTTTCGCCTAGAAACACTTGACGAGGTATGTATACCACTATTAAACCATGAATTGCTTAAAACCAAATGCTGATTACCATGACATAGTACGCTCCAACTCTCCTTATCACACAGGAGCGTCAACTGGCCGGGTTTTCACTGACCTCTTTCTTGTTTGCAGTTCACTCCAGCCCACTATAGATATGCTCCTTAATGTGGCCATCTTTATGTGGTATGGGGCAGTTTGTCCCTGGCGAGATTTCGTAACGAACGACATCATCTCAATATATCGTCTTATACCACTCGGTATATTGATCTTGCTTCTGAGACGGCCTCCGCATATTTGGATCTTCCACAAGAAGATCCCACAGATCGAGGGCATAAGACAGGCTACTTTCATGGGATTCTTCGGTCCTATTGGATGTTCGGCCATTTTCTATCTCTATGTCACGGTTAACTTTGTCAAGGAATTGAAACGGGAAGGTGGCGATACACCGAGACAAGATGTGGCAAATCTCGACGAGGCCGTCACTATCATCGTTTGGTTTATGGTCATTGTCAGTGTTGTACGTCACCCTGCAAGTACGACACGTCGATACAGCCGCTCACTGTTTTTTAGGTTGTCCATGGTCTCAGTATACCGTTAGGAAAGCTCGGTCTCCATCTGCCCCGAACTATCTCGAGAAGCCTAAGTGCCCCCGGAAGTATGGAACGTTCCTCCTTTCAAGTGGGCAACCTGATATACGATGTGCGATTACCACGAAGTCGCTCAAGAAGCCGAGCCGGCGGTAATACTTCAGAGTCACGGTCTACCTCGGTAGGACATGTATTTAAGATTGGCGGCTCACTTATCGTACCGCGAGAGCCAGCTCCGTCGTTGCAGATGTCGAGAAACAAACAGAACCCCCAGGCTGAGGATGAAGCTAGCAACGCCCGCCCGCCAACTGCATCCGATCCCCAGCTAGCTCCACAGTCACCGGTCGGACCTAATCGAACAATCCGATTTCCGGATGAAGCTGCGCAAAACCAGGACCAACAAATCCCAGATTTGTGATCACGGATTCGCCATTAGTTCGCCAAACAAGATCTTGTCCTTTTCTGGAGAGGCTTCCTATTCCCTAGTGCCTGGACGAGTATGTGCACGGTGGACTCTTAGAAGATGCTGGAAGATCTTCAAATGTTCCTCTGACTTGCACCTTAGTTTGAAAGATTTGCGATTGAGGCTTCAACAGGTGTCTTTGTGCCTACTAAGACTGGGGAATATTTTATGTTTCAAGTTACAGAGGGCGCCGCCGCGGTTTTTCTATGAGCTGGCATATCAAGATTCTCAAGCCTAGCGACCTTTCAGTGGGTGTGAAATTGCAAGCACGGTTGATTTCCGCTTCCCGAACTGCAACGCAATCTCTGTTTTCAGTACCAGCCTTGCGACAGTCTAATTCCTTGTAGGCGCCTCTTCGTCTGGCCTCATTATTAGCAGTCAAATCCCATAGAACTAATGCTATCAATTACAAGGCGCTACTACCACCACAGCTACAGTGTACACTTTTTCTGTGTAATTGCAAGCGTTTAGTTGCCGTTTAACTAAGTATAGTAGTGTGAGGCTAGTATAACTCTGAAACTACGGGGTAGCTAGCAAATATGTGTGGCTAACATATACGCAGCTTCGTGTTCTAATAGGTAACCTAAGAACTACAGTAGTACCCATATGCACACATTGTAAGTCACAAATAAAGCCTGTAGTGTAGAGGAGATATAAGCATTAAAACTAAATACCCATATGTGGCCTATTTGGTTTGCCTGCTCAGGACTTCGGTTACGGTTGAGAGGCAAGCACTGGATTGGTTGTTCAAGTTACACTTAGTATAGATGATAGTCATGTCTATCACACGCGTTGAGTATATACGTACGTAGTTAGTCATAGATTGCTAGGTCGTTGATTTCATGTCCTCAGTTTTTCCTTGGCGATATGGCACTAACAAATGGAGACAAAAACTCAGGGGCAAAGCTGCTATGTCGGTAACAATTATGACGCGGCCTCTGACCTCCTCAACTTTAAGGACTCGATTTAGTAGGTTTTGGCATTTAACATAAAAGATTTTCGACTGTTAAATTTATTCCATATGGAAACATATATACTATAGAACAATAATTGGTGCATTCGAAATGTAGACCCTTGGGCACGTGAGCCACAACATCAGTGCTCCATCTGGATTGTAGGTAGGCACTTCAAATCTTTAGGCAGCGATATACATAATGAAGAGATGTATTTAGAGCACTACCTTGGAAGTGGGTGCTAGCCGGAAGAGTTGCCGTCCCTCTTGCCAGACTAGAGGACCCTCATAGGCGTGACTAGTACAGTGCGTAGCGTGCTTCTTCTGCTCAGTTTCAGCTGTGACCCCACTCAGGCTACCTCGCTACTTCCCAGCAGAATTTCCCAACATATCAGTAATAAGGCGTATCAACAACTACCTAGGTTAGGTAAGAAGGGCTTGGTGCGTTTTCTGCTGACCGTCCACCATCCTATCTATCTATCTCCCAGAGTCGAACCCCCCAAAACTCCCAATCCGCAATCTTACGGCCACCACAGCATCTACCTATTCTGCCTGCCGACTTATCAATTGACGGGCACAACCATCAACTTCGCGAGACGGCTCTGTCGTCCAGCTGAGGGGCCCAATCTCTCTACCAGTTTACTGACCGACATTTCCGTGTCTTGGAAGTTAGACTTCAATCCCTACACCGATAGCGGGCCCGAGTAACACATCATACGTCCAATTCGATTTTACCAGCACACGACAATCGATCTTGAGCGTCCTCGAACAAGCAATACCTAATCATCCGACGACTTCGTCGCCATTTGCTCTCCTCCAACAATCGACATCCACCTAGGATTCACCCCATGCGCCAATTGATTGCTTGAACTGAGACGACCTCGTCGCCAATTTCAGCCTTGAGCGAAGGTTATGTTTTTGTGTGAAAGTTGACCAGACCACATTGCTCTGTACCGAACAGCCGTCTTTGCGCTTACCTCCGCAGGGTATTACCACTCAACTGGAATACGCACCCTATAGCATATGCCGTCGATTGACTTCAATACCTTGGAAGCCGTGACAAGAATCTTGTTCTCTTCGTGAATAAGAGTTCATCCAGCGTTCCGCACCAGCTATTACGACAATTTAGTAAGACGGATGCTGTAGAGAGAGAGAGAGAAAAGCAAAATATGCCCAACAGCGAACCTTTTTGTTTCCGCGGTGCGGGACATATAGCAGAGTCAGATCCGGTTATGCCCATGTTCGACTGCAACGACTTTAATAGTGAGAATCTCTTCGACGCCGACAATAACAGCTTGTCAGCGAAAGACGGCGGCTTCATGTCATTCTCAGCGGGCCATGGCTCTCTTCCCTTCTCATTTGATAGTCCCGAGCACACTGTTTCTGCATCCCAGTACCTTAGTAAAAACCATCAGATTACAGACAAGTCTCAACAATACTTGTCTTCACATCGAGGCTCGACTTCCTCGTCGTCGTCGCTAAAAAGTATCGGATTGGACTCACCTGCCACGGACCAGACGTCAATGGATGGAGCAGCGATGGATATTGGGGACACGTCCCCAGGTATCTGGGATGATTTTAAGATGGATCAATTTATCAACCTCTCCGGCTCGAGTAGCCCCCCAATCGCCAACGAGCCTTCGCCGGGGCGCGCCACTAAACGACGTAAAGCCCAAAAAGCCCGGCAAAGCCAACCCACGGTTAGTTCGGCATGATTTATACTCTTGGGTAACGAGTACTCATAATATTTAGGCACAACCGCTGAACCAGCAGACGAGCCAAGTCGATATGAAGATGAGCCCAGGTGTATTCTCGCCTCTCTCAAACCAGCTACCCAGCAACGAGTCCTCGCCAACTGCTGTGTATACTAACAGCATGCCCTCTCCGGATGATAACATGACCGGGCATAGCGATGCTTTCGCAATGAATCTACCTCCTAATTGGCCATCGACTTCGAACGGGCACATAAATCATGTCTTTTCACAGCCCTTGCCAGACTCGGCATTTATGTCGCCGGCTGGTCATAACCTCCCCCTTAGCACTCCACCAGCATCGATACCAAACTCTGGCTTACCCAGACTCGTCATACATCCCATGCCAGCGAAGTCGCGGGTTGAAACGCAGATTCCACTCAAGATTACTTTACATAATCTTCCTAAAGGTATCAAGAAGGTACATCTTCCGAGGCATACTATAGCCAAACCCAAACTGCTTGAGAAGTCTCCGGCAGGTCCGACTCCGGACAAGTTAGGACTAACAACCATGCTTGTCTGCACGAGTGCTATGGGTGATCCAGAAAGGCTAGAGCGAGCTTATAGACAAGCTGCCGCGAAGAACATTGGCGATTTGACAACCTCTGCCGACAGTAACGAGGAAGAGGAAACCAAACCCCAAGACGGAGGCGAAGTACGCATATGCTCGGGATGCATCACGCGAGAAAGAAAACGTGCCGGTCGGCGGAAGCATAAGAAAGCCGAGGAAGACGAGCTCTGGGACCGCTATGAGAGAGAGCGAGCCATCGTATTCAACACGAATGAAGTCAAGGATTGGCAAACCGTTACACCCATGATGGCTGACCCCACAGGAGCTGGTCTATTCAAGGGGACAATACCCGAAGGGACCGTACAGGTTGATGCTAATATGCGCATTGCTTGCTATTGCCGTCATCATGGCGAGAAACTGGGTTTCCAGGTCATCATCACGCTCAAGGATTATTTAGGTAATCTTGTTGCTCAAGGAATCTCCTCATCTATCATGATAACCGATGACCATAAAACCCATATTCCAGCGAGCACTAGCAGTGCGCCTACACCGCAGCCGGTGCCTCAGTCTCAGCTTCAAATGCAGCATCCAGCCCAAAATCATTCTCAGCAACCCCCAGTCACCAATGGAACACCAGTCCCGGCCCAGCTCGGCATTTCCCATTCGATGTCAACACACCCGGTCCCCATCCAACCAATGGGGGTGCAGGCACCAGTGGGATTCCAACCAAATTCTGTAGAACCTTCAGCATTGCCCTTCCGTCAACTCCATTCCACATCAGACCTACAAGGCCAAGGCCCGAACTCTCCATTCACCTTTCGAGCAAATCCATCTGCGAATATGTCGCAAAATGCATTGATGACCGTAGCACCACGCGATCCCTCAGCGCAAAATTCTCCCGTCAGTCCCCAAGGCCCCAGTAGTAGGAAGAGAAAAGCCAGCATGGCAGGTAAGATCCCTAACGGCCTCGCTATGACGAGGATGGGAACGGGCCAACACATATCATCGGTACATTCGAACGCTCAAAGTGAATCTTCTGTTATCTCTACAGGGAACCCGCCATTTTCGCCAAATGGCACACAATTCCCCGTGAATGGAGATCATTTGGAGCAGAATCTCATCAACGGGGGGCCTCACCCCCATATGGGAGAACCAGGAACACCGAACAATAACGGAGTTGAGCCATTCATGATCCCTGCGGCGAATAGTCGAGCTATGAACTTGGAGATGCCAGTCAGTCAACTGTTCTCAGCTCCAGTGTCTGCTCATCCAAGCCGCGCCCCAAGTCCCAGTCAACTGCGGACCGAGCTTCAAAATTTGCAGCATTCTCAGCGAGCTCAGGATCTCTTTTCAGGATCTGCAACACCAAAGCCTACTATACTAAGGATAATTCCTAGTGAGGGGCCGAAATCCGGCGGTGTTGAGATCACCGTTCTCGGACGTAATTTTACAAACGATGGTCTAGAGGTCTATTTTGGGCCACACAAAGCCACAACCACCACATTCTGGGGGGAGACATCCCTTGTATGTATGCTCCCTCCGTCGCCTGCAGCAGGACCTGTGCCGGTCACGGTTAACCAAGCCGGAAGACGGCTCGGGTTCCAACAACCTCCTTTCTTTAAATACGTGGACGACGACGAAGAACAACTCATCCGTACAGCGCTTGCGGTCCTGGCTAATAAAGCTGGGCGGAACCTGAGCGACGCTGCGGACTTCGCCAAATCCATTATTTACGGCCAATCGGCCGCGTCTGGCTCAAGCCACCAGCCTCCTAATGTTAACAGTGGCAATAACTTTAACAGTTTCAGTCTCGGATCTGGAGAAGCCGTCGAGACTGGTCTTCTTCGGATCCTCGAGCTTATAGACTACGATGACAGTCCTAATAAAGTTCGAATTAATCTTCGGAGGCCCAGCGGACAGACTATGCTCCACCTAGCATGCTCTCTCGGGTTTTCCCGCCTGGTCACTGGTTTGCTGTCCCGCCGTGCTAACGTTAACATTTGCGACAATGGTGGTTTTACCCCGCTGCATATGGCAGTGATGAACAATCGAGTCGAGATTGTGCGCTGTCTCGTCGTGAAAGGGGCCGACCGGAATATCAAATCCCTTTCTGGACTCACTCCCATGGATGTAGCCAACTCGCGTTCTGTCCTCAAAGCTCTGCACGATACTGAGAGGCACCCACGTTCGCGTAGTGCCGGCTCACTTCATAGCCGAATGAGTAGTTCGAATTCTATGCGGCCTTACTGGGCCCCGCCCACTATGACCCCAGTGCGGCGGCAAGAGATTTCGGTAGACAATACGAATTCAGAAGAAGAAACTAGTGGGGAGTCGTCCGAAGATGCCACTACCGAAGGTGAAGATGGCGATTGGCATGATATGAGAAGAACAAGCTTTGCCAGTCCACGTCGCCGGTCCACAGCCACAACACATCCAGTGGACGAGGCAGATGGCCGTCCGGCTTCTCCAAGCGCCACAATGGCGGCTATTCGAGAGCAGGTGGCCACCCAATTACAGCAGTTCCAGAATATCATGGCAATGCACCTTCAAAACCTCACCCCGTTTCAGATGCCTAACATACCGCAGATGCCGCAGATGCCGCAAATGCCACAAATGCCACAAATGCCCCAGATGCCGAACTTACCCCCCATGCCGGTGTTGCCCGACTACCAAGCCTACCTACACTCGGCCCCTGTGGTGCAACGCATCACCTCACTCGTTCCCGGCATGCGCGGCCAGCGGCCCGAGTCACCGCCAGGAGCTCCTTCGAACCAGAACGAGAATAAATGGGGCGTGTTCCCTTTCTTTGGCAACAAAGACTCCCCTCCACCAGCCTATGAGGACATATTTCCCCAGAAATCCCAAGAAAACCTCGACGCGAAACAGTCATCAGCCATGCAAGCTGCGGCTGACTTCGAGGCCGATGCCAAATGTGCCGCTTTGTATGATCGGGATCAGAATTCGGCAGAAACCTCAGAATCTTCGCGCGGCGAACAAATTCCTGACTTCCTCCAAATTGGTCGCAAGCATCTTCTCACCAAGGAACAACAGGAGGCTCTCCAGAGAGCGCACGCCCAGAGACTCAAGGCCGGCAGCAGTGACAAGATGTTATGGTTTGTTTGGGTTAGAACCCCCGTTTCCGGATATGAAGACGATCGATCAAGCTAACAATGTTTTAGATACCAATTTTGGTTCTCGTTCTTGGCTCCATGCTTTGGAGTGGCGCTCCTTCTCTCGTTTCCGGCACGGTGAGCATGTCCAAAGGGGTGGTCAGTCTCATCGCCAATCCGCGAGATATTGGAAACAGGATGCGCCATATCGTTGAAGGTCTGGCGACGTAGCCAACATTCTAGAACATTGGCAACAACCAGTTTCCTATTATATAGTATTGCCCCCCCCACAAGCCCTCCCAGTCTTTTAGTAAGCCGTATGGCTGGTTTTTTTTTTTTTTTTGTGTATAGTTTTGCCTCTAGCGACACACAGCAGCATCCTCCTAGTTCACATTCCTTTGTACCTTTGATTAGGCATTTAACATGGCGGGGAAAGAGCGGGTTTGTATGAGACATTCGCCTCTACGGCAGGTAGACCAGTATGGCAAGGCGTTCAACGGTGTTTATGAAGGGAGAACTCATCATGGCGATGTAGTATGGATGACTTGTCACATGGATCTTCTTATCGACGAAAGGGGGCTATTTACTATCGTGGGGGTTTCCTGGTTTTTAAAACTTAAAGTGAGCAGTCACTTCAGAACGCTTGGAATATTAGAGGGTCCTTCAAAGAAACGATGCATTATCATTACGAGCTAATCGACCTGGTGGTGATGTTAATGTTGTGAAGTGACTATGCTATATGACATAACTAAGCTGCTTGGCTAGGGTATTGATCAGGAAACCCAAAGTTTATATTTGTGGTTCGCGTAATCTGAGTGATGGTCGTTGTTGAAATGTCCCAGCTGAACTCCTGATAGAACTTTTCTGCCATTAATGACATAGCATGCCTTGCGTGCAAGACTATTATTCTATATTGTCTGCTTGCCTGCCTCCTACATAGGTATTTACTCAGCGGTAAGGAGTTCACGGAAGGAAAGGTTTGCGCTCCCGAGGTCCCAAACCCAGGAGGTTATATAGGAGACTGTATCTATGTATGTCTATGTATGTCTATGTAACTATCTTTTGTCTATTTCCCTTGGGCCGTGTTGCCTTATATCTATAATACCCGGAAAGGAAGAACGAGTTTTGCTCATACACACACACACATACACACACACACACACAGAGAGAGAGAGATTGTAATAGGTAGGTAAACAACGAGAGGATCAAAGCAACAGATGTAAAAGTCGGACGAACAGTAGACAACGGCACATCCTGAGTTTTAGGTACGCAAGTAGCCGGGTAATATATATATAAAAAGTAGGTAAGTAGTCGGCTCAGTATACACGACAGGGTGACGGCGAAACTTTACGGCTTACCTGGTCTTAGGTAGTCAACTACTGCGGGAACCGAGTTTTGCACACAATTCAGACACGCATATACACATAGTAAAGAATCTCGAGGTGATCAAGAACACACGCTACGCCATTTTGATTAATCTACAATATTCCTGATCGAACGGTATCATTCAATCTACATGGAGAATGCGAAAATAAAAAAAGAAACGTCGTCATCGTCGTTGCATCCGTTTGCGTTTCCGATAAAAGCTAATGCTCCCGAGCTATGTGCAAGAAGTGCAAGTGCAAATGCGAATAGTAGTGCATCAATCCGAGCGGGTCGGATTGCACCAGAACTTGATGATACGAAAAGGCTGAAACCTGAAAAGATAACCGAACATTGACATTATGCCCTTTTTTCTCCCAGGCAGTTTGCACGCCGTACTATGATACCCTTGTCATAAGACATTATCATTCGTAGAATAGTAGTTTTCCATGGAAAAAGACACATCGTCGGCGATTTGAGACGGGCTTTGTTTGTGTGTCCGATGGTGGTCATGATTCGAAGGCGAGAAAGTGCCGTCCTGGCTCTGGTCAATAGCTGAACATCGGGCGTTTTCGGCTCTCTGTCACCGACATACCGACAAGACCCACGGACGCTGAACCACAACCCTCCAGCCGACTCATCCCAATCGTGCGCATACTACAGTACTACTGCACAGAGCGTATCTGACTAGTGGCCGATTCCAGTATGTTTTGTGTTGTAGGAGTTCTTCGCCCAGTTAGTACATCGACCCACGGGCAAAGGCTTGGATCCGGGTTGCCATGTGAGTCATGTTGGAGAGATGGGGAAGCATGGGATCCGTCGGGGCGCGGCTGCTAATGCGCATGAAGAGCTTCTCAACTCGCTCGAGGAATGTGCCCATGATTTTAGGAATCACATCCCGTACTGCCGGATCCTGCAGGGTGTTAACTCGGGGATCAGCGGCGGATAACGGGTGGCTACAAACTGTGACGTGTGGGAGGCTGGTGTGCAGGCTGTTTAGGACAAGCTCGACCCAATTGACTCTCTCGCGTAGGTGTGGTCCATCCAGCTGTTCGGCAAGCACCGAGGCAACCGAGAGGGACACGAGGGCTGGCATGTCTCGCATAATCTGAGGGTCGAACTTCACAATGTATTCGTCGAAGATGTCGTGCTGTCGCGGCAGCTGAATCCACCGGACGAGGCCTGTCTCATATTCACCCCGCCCCATGAACGATGCCACATTGTTGATTAGGTGCTGAAGCTCGCTGTCTTTGGAGTTGGAATGGTTGCTGCTAGGGTATGGGACAAGCTGGTTACCATGGTTGCTCGAGGTCGCCGATGGGCTTCCGTAAGACGCGCCTTGGTTCGATACGGCCTGGCTAGGCTGGGAAGCTAGAGACTGGGCCGGAGGAGCACGATCCTGGGACGCCCGGTTCTGCATTTGCAGAAGGCGCTCTTGGAATTGCGTCTGGGCCAGGGCCATCTCGCCCACGGTATCGGACAGCTTGGACACGATAGCCGTAAGCTGGTCAATCTTCTGAACATCCGCAATATGGCGCTGCTCAAACTCCTTGATCTGCTCAGCGGTTCTGCGCTGCATCTCTTGAGCCACCGAGCGTGAGGCGGACATAGCCATGTCACTGAAGATGGGTGTGATAGTGGTCACGAGCGTCTCGCGGAAAGACTCTTCCATGTCCATGGCCAGGCTAGAAACAAGCTTCTCGGTAATAGACTTGGTCAGGTCCGCCTTTTGCAGGGCTTGCGACACCGCATTGGGGAGTGTCTTCTGCATCTGGTTCTGAATGGAGTGAGAGACTTTACCGCCGATCTTAGAGTCGATCTGTGTCTCTATCGTCTTCGTGATCAGGTTGCTCAGATGAGGCACAACAGTATCCTCAAATTGATCAGTGATGGTGCGGGAAAGAACAGCCTGGATATTCTCGTTGAGGACGGTGGACACGAGTTCCAATAGTTCCTTCTGGCTTCTGGCAAATGTGTCTCCCTTGTTGCGGAATTCAGTTTCCACTCTGTTGCGATGGTCCTTGAGTTCATGCGAGATAACCGCCGTCAATTTGTCGCCAACACCAGACGAAATCTGCTTCACAGCGGCCTGAATAGATTCGGCCGACATTGCCGGCTGTGATGCAGTGGCACTGGCCTTGGCCTCGGCGTTCTTGGTGCTATTGGGTGCCGCATCGACGCGAGGCGAGTTGCCACCGGCATTAGACTGAGCATTATCTGTCGCGAGCTTTTCAGCAGCGGCAGCGGCAGCTGCAGCTGCCTTCTCCCTCTTCTTCCTGGCTTTCTTCTCTGTCTTGTCGAGTTGATTAATCGGGGTCACAGGGAGATCCGACTCCTTGCGCTCGTTGCCCAAGTGAGGACCGTTTGATTCGCCACCACGCTTGTGCCCATCTTGATTAGGTGCAAGAGATGCAACATGCATCTGAGAGATTTCCTTTGTGGAGGCCCGGGTGGCGATCTTGATTGGAGCAGACGACTCCTCCGCAGCGACAGGCTCTGGAACAATGGTACTCGGTAACTCCTTCAGCTTCGAGATCTTTACAAGTCCAGCCTCGATCGCGTCCACACCAAGAACAACCTTATTGTCCTTTGACCAGCCCAAGTCGGACTGCTTCACAGTAACAGCAGTGACGCCTTTGGAGTGCATGGCATAAAGATCGAAGAGCGACTGTTCCTCGCTCGACGACGCGCAAGCCGGGTTTTCCAACATATCCAGGCTCCGAAGTAATCCCTTATTTGACAACGAATACTCCCGTACACCACTAATGACGGCAGTTGAATCGGGCTCCGGGATAGATGAATCCTTGGCTACCAGTTTCTGTATATACTCAACCTGGGACAAACCCTTAATAGTGTATTTAGGTGCCGATAAATGTAGGAAATACACCGAGTTGCGAGTGGGGTGACCAACGACGATCATGCCAGTAGCAGGCTGGTAATTGACGCTACAAACTGCATCGGATTCCTTGCTATGAGGCAGGTTGAACTCCTGGACCGGTTTGCCGAGGGCAAGATCCCACAGTTGCAAAGTATGGTTCTGTTTCATGCCGACAATCATGTAGCGTAGAGCACAACGCTTCTGGTAAGGCCGTTGCTTATCCAGCAATAACACAGAGGTTGGCCACGCTTTCTCGCCTTCGGGCGTAGTATTGAGGGTCATCAAAGGTTCCTTTATTTCAAGGGACGTGTGAGTTGGCATGGGGTACCGCACATCAGAGTCCATATCAACTGCTGTGAGATCCCGGACATCCCAGAACTTAACCCGCCCAGACTTGTCCAGTGACACAATCATGGTGTCGTCCTGGCTGAAGGTGAAGTCTTTGCCGGCTTTTCCAGTATTGATACGCAGAGAGCATTCCTTCGCAAGTCGTTCGGTATCGACAAGACGATCGTGGCCAGGCTTGAAGATATTCTTCTGGATGACGACAGCGGGCCAGATGATGCTGATGGTCTTACCGCGGCCAACGGCGAAATACTCAGGATGGGTAGCCGACGTACGTGCGCGTGTCTTTAAAACACCGCCTGGCGCGTCTCCATCTTGCGAGCTTGCGGGCGGGAGAGCAAAGCCGTACTGTTCCGGATGAGGTTCATCAAGATGGTCCTTGCCTGCGCTTCGAATCTGGATATAGTAGACGGTTCCGCTAATACCAGTACCAATAATTGATTCCTCAGCAGGCATGTCGCCATCGTCAGAAGTGTATGAGACAGCCACATTAAATACACGGTCCTTGGTGTCGGTAAAGAGCTTTGCGTCCTTGCCATCTTCTTGGCGGATTACGCGCAAGCCACCTGCCTTAGACATGCCATAAGCGATGTACGATTCTGTAGCAGCGACAAGGTTTCTATCAATTTGGTCGAACTCTTTCTTCAGTCTCGCAATGTCGAGTATGACGTCGTCACGGAATTGAGGACGAGGCTCGTCAAAGGAGTCCAGCATTGTTATAGAGATCCATGGTTTCATAGGGAAGTTGTAGACCTTGACTGTTGTAGGCGCTTCCTCGATTACGACGATCTCGTCGGCTTCGGCACTTTCCCAGCTATCAGCCACAGGGCCGTGGGCGGCATCATCGACAATATCACGGATAGCCTGTGCAACCTGAGGTGAGTACTGTGCTTCGAGTGCTTCGGCATTTTCTTCTTTATCCAGTTCCTCATTGAGATCTCTAGCTGCTGCCTCCGCCGCTTCCTGAAACTCGGCGTCAGTCCCAGCATTCATCACATCTTCAAGGTCTGCGACAATTCGGGCCGATACCTCGTCTTGCTCAGCTCGCGCAAGAGCTTCTTGGGCTTCCATGTCGGCCTTCTCCGCCAAGTCTGTAATGGCTTCGGATACCGTCTCCCTTGGTCTGCGCTCATAGTCACGGTCATGCCCATGCCCATGCTCGTAACGGCGGTCAGCATGAGGAGCCGTCGCATATTGAGAATCATGGCCATGTCCATAATCGGAAGGATAGCGCTCAGACCTAGGTCGAGGAGGCTCATTGTTGGCAATGGGGGTCTGGTAGGTAGAATGTCGCTTATGATCCGAAGCATTACCGGGGGAAGAAATTGCGCTCGTGGAGGACTTGGGCAGGCCCTTAACGGCAGTGGTCCCCGGAAGCTCCGTCGGCATTGCTACATGGGCGGCGGCGCTAGGGGTGGACGACTGCGAGGCTTTGCCCTGGGATGCAGTCAACTCATCGAATGGGTTCGCGTAGTCAAATCTACCGGGTTTGCGTGCTGCGTCATGACTGTGCTGAGAAGAAGGCGATTGATAGTCGTGTCTAGTCTGAGACGGCGCATAGGGATGAGATGGAGGTAGAGGAGTAGTCTCATGAGACGCGTTCTCTAGGTGGTGCGGTCTGGGTGCATATTCTCTGTAATGATCCGCCGAAGAGTCGTTAGCCGATTGTGGCGTCAACGTTGCCGGCTGCGATGATTCATTAGTCGACGGATGATCGACTTGAGCTGGCTTCGGGCGTTGCAGCAGATTGAGCAGATACTCTTGCGTATTCGCAGGAGGACCCATGTTCCACGACTCGTGAGTGTCTGGCTGCTGATGCTCTACTCTCGGAGACGATGCCTCGTTCTGCATATTTCCCTTCATAAGAGTAGCAAGCAAGCCCTGAGGATCAGCAGGCATGGGAACGGGCGCATGAAGCGGAGGGGGATTGTTGGCATGCGACTGATGACTCGGTAATGATCCGAACGACAGTGCGTTAGCGCTACCCGTAGGCGAGGCTTGCGAGTTGGCTTGAGAATTCTGACCCTGTGCACCGCTGAACTTGAGAAGGTTCAGCAGGCTAGCACTCTGATCGGCATTACTCGTAGGATTGGAAGGCATAGTGCCAATGGGAGGCAAGCTATTTCCAATGAGACCAGGAGGATGATGCGAATGACCAAAGGCAGTTGGTGGTGTCGGCGCAGCAGGAAGAGGATAATCTTCGTCCAAACCGGTCACAGGTGATTCGGGGGCAGATTGACCATAGTAGTCGAGCGGGTTGTTTGTCTGGTTGTAAGAATGGAAACGCGAGAGGAGATCGTGTGCAGCAGCGGAGTCTTCTGATTGTGCGTTTCGAGCAGCCTGCAAACGGGCGTACATGGCCTGCAGGTGGATGTTTTGCTCGTTGCCACCGGGTGGGTTTAAATTATTGTAGCTCGCCATGGTGAGAATTGGGAGGTGGTGAGCGGACCCACATGCAATAGCGTGGAGCACCTGGCTGTTACTGATTTGTGAACAACAGCTCTGAAACTGAAACTAGTGCCGACGGTGCCGTAATAAGAAACCAACGAAAAACAAGACAACAATAAACCAGATGAAAACCAAACGCAGCAGAACGAGGTAACGCACGTACACTCAAACGAGGTGGAATCGAACTTGGATATAATGGCGGTCAACGAGGAGAGAATGGGTCAATAAAAGAGAAAGAAAAAAAAAAGTCAATTATAGGCGATCAATCAATAGGCGCGCGAGACTTTGCTTCCACTCCAGCCTCGTCAACGGCAACTGATAAGCGGGCAGGTGACAGCTGGTTAGGAGGTCTGACCCAGCACCCGAGTTCCCTACTTCCCCCAAGCTTCCCCTTAGAGGTGTTTCCGCCAGGTGGTAAGGAGTGCCCGTATCAACTGAGCCGGAAATGGTTGTAATACAAATTAAGACGATCGGGATGACGATTGAACCAACGCAAACCGATGAAAACGTATGAAATAGAAATGAGAGAAAGATTGAGCTCTCTCTCGCCCTGATTCAACGCGAGCACCAAATTGCTACAGGTAAGAGAAGTTGGTTGTACGAGAGAGAAGGCGAAAGGCAGGATCGAAAGATAACCACCGTTGATGAATGCTTGATTAACTCGTGTGGTTGGTGGTTGGGCGGTCATGCAGCCCATGCATGTGTGAGCTGGCGCAGCCGAAATAGGCGTGGTGTTGCAGCCCGCGTCCCTGCTATGGCCTAGAGGCAGACATGCACCAGTGCTAGTTACATGTACATCATCCCCGTCTGCACACCTACTTACTTGCTTAACTGATAGCTCAGTATGCTGTATCTAACATCACTTTTTGTTGATTCAGAAATTACTGGTAGTCTTGCCTGGTCTTGATGCCTTTTATTACAGAGGTCAGTATGGGAGCTAGAGGTACATGCCTCTTAGCCCAGTCAAACGCACCTACCTACATTAAAATCAGTGGCGAAGAAAGGCCGGGAGGTTCTATGTTTTCTATGTAGGTACCTAGGTTGATATCCACTTTTAAGTGGTAGGCGGTCAGTCCATTGAGTCTTGGAGACCTTTCAGACTGCCTTCGAAACCAGTCAGAAGAATTCTGGCAAAGAGGTACCTTAGGTAGGTGCCTACATACCTCCTAGCGTTCCTACTATGTATTGTAGTCCCCCCTATGGTACAGCACTACTTAGGTATCCACAACTTTGTCTCATCTGTAGATGAGCGGATCTGATTGGTCTAATCTATTAAAAATCCCCACTTTTGCATCGCCTCCTCCTGCTGGCTTGCTTTCCATTTCCGTATCGCCCTTAATACCGTGCTAGTGTGACGACAGGCGCAGTAGTACTTATCGGACTTTGGCTTCAAATGTGTGCAACTTTCGAGTCGACCGTATCCTGTTGGACAAGTTTGGTGCCTTAAAGGGTACAACACAACTATTCAACCTCATTGCGCTGCATCACACAGCACGGCATTGTTGGTGACACTTTCTTTTATCAGCCATACCTAGATAGTCTAGGGAGTTGGCGATTTCTTGCTAGGTTCGCATTCGTCTTATATATACGGGTTCGTTGGTCCGTCAGCTCTATTGGCCTTCTTTTTAATTTTGTGACATTTGTCCACTACCTTTGTCCTCCGAACTCGACCTGTTGGTCCCTGAAAATAAACGCGTGTCACTAAAGAACGCAAATTTACACGAGACACAAACAAACATTTCCCGGGCGTTCGAGTTATACTACTGGGCGATTTTAATCCCACGCCATGTTTTGTCTACGGAGGTAAGTCAGCTCATCAGTTGTTCGTTTGCGTGTCCGCCAGCTTTTGGCCCCTCTTCCCTCCCCCCTTTTGCTTCTCGCAAGGACGATCGATAATGCTATGCGAAGACAAAATGGCTGATGAACATATTCACTTTAGTTGGATCCCCCTCCTTTTTATCCCTGCCAACGCCTCGCCGGCCTTCATATTCCTCTTCTTCGTATGCACATATGCCCTGAACCGGCCATGCGTCTACTGCTCGATCCTGCTCCTCATCCTCTTCATAACATCGTGCTACTGGTCCGATCGCTGCTTCTTCGAGTTCGGCAGTAACTGGTTTGCGCCGAGGATGACGTCCGCCGCTTTCGAGTCCTGGATAGATACGTATTATGCAGCAAACGCCACGAGCGCCGCCGCTGCGGCTTCAGGTGCTGCTGTCAACAAGACCGGCTTCGACGGCCTCTTCAACAATACTGCGATGGAGACACTGAATACCACCGCGAACGCGCTGGCCGGCATCGCCGCCGACGAGATCGCGCGCAAGAGGAATGAGTGGACAGGGTTAGGCGTCGAGTGGTTGAGGAGTCTGCTCGGCAGGAGGGAGTGGAGGATCGAGTGCATGGATTTGAATATCCGGCTCTGAGTGAGCCGGTGGTCAGATTAGGGGATACGGAAGCTCGGCATATTCGGCATAAAAACGACATATGAAGGTAAACAAGGCTAAGAAGTGATCCTTGACTGCATGGTACCGGCGTTTGCATTTAGATTAAAGTGAGGAACAGGCATGAGCATCGGCCTAATGTATATGTGTGCACACTATGAGTGCATGCATGCGGGTCGGCATCTCAGTTCCAGTATCTGAGCCTTGTTTATAACTTATAGATCTCAAGCTGAATATTATATAATACTTAGCGATGCCGCAGTTTGTTCTGAACACGACTTCAACCGCCCGGAGACATTGGATACCTACTATCTCATGGCTTTCTGTATTTTGGTGGGTTACAGAATATTGGGAGGTAAAGTACATAGGTGATACAAAGACTCGATAGGGGGTTACAGGTTCACCAGAGTAACATTTCATCGTGTTTTACGAAGTAGAAAACTGTCACAAGCGAAACGCTGATTAAGGGGCGGAATCATGCTGCTTGCAATTGGAAAGAATCGTCAGTGCAACCGCTTACTATTTATCATCCATCCCCTATCTAGACATATCGCCCCTTTTCCCCCTCTTTGGACACATTCACATTCGTATCCATTCATCCCTTACGAGAAACATTCATCGCGCGAAGCCAAGGCTTCCAATATCCCTCGATAGTAGCAGGATCATTCCAAGTACTCCAGTCCGCACTCGTCAGACCCCACGTGTCCACGAGACCCTGGGTACCGGAGCGGATGCGGTAGCTGCCCGCAAGCGACCACATCATCCAGCTGACGCGATGTCGCGTGGTGAAGCCGCGGATGCAGTCCTGCAGCAGGTTGCCGTAGAGGGACTTATCCTGCGCGTGGCCGAACTCGGAGAATATCACGGGCGTGAGACGCGTCGCGCGCTGACAATACTCCTCCTTATCCTTGCCCTTCCCGCCTAGAATTTCGCATCCGGCAGCATTGGGCCGGATACCGAGGGCGTTGAAGCCGTTGCGGTACAACCCAGCCTCGATGACGTCGCAAGTCCCCGTGTCGATGTCCTCGCTGCCGGAATAGAGATGTAATTCCCAAACGAGCTTATCAGCCCAAGGATGCACATCGACGTCAAAGACGACGGGGTCCCGACGACGCGCGTCCCGGATCGCCGTACACTTGTAGCACGGGGCCGTGAGAATGTTCTTCCCCGCCGTGAGCGCGGACAAGTCTTGGTCATACTGCATGCCGCTCCAGGTGACCAAGATATCTCGATTGGCGGTGTGGATGGCGTCCATGCCCGCCGTCATGTTGCCCACGAGCGTGGCCCAATTATAGTAGAGACCGGTGCGGTTCCAGCTCTCGCGGAGCTCGTTGCGCAGGGACATGGACACGATGTTTGGATGCTCTTTAGCCCATCTCGCGACGTACGAGAGTCCCCGAAGCCAGTTCGAAACGGGGAAGTCGACATCGTCAAACCACGCGTTCCCGTCTGCGTGGCTGCAGCACCACTGCGCTTTACCCACATGCACGTCCGGGTGGATGTATATACCCCTTTTGAGAGCGGTCCGCGCGATATCTGACCATATCTCGAAACGCGTTGTCTGGGTGCTCCAGATCGGATTCTTGGCTACGATGGCTTGAGCAGTGCGCGTTCCGTTGCTTGGGCCTAGGGCCGCTGTTAGTGCGTCGATTAGGGGCACGTCGTGGCCGTTTCTGTTATATATCTCGTCAACCATCTGGATGGCGTAGCCCCTGTTGCATGTGTGTGAGCAATAGTTCGGCCACGGCCCATCCTGTCTACCCACCCGAGGGTCTTGAGGCTGAGGATTGCTTGCTCACATGCGGATAAAGTTGAACCCAACACTAGCGACATCATCAAGGATATCAGCAACTGGTTTGAACTCCAAGCCTTCGGGGATCATGGTCTCGCCTGTGTCATGATTAGCTTCAAGCCTTGCGCCTTTCGAACTTCAGGCATCGCTTCTTATTTACCACTCATAGGCCAATTTACGCCTGCCCAAGTGATGACCTCTCCTTGACTATTCACAATATCCCGCCCCTTTGTCTTGAACGGTCCGTACGGCCATGACCACGCAGATAAGCTATCTGGCAAAGGTTCAACACTTGTCTCTTGTGCGTCCTGCGGAGATTTGACCAATGCGCTGGCCAACTCCAGAAGCAACGAACATGCCGAGATAGGAAGCCTCATATTCACCAATTGCAAATCCAGGTAATCATCACATAAACTAGATGAAAGGGAATCTAGGCTTTGAGACCATCGGCGATACAGGGTTTAAATATACATACATACGACAAAGCTACTATACCCATTTATCCCCAAAACTCCAGAGGTAACATTACAAGGTGAAGCTGCATCATCTAACCCACCTAACCAAAGCGAGAACTCTTCACCGAGAGCGAGCTCGAGATACTTAACAGCTAACCTATATAGTCTAACCTAGTCCTTTGAAAGGGAGGAAGGAGAGGAATCACAATTCCATCCAACCTGCAATGCCACCAAGACCGAGGTTAACATTACTCCGTCTCACCCGTATTGCATCTCTAAAAATGTTAAACCGAAGGGCGAGAACGGCCCGCCCAACAAATGACAAGTTACAGATGCGCTCCAATCGGCTGGGTATAATGAGACCTAAAAAGCTGGAGAACAAGTTGTCAAATGTGAGGGGACTGGGTTGGAATGGGGCAACCTCAGGATGGGGAGCGCATGCACCCCACAACTCCTAGCGGGGGTTTCATCCAGTACCTAACCTAGGTCTTGTAAGGTGGGTTACTGAGGTGGCACAAGGAAACCATCGTAAATATGGTAAAATGTGTAGTTGTTGCAGTAGGTCAACTTCAAGAGACTAAGTCGACCTGATATAACGAATGGTTTACTCTCTGGACAGCCTCTCTAATCTTTAGCTCTGTATAAAAAAGTTGTATTTCTCATGTACAGTCAAGTTCCTATCCCACCCGAGAACGCCACGCTCAGCTGGTTTCTATACCATACAAGCTGTAATACAAATATTTGGTTTTCTTTTCTGGATCGAGATAGTGATCCTCTGGGTATAGTAGGGTAGGACCATAATCAAAATCCGAGTGTGCCAAGTTTTATAGTTTGGCCTGAGGAGTCGAACGGGGTGGGCTTGAAGCTTCTTCGTTGACTACGATGTCGCCATTGCCCTCCCCGTTACCGAAGAACACGACTTGCACCGTTAGATCATCCCTATAAAACTGTTAGCTCTGCATAGAGATATCATGTATATAGCTAGGTTGCCTTACCTATATCTCCTTGAAAAGGGCGCAACAAGAGTCAACAAAGCGCAAACCTGCTCTTCATTCTTTCCGCCTAACGCGTTGCGAATAAGATGCGTGGCGACGTTTTTGTCCCTGACGAGGAAACGTTCCTTTTCATCAGGCGAGATGCCCCATTGGCGTACACGAATGGGCGTCTTCTGACCACTGGTTCCTTCGCCTTGCCCGGCTTCAACAGGCAGTGTCTGGCTGGAACCGAAGATCTTGGACCAGACTGATCCAAACTGCGATTTGCTTTGCTCCGCAGCTTGTGACTCGATCCATTTGCCAACAAGTCCAACGACCTCTTCGTTTGTTAACATCTCCCACAGCCCGTCGGTTGCCATGACCAAGAAATCACCCTTGTCGGGGTTTATCTTAGTGGTCGTGACGACAGGCTCAGCCGTCACGTAGGGAGGCGTTTTCAAGTGTGGTGAAGCCGTCCGAGCGAAAAAGGACGTTCTTAGTCGCTCAGAAATATCCCTGGTCCATTTATAACTGGCATCGCCAAAGGCTCTGGTGGGTTCTAACCCGCCCAGGACACGGCCATGGTGGATGACTCGGTCTTCGCCTGGGTGCGCTTTACGCATACGAGCTACTTCGTTTGGATTGCTCCCGGTCTGGTCTTCAGAAAGAGCTGTGGCGGTCCATTTACCAGAGCTGCTTCGTCTACCGAGCACGGCCCGAGAATCGCCCGTACAGGCGACGCGAAGCGTCTTAGAACGGCTATCATAGAACGAGAGCAGAGCACATGATCCTGACAGAGCCGGACCCAGCAGCTCGGCCGCTACCCTTTTAGAGTTGGACTGTAAAACCTTTTGCACACTTGCATAAACAATATCGTTGTCTAAACGCGTAAAGCCAGCCTTCAAAGCATTATCGATAGCCTCGGGTGACGGTGTCGTGCCTGAAAGCGCGGCAGCATTATATGTGTTGTTTACCTCTTGTCCAACATAGTTGATTAGCGCTTGTCGCAGCGTTGCAGATGTGGTCCATCCTCTAAAAGCGTCGTCAGCTTTCCCAGTTAAATCAAAACGGGGGGACTAGGGGGACGAAACATACGCATGGCCGTCGAAAACACCCCAAAACATCCAATCGCTCATTGTCTTGTCCAATGGCGACGGATATTGCACAATCTTCTCTGCATGATCGTCTTCAATTGGGTTGTTGCTAGGCAGTTGTACAATGTCGTATCTCATGACACCTTGTCCTCTGTTGACCATAAAGGAAACCTCATTCTGGCGAAGCTTTTCCGTGGCTTGTTCGGGGGTGAGCATCTCTAAAACGTTCCTCCCGCCGCCATGCATATTCTTCGAAATAGGTCCTTCGCCAACAAAGGTACCGGTGTGAAGCTCATCCGGACCGACAACGAGGACGTTTCTTGTAGGTGCAGCGTCGCTGGCAGATTGGGTTGACGAGGTGGTCAACGCTCTTCCAAAGGTCTGATCTAAACTATTGCCCTTATATGTGTACCAAGCGCCGTAGCCGACCAGGCTTGATAACAAGGCAACCGAAAAGCGGCGGAAATACATGGAGGATCGAAGCGACTGGCCCAAATCATAGTTGGATCTGGAGGAAGACAGTCGAGCGAGTGTAAGGTTGGGATGTTCGGCGATGTGCCGCGGGCGGGCGGTTCGCTGTAAACCTCGGACCGGGTGTTGACAGATCGTCCGGATGGATTTGAGGGCTACGCGACGCATTTGGGAGAATGTTCGCTCGCCAACGTGGAGCAGGTGTGTTGGCGCGTGGTCGGACTTCAGGTCGGAGTCGTGACAGGAGAAGAAAGAGATTAAGAATTAGGGGACAGGGTAGTAGGTAGAAGTGGATCAATCGGTAGTGGCGGTTATTCTGATGGTTATTAACTTCAAGTTCCAGTTTTTGCTCGCTAGCTTCACATCGTTAAAGAAAGCGACGGTCTTGGCAGAGTCTTGGTACTGCTGCAGTACTGTTGTTGCTGCCCACTCTTGATGCTTTCCTAAAGTGGGTACTGACTTAGTACACTATATACTACGGTATCAGGCGTATTAAACGTGCCCTGGTCAGGTACTGCAGCTTCACCTGTGGCCCTGCGCCATACTAAATGCAGTATAACGCCTCTGGCCTGTAAGCAGAGGCACATTCAGCAACTTTTGTAGACTGTGTTGGTGCCTTGCCGCGCCTTAGGGCCATAGAGTAGCCGCTCTTTTTGCTAGATCTTAACCCTATAGAAACAGTATAGAATAGTATAAAGAACTATATAAAGGCACTATAGCCATGCCAATAACCTTTTGTATAACCTGCTACACAGGTAGGTTTAAAGGCATAGAAGGCCGTAGACTAGTTAAAGCTTAAAAAGTTTGTACAGGGCATGCTACAGAGAGTACCGGGCTGAAGTAGAGACTTAGAGGGCCTATACAAAGCACTAAATTGTACGCATACACACGCAACACCAAGGCACTACGCCAGCAATGTTGAATATGGTTATTTTGCAGGTTTCATATTGCGAGACAGTACAAGTGTGAGTATGTGCGCTCCCAATGTTCTGTCCTTCACTAGCCACAGACCCACTGGTGGCGCGCGATACCTGACTAGAGTGCGTTTATCTCCTCATACACCAAGTACGGCCAGCAGGTACAGGCACCTGGAGAGCACGAAGGATACGAGTTGCTTCAAGTGCAGATAATCTGTGTATATCGGCAGATGTATTAGGGCAATGTGGTATAGTATTTCCAGTAGCTTGATTGATTGATTGATATTCTTTAACGTCTGTGGAGTCCTAGTGACTCAGCCTCCCAAAGGGCATGGGACGTGGTAGGCATGGGACGTGGTAAGCAAGATCTAACTAGAGTAGTATGTACGTTGTACTGTAGACCCAGATACTATCTCAAACTTCATGACAATGTCAAGAGCATATTTTGTTATAACCCGTGTCTACTCCAGTTTAAGACATCGTGCCTCTTTTTCGTACGCACAGTACAGTAAAGTACTGCATAGCAGGGTTGTTCGGTTGCGCCTTTTGTAGAGCGCTATTCTTGTAAGCTCAACCTAGGGGAGGGAGCTGTCGAGCAATCACCTAGGTAGGTACTTAAGTATTGTCGTGCAAGCGCCTGGTGTGCGCGCTATTGTCTTCTTAACGGGTAGGTTTCTAGGTAGTACTAGGTCATATGCGGAGGTAGTCAGTTCGAAGCGCAGCGGTTGCGCATTTTTCGTAGTCGTAATCCACACTATTGCGGAACAGGGTTCTTAGGGGCTTGTATCCGAGTAGGCAGTTTTACCACTTGCCCAAGTAGTGTATTTCCAGTAGCGAGGTCTCAAAGTGGGAAAGAACACTATTAGGATCAAACTGTTGGTTTAGTTGTTTTTAAACTGGATTGCAGTGTTCTCTATAGCAATCAAACGGCGGTTTAAAGCTTGCTAGGCTTGCTGAATGTCTTAAAGGGTTCGCAGATTGTCCTGAAGGGTTTGCTAATTGTCCTAAAGGGTTCGCTCAACTCCTTGGAGAAGGCCAATAACTTCTTAATACTGTTAAGCTGGTTCAATATTCCTGATACGCAGGATTTTAGTGCTGAGTATACTGTACGCAACAGTGATTCTCTCATAATCGGGTTGTAGGTTGTTCTGCTCCATAACGATGAGATTTTTTATGATGTGTTGTTATGTATTGTTGTTGTTGTTGTACAAGTATGGACGATCCACACTGTAGCTAACCTTTAAATACATAGTAGGGACGGAAGCTACAGCCACACCATGAGGCTGGGCCTGCCATTTTTGGCAGGCTAAACCCTGACACAGGAACTTTTAGTGAAGTGTACCCTACGATCTTCTAGTACGGACACCTACCTAAGTAGTGCCTCGGGAATTTCAACGTGCTCCGCTTCCTACTTTCAGTCCACCAAGCTATCAGACCGTATCACAGAGGGTGCTACCCGATTGTCACAAGTACTTGTTATTATGTTTATCTTAACGTCAAGTTTCTAGGCATATAGTTACATACTAAGTCTATCTCAATCAAATCTTGAATCAAACGAGAGAATAGTTACTGAAGGAGTGTATCAAGCTCTTTTAGCGTACCAGTACCCTTCATATTACTGTTCGGATCAAGACTTCACCCAATATTCGAATCTCACTCTGAGATCGTCTTACTTGTCTAAGATAATTCCTAGCTTGAATAGGTAGAAGGATAGAAGCTCGAAACGTACGATCCACTGAATAAGCAACCAAAATGGATGCCCCTGGAGCCTCACAAAGGGTGGTCGACATCCAGCGCCGCGCTGCGGAGTCGCCTGAAGTTGCATTCAAAGCATTCGATACATATCCGTGGCAGGCCGACCCGGTATTCAATGTGGGTAACCCAGCACATATGTGTGCAGCATACTGCTCATTACTTTGATACCAGTATTGACATTGATTAAATAGCGCAAGTTAACAGGCGCTTTATATGACGTAGAACCCAAGGGGCCATCCCTGGCCGATGCCGCTCTCCAAATGCGCATCGACAGGTTTGCAGAGCGGATAAAGATCCAAATCAACGAAGAGGAATATAAGAAATGGCTTGTCCAGACCGGCAGCAAACCGCCTAAGCTTTCCTCAGATCAGAATTTAGCTCAAGAGGTCGCGGCAAAGGTAAGGTTTTACGGCGACCCTTTTCCTTCCTTGCTGGTCCCTCCTCCCTCGCCTGCATGGGCATACTTTCTACTTAGACTTTAGGGAGGCGGCTGCTAAGTGGTGATCAGATACCACCAGAAGAGAGGAGACTGGCCATCCTCCATGCTGAGTATGGATACCCTCCGTACCAACCAGCCCCCGAGCCCGTGGTGGATCCTTCGGTTCCTAGCTGGCAACGCGAAGCCCCTAAAGCCCAGCTCTTCGTGCCGAGAAACGCAGAGCCGTCAAGCGGTGATAAAGATGCGTTACCATATCCTAAAAAGTTTGAAGAAATTGTCAAGTTTTTACGGACCGGTCAGAAAATTCCGGGCATTCGGGAGATTCCAGACACGGTGATTGATGATCCGTCCATTTCGACTCGAGGAACTATGCAGGCACCATTGAAGCCATGGGAGCGGAACAGTGGTGCTTCAAGCACAAGTATAGGGCAGGCTTCTGAACCAGACACGGTAGCGTAGAGCATGGGTATCTATCATCTCTTAGCCACAAAGCTGGACAGACATATAGTACGACGACTTGACATTACGCCTCGAAATCAAGTGTGACATATATAGCCAATTAGTATGTATGGTGCCGTAAACTAGAAGTGTCTGTCCCTTCCCTTCGAGCCGGGGCATGCCTGCATTCAGCCTCCTTAACGACACGCAGTTGTGAATAATATCAACGCCTCATTGGTCCAAGTCCATTGCGTCACCACCAGTCGAGGTGTTCGCTCGCGATGGGGCCGGGGGTGTCGCTGCTGTAGTTGATGAAATAGAAGCGGGCGATCCGGTCGTAGCAAGGGGAAAAGGATTTGCCCTGATTTGACGATGAAGCTCTGCTCTCCGTTCCTCTTTCTCCTTGTTCACGGCAGCTCTATGCCCCTCTAGCTGTTCATCCCAGCCCCATTTAACCAAGTTTAGGATATGCATCAATGCTGCTTGGCGCAGTGTCTGTCGGAGCTCGTCCACCTCTAACTTGAATATCTCGCTACGCAACGTAGCAAGATCCGCATACTCTCTGGAACCTGCAGGCGCATGTCGTTGTCGTCGGTCTCGCGGATCCTCACGGGTTCGGCCAGTATCTTGACATTCCCTGTACTTATCGTCCCCTAATAATTTCAACACAGCCGGCTCATCTTCGCCCAGGATCTTCTCTTCAAGCACCATGTTAGGGACTTTCTTTCTTTGGTCCTCTGTGATAGGACGATTATATTCATCGTATTGAACGCGCTCGAGAGCCCCCCCACGTCGAATCCGCTCGGCCTCGCGTGCAAACATCCATACCATGTTCTGCTCGACGCGCATAGCATGGCGATCGAGCTCTTTGAGACTCTCTTCTAGACGAGTTACAGGATCGTCTGAGAGTGGCGGTGGCGTCTTAGTAAAGTCTCTGTCTGTCGGCACGAATATTGACGGCGAAATACTGCTCAAGAATGGAATGTCCTCCAGGTAACCCGGGTTTGACTCCTTTTCGGAAGCCATGATCCCTACTGTTGATGAAGATGACCCGTGATAATAATAATAATAGTAGTAAAATGTACCGAATCTTAAGTCGAGTCGACCATCAAGATCCACTGGACATAACTCAAAACGGCCTATTTCCGCATTAAAGAACGACAGCGGCAGACAACCCTTCAGCAAGCCCAGACCCCAGTAGCTTAAGAGTGTATACGTGTGGCTGCCTGGCGGGATAATAGTCCGACGTCAGGTATGCGGGAAGTGAAGTCGCATGCAAACATGCCCGCATGAAACATACAGTCAAATATGATTGAGTTCTTTTCGTAGGGGCATCTCTATGAGGTTGTCCCGTAGTTATGTTTGATGGCACTGCGACGAAAAGGAGGCCACGAATGATAATTTTGAAATGCTCAAGTTTTGAATACCGATCTACTTAAGCATTTTACGAAAATGCGCTACCTAATCTGTACTTGCCCAACCTAATAGAAACCGGCACGTCACATAGGTACCTGGTAAGTATTATGTATCCGCCAAGCCATACCTTATACTTCAAAGATCCAATCATACTAATTTGGTTGCTTTGGGAAGTATCGAAGTACAAACTGCTGGGCGCGACCAGCCATTCTTGTGATTTGTACAAATTTGTACCTTCCATTATAACAAGACCTTATGATACCTTAGGCAGGAGGTGGGAAAAGGTTTATTATTATAGATGTACCTATGTAGGTATGCTGTATCCTTTATCCTCAATTCCTTTCGAGATCATTCCGAGCTTTAGACAGGATTGGAAGACTCGTGGTATAACAGGTATAATCATACTTGGTTCGGATCGAGGGTCGGAGGTCAAAACAAGCATGTCAAAACAAGCATGTCAAAACAAGTATGCCAGAGCATACGGCCTTAATCGACGCACACGTTATTGGGTGGGTACACATGAGAATTGCTACAACGGTAGTACGTCAATTACTCTTAGATAGAATTGTGATCATCTAGCAGAAATAGAAGCAAATGTCTAAGTGACAAGCGCTAGGTCCCTCTGATTCGTGCAAGTGTATCCTACTCTAAGATACCGCCTTGTACTTACCTACCTTCCTCGGGTATTAAGTTGATGAAAATACAGTCTTAGCACTGGATTGGCTCTCAAGGAAATGTACTTTGAGCGAAGTTAGTACATACGTAGGTGAAAGAGGCACTACATAACCTACCTTACTGGTCTGGGTATGCTGCACATAACACGCCTACACATAGGCAGGCCGCAGGGAAGGCAAAGTAGGGCAGACTGTCTACCACGCAGGCAGATATCCAGGCAACAACCCAAAGACAAGGGGGTCAACACGCATACGGAAAGGCACCTGAGATGTATGCAATTTCGTGTATTTAAAGCGTCCCTATTGTGAAACATGCCGGACCCTGACTAGAAACGAGCGAGAAAACGTGCCGGATGACGATGTGCAGTGATTATTAAAATTCCGAGTCCATCACTACCAGTTGCCAACCACCGAACCGACAAAAATACAGAGATAGAGGGACCCTTCCCCCACGCGTATAAATGCAAAGGGACGAATGACCTTGTGTTGGCCGAGCAGATCTAAGACGAAACAATTCTTTATCCGTAATGGCGATCGGGCATTAGTTAACGACGACGATTGTCAAATTGTAGACTGCGGAGAGAACTCCCATCAAGTATTTCATGAACCCATCTCACGAGCCGGGAACTAGGTAGATTAATCCCGGGTGACACGTTTGGTAGGAGTCGCAGCCCCGACCGGCCCTGTCCGAAATTGATCAATTCATCTATCCGTAGTCGAAGTTATCCGCAGTAGTTATTCGCAGCTAAAGTGACGTGACCCGCGCGAGATCCACATATGCCACCTCGACTACCTAAATGCCTGTATTGCCAGTCCAAAGGTCCGTATGGATGTCAGAGAACATCTGTGTGAGGGTATCATGAAAAAGTACTCGAGCTTAGCAGCAACCGCCGTTTGACGGGTTGGCGACGTTGTGACCAGGGCCAACCTGGACACCAGGCTTCGTGTTCGCTGTAGCCTGAGAGCCTTGGCGCTCCTTGATCTGTCGGGCCATGGTCAAGAATGCTTGCTCGACATTCGAGGCGTTCTTAGCCGAGGTCTCAAGGAAGGGGATGCCCAGGCTGTCAGCGAATTCCTAAACCATGTATTAGCCAACATAAACTAAAGGTGGATTACTTTCGGCAGGTGCTGTTGGGGGAGAACCGAGGTGTTCCCGTATTCCGTACCTTGGCGACAGTGTACTCGACAACCTTCTTGTCAGACATATCGCTCTTGTTGCCGACAAGAAGCTTATTGACGCCCTCGGTAGCGTAGCGGTCAATCTCCTGAAGCCACTGCTTGACGTTGTTGAAGCTGTCCATGTCGGTAACATCATAGACAACACAGATACCGTGGGCGCCACGGTAGTACGACGAAGTGATGGTTCGGAAGCGCTCTTGGCCAGCAGTGTCCCACTAAGAGAGAAGTATGATGTCAGTTACAAATGGTAGCAATACCTTAGTTGTGTGGAAGAATGCCCTACAATTTGTAGCTTCACCGTCTTGCCGTCAAGCTCGATGGTTCGGATTTTCTGCACTCCTGTCAGCAATCCCCACGGTTCGTCAGCGCGAATAGCCGGAAGAACGTACGAAGTCCACACCGATTGTGGAGATGTAAGACTCGGTGTAAGTATCATCTGCGAAACGGAGGAGCAAGCAGGACTTTCCAACACCGGAATCTCCGATGAGGAGGAGCTTGAAAAGGTAATCGTATCTGTCATAACGCGGAATCATTTTAGCTCGAGTACGCATCACTTCCTGAACCTTCTCCGGATTGTCATAATGCTCGAGGCCGGGAATGCAGGGGTCTAGGTGAGACATGGCTGCTTGGGATCAAACCAACTAGGTCTGTTGCGGGTTGTAGTCGGATTTCGGGTGACAAGCAGCTGGGCCGACGAGGGTAGAAGAGGGAATGAAGGAAGGATCGTGAAAAGAAATGTTGCGATGCATCTTAAGTAGGCGAGGGGTGCCCAGGTAGCACCCACGGGGGATAGCATCGAGGAGCAACGAGGGGTCAACGAGGGGCGACTCTATTCGGAGACAGTCAGTACTAAGTACCTTTGCGAGGGGTGACTGAGGAGGGGTCAGCGACGAGAAAGTCGGCGATGCACATACTACTCAGGATTCATGGTGATGAGCGACGATGCGGCTGTCGAAATACGCGGCGGAGAAAGGAGGTGAAGCCGATTAAAGGGGTGGATGAACTACTGATTAGAGTTAAGAGGACAGACTGGCCGGATATAGCAAAATAAACAATAAGGCGCTACGGATGGGACAACTATGTGAATCCTGATAAAGCGGACAAAGTTGTTTTGTTATAGATGATGATGTAGGAAGGAGAATTAAGACAGGGCGTCGTTGGTATCTGTATCCGTAGGCTGCTACAGTGTTCACGGAACGTCAACGAGTGTCAAGGCCAAGCCAGGGCTAGTCACGCCAAACCAATTACGGGAAGGGACACTGACGGAATTAGGTACCTGGGCCCACTAGATAAGTGAACGTGGCACAGTTGTCTTTTAATACAATATTGGGTGCTTTTACTGTCAAAGGTACCTAACCCATTTACTATAGCCACAGTATGGATGATTGGGAGGCACTTAAAGTGTGCGGTTTAACCTCCAGCCCTTTCGACAACCTTTTACCTCCTAATAGGCATTGTATGCGCATGTCGGAAGACAAAGTTTGTGCTTAGTCTGATGAGAAATAAGGATAATGGCCAAAGAGCAATCAGTAGAGTTAGGTAGGTGCCAGTGGTTGCAAATCACCATTAATACTTTATATGCATTGTAAGGACTTAATGACCAGACAACTACCTAATACTATTGTACAGTACCTACAGATCTGACCTTAGGTACACACTTACAATGTGCACATGTATAGTGTATAGTTGGCAGGTAAGTCGCAGTCTTGAAGATGCTCACATGATGTGGCTGTCCCTGACCATTTGGTCATTATTCTGTCTCTAATCACGCGGGCAAGTGATTCTCCTACATGGCTACCTAGTATACTCAACTCCATATACAGATAAGCAGTTGTACCGTCTTTCTCATGCGTCAATGTCTAGAATGGCCGCTTCGCTGCACTGATTGTAGAGTCTTATGGCTCAACATCATGCAATGGTCTTGAAGTACTACCTAGCTTCAACTTGGAAATACCTACACCATGACGAAGTAGTGAGGCTCCCAGCATACCAGCGCCTGCTACGTATATGCGAAATGTAAGATGGCAAATACACGTCGAGGGCTAGGAATACACACACATTGCCATGAAACTACCCTAGGTTAGGTACAGCGATATGTCAGATAAGGCATGAAATAGACGTTGTATGTACAACAAACCTACAATCATTGCATCTAGGCCAAAACGATATTCCTCCTTATGTAGATGAGGATTGATTAAGAATGTAATTGGTCCTTCAGGTTATTAGTCTGGTAGTTACACACGCCTGCAGAGCTTGTACTTAGGTTAGTAATCTGCATCTATTCTGCCCTATCTACATAGTACCTTGCTCCGACAAAGCCCCAGACGCTCACCGGTAGTGGTCCCGGTTTCAAGAGTTATTACCTACCTGGCAACAGCTGAATCTTCCCCTGTCGACTTGTTTCTTCGGCGCAGGTGGGGAGTATACATAGTACCATTTACCAGGTACCTACGTAGTGGGCCGCCACGCTATGACCTACAGCTACCAGAAATGTAGGTATGTACTATGTACAGCTCTTCACAGCTCCAGCTGGCCGGTACGGACAAGATCTAGTATGCCTCTGAACTTCTAAATTCTAGCGAGGAAAAGTGCTTCACTTACATCATACGAACACATCTCACGGAGTATTATTCCACGGCATTACCCGCCATTTCTGGTTCTCATCCAGACTCCGAACCGCTATAGAGCCGTATCATAGCATATCTACGGCTCTGATCTCCTTGCCGCATATTCCTTTAAACGAATACATGCCCGCTCCCATCATCACCATTGTGACCCCGGACTCATGTCCCTAAGCAACAGTATCAGTGTTGCGCGCGCATCAAGCCATGCTCTGAGCCCCAGAGCTCCGGTCGCTGCTCTTTCGCAGATTACGGTCCCTGCGACGAATGATGCTACAATTCCGCTTTCCGTAATAGCCTCGACGACACCGGCCAAAGCTCTGCGGGCTCAGGTGCCTATGCAGTTTGCCTCGCAGCCAGCAGTGCCAGCGACATCAGTATGGTTCACCTCGACAGTTCCACAGTTTGACCCAAGGCGGCCCGAGAATGAGCGCAAAGTCAAGCTGGGAAAAAGTATGTAACATGGATATATATTTGCTAATATTCATCCTTCCAAACGGGGCTGACAATGGTACTCTATAAGCTCTCCGCATTCTCCAAGAACGTTTGCCGACCCTCTTACAAACACCGCTACCGCAACAGATCCTATCGCCGAACATCTCGCTCCATCTCTTCCCTTCGACACACCCGCATCTCCCCACAGTCTCCGGCAGAGTCGCATACATCGCTGCGCTATGGACATCGCCTATCGCCTGGAACCGGGTACCGATTGTAGGGAACGTCCGGCTCGAGATTTTGTCAGAGCGCATGATCAGTCAACCACTCCACTTCTCGCCGCGGCGGCCAGGCGCCTGCGGGGAACAGCTCGTAGTCAAATGGAGGACTGCCTCCTCCAACGACAAGGACAAGGACGACAACGCCAAACTCAGTCTCACCGAGCAAGGCGAGCAGAACCTCGACGCCCACCTACGAGGCTCACAGACTAGCAACGAGAAGAAGGCCTTCACCGGCCTTTTCGTCTTCGAATTCGACAAGGAGGGTCGTATCATCAGCCACACCATCGAGCATGTTGACGAGAGTGGCGACTGGGAAAAGGGCGTTGGCGCCCGCGTGGTGGGCTTGACAGAATGGCTGTTGAGAGGGATCAAAGGACGTACTGAAAATGGCGGCAGCGCTTTACCCGCTCTGTTCGAGATTGCGAACAAGGAAGCCGAAAAGGGGCTACGGTAGCGGACGGGACCGAATTTATGACATAAGTTCCATGGGCGTTTTAGGGGTTTTCTAAGTTTGTACAATCAGTTTGAATTTTTTTCGGTTCTTTTTTAGTGGTTTCGGGGCGCAGAGTATTACTACACATCGGGAGACAGAAGAAAGTGAAAGGCTGACAAGCAAGCAAAAATCAAGATGTCTGTACGATAATGTCACCACTCAATCCTCAGAAGGAGGTGTATAGAATACCAATACCACTTGTACAAGATCTTATACATACACACTGGATGATTCCCACAGCAACCCATATACAACTACAGGTACCTTATCTTCAGAACACCCAAACCCCTATTGTAATTATATGTCACGGCAGCATATTATGCACTAGATATCCTCCCTTCTCGCTAAGCTGGATTCCCTGACGTGCTGTTCCAGATCATTCTCTCGGATGAGCACGAACTTGATCTTCGCCAGTATCTCAAGAGACGCTGGGTACTCGTCCCTCCAAATCTTCTGTAAGATATTGACCTTCTCCTCCTCAGCTTCTCCACCATACTGAGAATCCAGACCGTCACTATTACTACCGCCAGAATTCACTAGAGGCGTCTGGTTGCCGAGCATCGCATGCGTCCACTCGTCGCGCTCGGTGACGCAGACCAGGACCTCTTTATCAGGGGGCGCAAAGTAGTAGAGGACGAGGAATACTGTTTTACAATCACGAGTTTTTTTATGTCAGTCAATGTTGTTGAGCCATATGGCTCTATAGAGTTATAGTCATTTTTTAAGAGGTTCAGTAGGGGTTCAAGAAGAGGCGAATAGGGCAGAAGAAAAGTAGGAGAGGATGGGTGAGTTAACTAACGAGCAACAAACATCTGCTGTGGTCCCATCTCGCCATAGCCCAGGGCGCCGAACGCCGCCGCCGTCCTGCGCACGCGCCGCGCCGTCTGAGACGGTATGAAGGACGCCATGGGAGTAATGTAACCAAAGCTATCGTAAAGGTTCAGCGCGCCGACGAGGTAGATAGCGTCGAGGTTGAAGTTAAACCAGGTGCGCGGCGGCGAGCTTACACGAGGGGTAGCCGTGATGCCCCTCCTAGTATTATCTGCCTGTCCCTGATCTCCTCCCTGTCCTACTTCAGAGCTAGATGAGGATTCCGACACTATTGGGTAACTACTTAGTACGTCGGGTCGAGGATCTATAAGTTCGTGGTATGAATGCATATGAGCGAGGAGCTCATCCTGGCCATTGTTAAGGTGAGACGTCTGAGAAATAGAAGATGAAGACTCGAAAGCTGGTATAGTAGGTGTGGTAGGCTGCTGCGCATCTGTAGCCGGATGATGATGAGAGGCCGCCGTAGGCGGGGCCAGATCTGAGTCCCATAGCACGCGCGGGACCTCCCATTCAAAGCTTAGCTCATAGTGCTTGAGGGCCAACGTCCGCGTCTCGCGGTTTACGTGCAGCAGGACCGGAATAGATGGCCTGATGGCATCTTGCGAGCCCCAGAGCTCATCGCGATATGTCTCGCAAGAGACCGTCTCGTCTACCTTGACGGCTGGAGTATTGGAGTAATTAGCCTGTGAAGTAAAAATTGTCGAATACAAAAGGGCGAGATATATAGTCAAGATGAAGAACTAGAGAAACGAAACGTGCGAGGCGGGTTGACCAGGAGACAAAAAGGGGAAGAATCTGGGCAAAGTGCGGTGACAGTGATACTTACGGCACGCTATCCCAACAATACGGGGCACAATTAGGTACTCCCACACGTTAAGTCGGAGCTCCGTGGGTAAGGCGGTGAAAAAGCCGAAGACTGGGTTGTTGGCCGCGTGCCATGCCGTCAACGGTAAGACCTGCACCGCCTTCGTTTCAAGGCCGTCGCTTACAAGTCGGAACTCGAGCCAATCGGTCGGGTGCGATGTATGATACATCATACTGATAGGGCGATTAGGAAAGCGTGATTTAAGCTGGTGATGCCGACTATAGAGGGTCCGAACTTCGGCTGGATGAAGGGAGCCACAATACCCGATGATGGACCTCGTCGAGTGGAGAAACTTATCAGGGAAGGCGCCAATTGCTAGTCCGTGTTGTCGTTTACCCTGTACCATATGTAGGAGGCAGTGTTCACTTCAAGTTGCTCTATGGTGTGATAAGCTACACCTGATTGGCTCTCTGGTATGTTTCTTCGACGAAGTTTCACTCGACAACGGTTCTTTGAAGGCAAGGCTAAGAAACATCGATGCCTGTGCTACGCAGAACTTCTCGTTCGTTCGTGTCGAGTGTTATTGGTAACAGACTGAGTATATCACCGATAATCTGAAGGTACCGACCTTGTCCCGTCCGGCTTGGCGTCCGATGTTTCCTCTGAACAGTCGGCCTTACCCAGAAACTTCTTTGGTAACTGGAATGTACAACCAGTTTCACATGCCCGGGAGAAGCTACGATTCAAATCATAATTATTACGGTAAATTAGAGAGTCGGTTTTTATGTACAATATAGACTCGAGCGTATGAGCATCCAAGATGCTGGTTAGCAGGCACCTAAACGCCTAATATAGGGACATAGTTATCAGGCCTAAGACACTTCATAGAAGGCCAGTCAAGGTTAGGTGCCAGCAAGAGGGAAAATAAATAGAACTCATACTACGTACGTGGGTAAAAATATCATCCCAGTGTATAGTACAAAGAGGGGTAATAAGTAAGCGGCAAAGATCGAACCTATACAGATGTAGCTAAGATGTACTGCAGTCTGTATATATGGCCATATCAGAGTACCAAACCGGCGGGTTGGGAAAACCTGTTGTGTTGCCATCGGCTCAGAGTAAGCATCTGTCCTTACCTAATATGTACGTCGGTTTGCTAATGAGTTCGAATAGGTTAGTTCACTGTCGCTCTATTCTTGGCTCAGCTGCGGGGTTCGTGATGAACGTGGTAGTAGCGCTCGAAAATGTTTGCGATGCTTGGATCTTTAGGATTCTATGTATGTATGCACATACTGTACTAGGCATCTGCAAGGCTAGGAATACATACATATGTACGACATATTTGGGAGACTATCTAAAAGCTGAGTTGGTAGATTCTAGCTTTATCCCGGGCAAACAACGTGGGGATCCCTCTGGATGGGCATCCAACAAACTATCATCTCTGGCCGAAGAACCGAGTAGTAAGACCGAAAATAGAACGATTTACGGCGCCCAGGACCTTCAATCGTGAAGTTGCCAAGACCCGTGACGTTGCATCATCGTGCCGCCCAGGTGGATGGCCGTTTTGTCAATGGTGGAAGGTGAGAAGAAGCCAAGGTCCTTACTCTCCCTCCGTAGCCCCAATTCCAAGGATGCGTGACTTACAAATCACGAACCCGGACCAATGGGTTGTCATGTGCTCAACATTCAACTCGAGCTCTAAAGTAGTAGTCTCTTCTAATGATAAACTAAGTAGGACTCTGCATGTAGCATATCTTCATGGCTTGTTGCATTTTTGTATGCTACATGGCGCTCCATGGCTGATGGGAGAGGTTGCAATAGTGTTCCGAGGCTGTCTGTCACATGAAAAAACCCCCTGCTTTCTGCACTTAGGCAACTGCGTTAATGCTGTCGATAGGGTCGCTGTAAAGGGCAGATCTACCGGTACCTCCCAGTCTGGGGCTTTGTCTTGGCGGTTGTCTTGGCGCCTCTCTTGGGGTCAAGGCCAACTCCACTTCTCGTTCCCGCCTCTAGCTCGCCGTCATAGCCAATAGTAAGGCACATGATTAGAAGCAAATCATCATCATCGTCCCTCACCCGCATGCACGGGCTGCCTTCCCAGTTTCGAAAGAAATCGCACAAATTACGATTAATATAGATTTCCTCTCTTCTAATAGATGTCCTACAGATATCTCGATGGATTATAAACACAGAGTTTCTATGCCGGTTACTTGGTTATTTTGTTTGTCTGTGTAGCCTTACGTCAAGGTACTGAGTATACGTACAAAAGCTACTTCTTACTAAGTACTAGCCGTATACAGGCCTCGTTATCTACGCCTTTGCTCCGACCTGCCCAACCAGAAGCCATCCACTTGTCCGAGAACGACCCACGCACGAAACATCTCGTTGCTCTAGATCGACAACCACCAGAAATCCCCCGTGGGGTCCATCTCTAGTAACCTAACCGTTACTTCGTCATCGCGGAAAGCGTTTGTCTGGGAGCAGAATCCCGGGTTCTGCCCAGGTCACAAGTGAGACCTTCAGCTGGCTCCAGTCTCTATTTCCAAAGGTAAGGTACCTAGAATCAAAGCAAATTAAGTCAAGTCAAAGGCAAGTCAGTCAGCCAGGCCAGCCACTCAGATCAAGGTCATGGTCGTGATGCATGTTGCAGTAGCCAATTCCTTTGCTAGCTCTCCTGTCGCGATTCAGCTGCGGTACCTGCGCAATCCTCCCGGCCTCAGGCTCTGCTCAACGGAAAGGCGGAAGAACCAGCGCTAGGTATCAACATTATCATACAAAACCGAACGCAGCCGCAATTACCGACACAATACCTTAATTGTTATTTGAGTGCTAATTCATTCCCCTCCTTAAGACTCCAAGGGAAGAAGAAAAGGGACGTGTGTCCATGCACGTGTAAGGAAGAGTGTGGGTGGCCTTGCTCGTGGTCCTACTACTACTACTCCTACTACTACTATACTGCCTTTTCCTCCTCCCAGCCCAGGTCCATTACACCACCCAGTTACACCCAGTTACATACAACTCGACCTCACGTCGTCTGCTGTACCCATTAAAGCCGTTCCTAAATCTTTCAGGGATTGGCTCGGTTGTCTCGTCTCAGAAAGGTACGTGATATTTTGCCCTCTGGCTTCTATGATACCCTTTATCCACGAGTTTCGGCAAATCGCCTGCCTTCTCCGTCTCATCTTGCTTGTGTAATATCGGTCCTGCGGATGAGTAGCTAGGCTATGATCTCAAACGACCCAATCATCGTCCTTGGCTACGGGCTACAGCTCGAGATGCCCTCCAAAGCCCCCCAAGTTGCACATGTGATAATGGCTCATACGCCTATATGCCCATATCCTCGTCTTTTCGCCATTCGGCATGTTAGCCGCGGATCCACAAGCACAAGCTAGCCCAAACACACATATCCCATCATTAGACCTCACTAGAGCTCGTCCTCCGTGTATTATTCCCTCATAATGTCATTCTCGTGTGTGCCAGGTTGTGGCTCATTTATACCCTGTCTCCATCACCCATTTTTTTCTCCAGGTCTTGTCCGTAATGGCTTTGTACCATCACACCTTACCGCTGTACTGGTTTCAGTCCCCAAGTGGGCTCTAATGGGATGCCATCCTACTGCCTTCAAGATTGCCACTACTTCTACCGCACAGCTCTGCGCGGCCTGAACATCAGCACCTACGTCTCGCCGTTGTATGCTTGATACTATCAGCAGAAGCTGACAAGATGCCTACTCAAGTTCGAATTTTTGCTATGCCCAAGTCTCTTGGTGAGACTCTAGCGGCATCTTCACCCACATCGTTGGCTAAGCCTTCGGGGCAGCCAGTGAACGGGACTACACCCAATATTAAGATTCCGGCTTGTATCCCCATCACAATGACTACACCCGAGAAGCCTAAGGAAGGCGGCATCACCTTTGCCGGCCAAGATGACCTACCTAAACTGCCTATCCCTGACCTGGAAAGCTCGTGTCGGAAGTACCTGGCTGCCCTTAAGCCACTGCAAGGACCCCGAGAACATGCAGAGACGAAGTTGGCGGTCGAAGCTTTTCTGAAGTCAGACGGGCCGGATCTCCAAGAAAAGCTGCAGAAGTATGCAGTCGGAAAGAGCAGCTACATTGAGCAGTTTTGTAAGTGGCATCTTTCGCCTTCAAATGCTCGTGCAACAACTGACCTAACTTTGTAGGGTACGATTCATATTTGAATTTTGATAATCCCGTTGTTCTTAACTTGAATCCGTTTTTCCTGTTGGAAGATGACCCGACGCCAGCGAGGAACAACCAGGTAACCCGTGCAGCCTCCCTTGTGGTGTCAGCATTAGAGTTTGTCCGGGCCGTACGTCGCGAGGAGCTGCCCCCGGACAACATTAGGGGTAGGCCTCTCGATATGTATCAGTATTCGCGGCTCTTCGGAACAGCACGAGTACCCACGGATCACGGTTGCCAAATCGAACAGGACCCAGACTCGAAACACATTGTTGTGCTTTGCCATGGACAGTTTTACTGGTTTGATGTCCTTGATGATAGCTCAGATTTGATCATGAGCGAAAGGGATGTCTCAATCAACCTGCAGACCATCATAGACGATGCGGTCCAGACACCGATTCAAGAGGCGGCCAAGGGGGCTCTAGGAATCCTCAGCACCGAAAACCGAAAGATCTGGTCCGGGTTGAGGGACGTGTTAACAAGAGAGGAAGGTTCTAATAACGCAGACTGCCTCGGTATCGTCGATTCGGCTTTGTTTGTGCTTTGCCTAGACTACACCGAACCTGCAACTGCAGCTGCCTTATGCCAAAACATGCTTTGCGGTACAAACGAAGTAGTCAAGGGAGTACAGATTGGGACGTGTGTCAACCGATGGTATGATAAACTTCAGATCATTGTGTGCAAGAACGGAAGTGCGGGAATCAACTTTGAGCACACCGGTGTGGATGGTCACACTGTACTCCGGTTCGCCAGCGACGTTTATACCGACACAATCCTCCGATTCGCTAGGACCATAAATGGGCAGGCGCCGAGTCTATGGAAGACAACAAGCCCAGATCCATGCAAACGAGATCCCGAGAGCTTTGGAGACGTCACCACTACGCCTCACAAGCTGGAGTGGGACATGACGCCGGAACTCAATGTCGCTGTCCGATTTGCAGAAACGCGGCTAGCCGACCTGATCAGTCAAAACGAGTTTGAATGTCTAGACTTCAGTGGATATGGGAAGAACTTTATAACCTCTATGGGCTTCTCGCCCGACGCGTTCGTGCAGATGGCCTTCCAGGCTGCCTATTACGGGCTCTACGGGAGAGTGGAATGCACATACGAGCCCGCCATGACGAAGGCCTACCTACACGGCCGGACTGAAGCTATTCGATCTGTAAGTGAAGAATCGACTAATTTCGTACAGACCTTCTGGGCCGACAACCCACCTGAGGCCAAAGTTGAAGCCCTTCGCAGAGCGTGCGAACAGCACGTCAACAACACCAAGTCGTGTGCCAAAGGAGAGGGCTGTGACCGTCATCTTTACGCACTATTCTGCCTGTGGCAAAGATTTGTGGATGGCGAGCATCCAGAGCCCAGTAGTGCGGGGTACACGAGCTCCTCGGAAAATGGCTCCCCGCCCGAGTCTATCGTTGGAAGCCCCGGCAAGGACTCCATTAAATCGATCGAAACCGACGGCCAGGTACGCAACCGGGGTAATAGCACGACATCTACCAACACCCGATCCCGATCCCGGTCAGATTTGCATCCGGTACCGGCGTTATTTGCCGACGCAGGCTGGGATAGGCTAAACACGACAATCATATCGACGTCCAACTGTGGAAACCCGTCGCTGCGACAATTTGGGTTCGGTCCGACATCCGGAGATGGGTTTGGCATCGGCTACATTATCAAGGATGAGGGAATCAACATTTGTGTCGCGAGCAAGCATCGGCAGACGAAGCGTTTCATCGACGCCCTTGAAAGCTATCTGCTTGAAATTCGGCGTGTGCTGCGCGTTACCGGGCGCAAAGCAGCCACTGCTAAGCAGACGCGAGCCCGTGAGATTGACCCTGCCAAGGTCAAGGCAAGCAACCGGCTGAAGGCCCGTGGACGCATGATCACGGGTCTAGACAATCCCGCCACGCGACTACAGCTCACTACCAGGTCACCCAACGGCACGCGGTCGCCGACCGAGGAGAGTCTCACGATGAGTGATGATGATGAATTAGGAGGATGTAAGTCAAATTAATTACCCGTTTCTCTTTTTTACCGCCAACACTCTCTCTTCTAAATGGTGTTCCGAATTTATTAAAGATCAATACTAATCATGTGCTCTATAGACGGGTTCTTCGACGCGGGGATGCTTCTTCAAGCTCTCAAGGCCCGTGGGGATGTGTTCGACCACGGCGAGCCGAAACCATCTGAGCGTGCTGCTGCTCATGCCAGGCGAAGGGATGTGGGAAAGAAGTTGCGACTTGTTGAGTACTGAGAACTGGGCTGGACCGAAAGAGGGCTGCTGTTCGTAGCACGGTGATTTATGGGTGATTTATGAATGAGTGCATGCTATTTGATGCGGGTTTGACGAATCTTGTATTGATATGAACGAACACCGAGCTGCTAGTTAGTAGATGATGGTGGAACGAATTGGATATGTATATCTGGGGACTAAACATCCCTATCTGCCTACCCGCCTACTTATCTATACTTACATAGACAGAGAGTAAGGATGCTTTCGATGTCGGATATATCTAGCCATAGAATCATAGAATAATACCTCGGGCAGTTATAGCTGAACCGGTCATAAATGAGTACATACATAGCTGATTTGAGTAGATGACTTTGTTCAATATTGAGCTATGTAGATAGACGCGCCTCTTAGAACTCCGTACTCAATGCTTTCGAAATCAATCAACCGATAATTGTTGGTCCAAAATAAGTCCCTTGTTCTTTCTTGCTCCCCGCCATAACAACATCAGGCGTGTGCAGGCTGATGCCATCCGACTGGCCCATCTATAGATGCCTATAGTCAGGCGCATGACAATTTCTCTCCCGAACACTCGTGGCTTTCCTTTATCACCCCGGCTTCTTTCTGTCTTTGACTATAAAAACAACCGTATATAATATAGAACACAGAATAGAGATAGATATGATGGATGGATAGATGGGTGGTGGCTGACGGTAGAAGTCCAGAGAATATAGATCGCAAGGGGGGAATAAAATAGATAGAACCAGTTTATAAAAAAGACAATTATCCATGGTCTGGGAAAGACAAAGCCTGATTATAACAGCAATAGTGTACTAGCATGTCCCCCACTCCTTTTTTTGTTTTATTTTATTCTACTGCAACTCATGGAATTGTCCACGATGATTGGCGTTGTAGTCTCTCTCACCGACAACGTTCCCGCCTGCCTCGTGCACGGTAGGCGGGACATTAGACTGCTGTTGCACCTGACCGGGCTGGGGTCCCCAATTCGAACTCGCCAGCGTCGAGGCCGGACTATGCGGTGGTTGCTGTTGTTGCTGTGGCACCCCCATAGGCCCCTGTGGCGGTACGCTGCTGTATCGACTATCGGAGAATTGCGAGACGGGACTCGTGGAGTCGTGACGGTCCGGGACGGGCGTCATGTCTACGAAACCGGCCGGTTTCTGGTCTGTGCCTGGGGTACCCCCGGGGTAGTAGCCTTGGACTTGCTGAGGCGGGTATCCGTACGGTTGTTGGGGATATCCTGGGGCGCCTGGTTGTTGTTGTTGTTGTTGCATTGGGGGTTGCTGCGCCGGACCTGAACCTCCAGCGGCTGCTGCGCTGGCGCCGGCGGCACCGTTTCGGTTTCGTCGGATCAGGAAGAATGTTCCCAGACCTATTAGACCAAGGGCTGCTACGCCGCCTACAACACCACCGACGATTGGACCTATCGGGGTAGAAGATTTGCTCGAATTTCCTCCATTGCCATTGCCATTATCATTATTGCTGTCATCATTATTACCTCCACCATTACCGTTGACACCGTCATTGCTAGAATTATTACCGCCATCGGAAGACGAAGACGAGGGCGCCGGCGTCGTCCTGCTGAAGGAGAAACCGCCACCGCCGTCGGTCGGACCCTCGCTTATGGTGAGGTCGCCACCCGAGGCCGTCGGCGTGTTTGTGATGATGAACTGCTCGAAGCTGCGCCCGTCCGTCTCCCCGTCATATGTGGTATAGAGCTGCTGCACCGTCGAGATCTTGATGCTCGCGCAGTAGTAGTCGCGGATCCCGCTGAAGAAAGACACGGTACCGCAGTAAGGCAAATCGGTGGATGTGCTAAGGAGCAGTATTAGCCATCTGTATAAGAGGTTTGTGTATGTAAATACAAATAGGATTATTCATGCTTACCACTTCGCTGTGTAAGTGTCCTGCATGCAACCGTCGTCACATGCACTTTGCGAATAGATTTGCTGGTAATCTAAGCAGTCGTAGCGCATGCCGCAGACAGTACTCGTACAGCAACCGACCGCACCGACACTTCCCTCGATTATGAAACCGCAGGTATAGTCAAGGTTACATGTGTAAGCAGCACCTAATTGAGGAGTTAGTGATTAAGATACTCCTACAATATTTATATAAATATCAGGGGCGCTTTACCTGCTCTTCCAGAGACGTAACCACATGTGTTATCCGGCGCAAACAGGACAGTCGCATTATCGTCCCTCTTCATCAACTCTCTTATGCTTGGGCCCGGCGTGATCTCCGGCCTGTGAAATGTAGCGTCGGGGACGACGGACTGCGTTACCTTTGCCGGCACCCCTTCGAGCGCCAGAGCCTGGACGGCAGTGACCACGGCCGTGGCAGCTATCAGAAATCTCGACATGATAGGTTAAGTACCTATGACGGTAGATAGATAGCCCGGGTCGATTCTTTCTTTAATAATTATTCCCCTTTGGCTTCTTGCCAATGGCTGAGAACAGAGCCTGGGGAAGAGCACTCGCAAAACCTAGTCTTCACTTGTGTCGTCTTGTTTTGATGATCACGTGTTGCCGCGTACAGGAAGACAACAGCAAGCGAGTGGATGGGAAGAAAAGACGACGAAAGGAGAAGAGAAAAGAGAAGAGAGGAGGGGATCCAGACTAAAGAGAGCCAAAGAGAAGGGTATGTATTCTTTAAGGAAGCATGATCGGTAAGATTTGTGGTACCAAAGCAAAGCAAAGGGCACATGGCAAGCACCGGCCCAGACCCTGTTCCCTTTTTTTCCCTCCAACCGTCTGCATATGCATAGCGTAAGGCGTTATTCTCCTCCTCCTCCTCCTCCTCCTCCTCCTCCTCGTTCCCTAGCCTCTGACAGACCTTTCCGGTAATGGGTTGGGTACTGTTCCTAGGTACCTACCTACCTACCCTTCGTCTCATCTCACTTCTCACTTGTCGGTTGAAACCGATCTGAACTCTTTCAAGCAAAAAGCTGCAATGGGGAGGTGGGGGGCTCGGCCATCCGGCCACAGCACCAAGCCTTGAAACTATTCCATTTCGCGGATAGGACTGCTGGGGCGACGAGATTGGACGTCAGGCATCATGGCCTGGAAGCAGCCAATGATGGACGTTACGTGGTGGCAACGTGCAGGAGCTGAAAAGGCGCAAAAGAGGCGCCAAGACACTATTGAGGGTCGGGGTACCGCCACGAGGATATCCTCGTGTATAAGTTGGTATAAGGAGGGGAAGACCCAAACAAACAGCATCAGGTGCAGCCGTAAGCAGATAGTTTCTAATATATTCACTAAGTCCAGCTTCTGGACTTCCGACTCCGTCCTGTCTTTGTTCGCCTTCTTACTTCATGAGGCTTTCGTCGTGGTTGCGCTGAGGGTCGACTTTTCTAGCTTCTGTGTGGCATTACCAGCTGGGGCTGACATTTTCAGCATACAGTACCTAGCAATCTCCAAGTACGGTAGGTTAAGTAGGTATGCTTTACCGCTTTCCCCAAGGAGTGGATGGAGCCCTTCCTGTGCGACCGTTGGGTACCTTTGATGAGCTATAGTGGATAGTTTGGCGTGCTAAGAAGAAGACCAACGCGGGTGCACAAAAGGTATGTTCTCATCTATAAACGCGTTGAAACCCCAACGGCAATGTTCTCTTACCAATGCATGGCCGGAATTAAAATGCTACCTACCCCCTTGGTATTGCATAGGCACTTCTCTTGGCCTTTCTTTGCACTTACATAGTACATATTCAATCTCTAGCATGCCGTCTCCCTCTGCTACTTCACTTATATGAACTGAGCTCTTCCTGGCGTGCCTTGCTTATGCAATGTAATGGTGCGGCTGATACGCTTCGAAAGCCGGCTCCCAGTCAGCAGCTATGGAGTCAGCTGTGGGTAGATGAGCGTGACAACTCAGCGGTGCACCGGTGCTATCTAACCTAAGGGTTTGAGTCACCTATCGGCCGATAATGAGGGGAACATGGGCTGTCAGAAAGCGAAATTTACGCGAGCTGGTTCGACACAAGACAAGTAAGACGGGTCGATTTCAGCCGCATCATCCCTGCCAAGATCATCATTTATCATGCCCAATCCGCCACTTTTCTTTTCCTGGGCTCTCTTTGCTGTGCCAGCAACGGGACTGGTAGAAGTGGAGGGACGAATCGAATGTAGGACCCCATTGCTCGGTCATGAATTAAGATTGGTGCCTCATCTCGCCCTAGTCGGGATTCGGGAAGGCAGCTGTCGCGTTCCCTATGCACCTTTACGAGCAGTACGAGAGGTACCGAGAAAATGAATTCCCAGTAGATTGTACGGAATACATAGATAGGTATTGTTTGTTATGCGCTTATCCTCATAATATTAAGACTTAATAGCTAACCGTTTCCCCCGTAATGTTTATTGCAGGAGAAAACAAATTATCGTATGTGCACCAAACTTTCAGATGTATGATCACCGTTGTATAAATTTAGGGCTGTGTGCGTGTGGTGGTATTTTGGAGCAAGCATTTGGTGAAATGGTTAGGTACCGAGGTTTCTGGACCCATAAAAGGGTCCGGGGGGTTGGTCCTGCTAAGAATAGCACACGTGGCATAACAACCAATAAGATTACCAGTACAGCAGTAAGGCCTAAGGTTGCAGTCAACACACGGCAAAAGCGATTGAACAGCTGATATTGACAGCAACCAGATGTCGGGCAGGCGGCAAACTCATGATCGAACTTCACTCCGTCGTCCGTTATTGTCGGCAGCACAACAACAACTCCGAGTCTCAGCTACAGAATAAAGTGTCGTACACGAGTCTTCTCAGGAGCTCTGCTGTGAGACAACGTATCAAATGCGCCCACAAATGAAGCAGTACTCATGAGCGACCTGTCGCAGGTCCTGCCGGGCTTCCCTATCGCCCGGTATACGCGTCTACTACCGGCTATCGAGAAGAATAAACTGACAGTCATCGATCTTCTCACACTCGACGTCCCCGAGATTGGAAAGCGCACGCAGCTACCCCTCCTGGACGTCAAGCGTTTATGCAATGCCATCCTAGACGCCCTGCACGCCGATCTTGGCGCCGGCGGCGCGGGTGCGGGTGCGGGTGCAAGTGAAGAAGATGAGAATAAGAAGCAAGAGAAGAAGAGTTCCTCCTCGCTTCTGAGACAGACTGGTACGGAGCTACTCGCACGTCCCTGGCACACTATCAGCACGCTCGACGCAGCGCTGGACGCCGCGCTCGGGGGCGGCGTCCCGACGGGCTACATCACCGAGATCACGGGCGAGAGCGGCGCCGGGAAGACGCAGTTCTTGCTCACGCTCCTGCTATCCGCGCAGCTTCCGCCACCGCACGGGCTCGGTCGCCCAGCCCTGTACATATCGACCGAGGCGGCGCTGTCCACGAAGCGACTCTCGCAGATCCTCACACAGCATCCGTTTTTTCGCACTTTAGACGCCGATATCGCCAAGCCGACCCTGGACAGCGTTATCAGCACAGTCACGCCAGACTTGGAGTCCCAGGACCACATCCTCACTTACCAGGTGCCCGTCGTGGTGGCGCGGCGGAACATAGGTCTAATTGTCTTGGACTCCGTGGCCGCCAACTACCGTGCCGAGTTCGAGCGCGGTAGCGGCGGCTCTAACATGGCCGCGCGCAGCGCTGAACTCGTTCGTCTGGGGCATCTCTTGCGGGAGTTAGCCCGGAAGTACAACCTCGCTGTCGTGGTCGCGAACCAAGTGGCCGATCGCTTTTCAAGTTCAAACCCTTTCACTTTCGCACAGTCACAGTCGCAGGCATACTCAGCCGTTAAGAACAGCAACAGTAGTAACCCTCGTCCATCCATTGCCACGCCAGGTCCACAAAATAGACATATCAGTCACCATCAAGCCTTCGGTCCCATGTCACAAGAGAGCCCGCTAGCATCGCGAAGCCGGAACATGAACCCCCACTCTACCACAAGCGCAGACACCTCAGAGAATACCAACACTGAGCCGGAACCAACTAGCAGCAACATGGCAGGCATAGCAATCCGCTCCAGCATGCCGTCGCCACCCCCGCCACCGCCACCGCCACCGGAAGCGGACTCAACGCCCGCCCCACCCGCTCTATCCTTCGATCACCAACAGCGATGGTTCACGGGCTGGGGCGACGACCCGTACGGGCGGGACAGTCCCCTGAAGACGCCTAGTCTGGGCCTCGTCTGGTCGACGCAGATAGCTGCGCGCATAGCCCTGTTGCGGCGTCCTTTTTACGGACGGAAAGAAGTTGTCGACGAGCACGATCACAACCACCACGATGAAGAAGGAGAGGAGGGCGTAGGGGGTGTGAGCGGGGTTGCGGGGCCGTATATCAAGTCCTGGCGTCGCTACATGAAGATCGTTTTCGCGCCGCATGTCCCTGGAGCCGGACCGGGTTTGAGAGATGCTGTTGAGTTTGAGATTATGGCTGGGGGGTTGAGGGGCGTGGAGAAAGGAGGGGGGAAGAATAGGAAGAAGAAGAGAGAAGAAGGGGGGTAAGGGCGGATGGATGAAATAAAGGAATGAATGAATGAAGCAGGAGAGAGGTCTTTGGTAAGCTAAGAAACAAATGAGGCATTTGACTTCCCTGGAGAGGGTTTATCAGAGCATGCGATGTCGAGAATGAACTGGAGCCAGCTCGTCGAGAATTGGTCAAAGGGAGGAGCTCGCGGTCGAGGAAAGAGGAATATTAGAACTATGGATGCCTGAACAGCGAGGTGTCATACAAGTTGAATGAATATGAAAATGAAGAATAAAACTTGAGAATGTCACGCCCATGAGAGCTGCCTCCCAGACTCTCGATGTTCATATTACACAATCAAGCAACCGAATACCTACCTACTTACCATACCATACCTTTCCAGCTCAAGAGCTCAGAGAGGGAAGAAGCCCAGAACAGACCATGGTCAAGCTAACCTACAAGTATGTTTTCCAACTGAACGCTCATTAAATGTCCCTATAGTTGCCGGTAGCTAAATAAGCAGTACCAGCGGGAAAATAAAGATTAACACAGACAAAGAAAGGGATATCTCTCCACGATGCTGTTTTTCTTGTCGATAGTGTAAATACCTTTGATTTTCGCCACGAGTCAAGCACATATAGCTATGTATCTATCTAAGGACCTATTTAATGAACATCATTGTGGTTTAGCCACTCCACGCTTGCAAATGCATAGATTCATTCCAACAACTCCCCAAGAACGCCACCCAATGCTTTGAAAAGGGAGCAAGCTAGCATATACACATCTAACACATCACCCTAAACTAATGCCGTACTGGATTTATTTCTTTCGCAATGCTTTCCTCCTTCTACCGCGGATGCGGAAACTCGTCCTCGAGCTGCAACCGAACAGCCACGTTCATGCTGATCAACTCCTGTACCAGCAGTTTCGCAGCATACGGCATCGTCATCTTAGCTACCTCTTGGCTCGATCTACAAGTGTTGCAATAACCCTTGGACCCGAAGAGGCCGCACCGCTGGCAGACGTCGAGCGTTACAGCGTCCGAACTTGTCATCAAACGCTCGAGAAGCAGTTGGGAAGCACCGTAGGCGACGAGACAATCTCGCTCCATTTCGCCTAATCGTAAACCACCATCTCTGGATCTACCCTCCGTAGGTTGGCGTGTCAGGATCGCTCGAGGTCCGCGTGATCGCGAGTGCATCTTATCTTGCACCATGTGCTTCAGTCTCTGGTAATAGATCGGTCCGTTGAAGATATACGCCTGCAGAGGCTCACCGGTGATGCCTGATGTGAAATAATCTTTGCCTTCCCACGAGAAACCAGCATCGACCAGCTCGGCGCTCATAGCCTCAAGCGGATGCGAGCGGAAGGCGTCACCATAGCCGTAGTCTCGCCGCCCCTTGATGATTGACGCCTTACCCGTGAGACACTCAAGAAGTTTTCCAACCGTCATACGAGAGGGGAAACCGTGCGGGTTCATGATGATGTCGGGGACGATACCGGCATCGGAGAAAGGCAGATCCTCTTGATCGACTATAATTCCCACCACACCCTTCTGTCCGTGACGGGAGGAGAACTTGTCCCCGATCTCAGGACGCCGAGTTTGTCTAGTCTGCACCTTGATAAGTTGGGTCTCTTTGTCTGTTTGAGTAATCATGACCTTGTCTATGTAAGCTGGGTCAGCGGCCTTGTAGCTGATCGGAGTCTCGCGAAATGCTTCAACTCTGCGTTCCATTCCGATAGTTGAGCTTGTCGTATCCTGAGGGCTCTCCTTCTTGATCATGACCTGGCCAGATTCTACCATGCAGCCAACATCGGCGAGACCGTCCTTAGACAACGCCTTGTTCTTCTCGAGTTCCGGGTCTTTGTCGCCAATGCGCTCGCGGGTGCCGTTGGGGTATCTCTGAAGATCAGCAGCGTACTTCTTGAAGACTTGGGCCCGCCCGAAACCGCGGTCCAGAGATGCTTTGTTGAGCACCAAAGCATCTTCAATATCGTATCCGGAATAAGACATGACAACCACGGTAGCGTTCTGACCAGCAGGCAGCTTGTCGTAGTGGATAAGTTCTATCGTCTTGCTGATGACCATAGGTCGCTGAGGGTAAACCATGGTTAAGAGGAGGGTATCGATCCTGTTGAACTGGTTGTATGCAATGGCTCCTATCGCTTGTTTACCCATAGCACATTGGTACGTATTGCGGGGTGACTGGTTGTGATGGGGGAAGGGGATAAGACCAGCAACAGCTCCGAGCAATGTGAAGGGTTCTATTTCGAGATGCGTAGAGGCCTTTGTGATATCTTTCTCCGTGCCCGCGATGAGAGTGTCGTTTTCCTCGTTGGCGTCCAGATACTCGACAACGCCATTCCGTAAGAAGTCATCGAAGGTAATCTCCTCAGCTTGCAGCATCCTCAACTGGCTCTCCTTTATCTTTGGCTTCCCGTTCTTGACGATGATATAAGGGCGGCAGATCCGGCCCTCGTCTGTGGCTATATGTACGGCCGATAAGTTTTCGTTGACGTTGATACTCACGAATGGAGATATCCAACCTCGTCGTCTGACGGTGCGGAAATTGGCAGCAAACTTCTTGGGAGATCGAGTCAGAGCAAACGGCGTACCGTTGATATGGACAATGTACGATCCCTTTGCGTGCATTTCGGCCCCAGAGAAATTCCTCAGCGGTTCTGCCGGGGGATCGAGCGAAAAGGCCCATCTTTTTATCGGGTCCTCATCAGCGTCGGTCGTAATGTGAGTCATCAACGCCAAATTCTTGACAAGACCGCATGCCTCGCCTTCAGGCGTATCGGATGGGCAAAGCATACCCCACTGTGACGGTTGAAGAGCACGAGGACCACTCACTTTGCGGGTCTTCTCGAACTGACTGCTTATGCGAGTCATCATTCCCAGGGCCGCTATATAGCTAAGTCTGCTCAGAACATGAGTAACGCCGGCTCTGTTCATCCTGAAACGTTGGACAGTCCAGTTGCCGGTTTGTATCGCACGGTTCAGTCCTTCTGTGATATGCTTCCCCTGAGCACCTATCTGCAACAGTGGATCTGCTGGGATAGCGCGGTGCTGCTTCTTTAGCGTGTTCTCTATGTTGAACTTGAGGGAGCTCAGGAAATTCTTGAACAGATCTTCGAAGAGCAGGGACAGGAGCTGCCCCGCAAGTTCGAAGCGTTTATTTCCCACGAAATCTCTGTCATCGACCAGCTTCGGGTTGTGACGGGCCATCAAGACTCGCCGCGTCATCATGGCGACGTAGACGGCCTTGGGGTGAAAGTCTAAACCCTCAACGGGGATATGCGCGATGATGATGTTGGCAAGAGCATCAAGGCCCTCCTCCGTCGTACTACGACGTGGCTGAGGCGGGCCTCCTCTGGCTGGCCTACCTTTCATTCCCATCTTGACTCTCGCGCCAATGTAATCGAGAGCTTGCTGCTGAGTGAAGACCTCGGCTACTACAGCTTCTGAAAAATTGATCTCGAAATCGTCCTGATATCTAGCATCGGAACCGGCGACCATCTGCATTATTTCGTAGTCCGAGAGGCCGCCGAGAGCTTTGAGTACGATAACAATTGGTATAGGCTCGGCAAGAACGTTGTGTTGCAGGTTAATGCGTTCCTTCTTTAGAGTGACGTATGTTTTGGACTTTCTTTCATGGGTAGAACTTGTTACGGATGCTGTGATAATACTGTTCTTTTCATCGGCTTCGATAATGACACGGTTCTTGCTGAGTTGCTCTTGAATGAGGATGACCTTCTCTGTTCCTCGTACAATGAAATATCCGCCCGGATCTAAGGGACACTCGTTCATGATCTCCATCTTGGCATTGTTGGCTCCATAAAGGTGGCATTTGTTACTTCGTAGCATAACGGGCATGCGGGCGATCTCGACGTTGCGCCGAATTATCTTCTGTCTTTCTCGGGTATATGCGACGTCGACAAGAATGCGGGCGGAGTAAGTCGCATCTCTTAAGCGACATTCTTGTGGCGTGACCTTGGGATTGGTACTCGATCCATTTTGACCGACGCTTTCCGGACTTTCGACCCTGATATCCAAGAATTCTACCCAAAAACTGCTGTCGACATCGCTTTTGACGATTCTGTTGGCTCGAACGATATCCTTGATTTCGTGGTCGACGAAGTAGTTGTACGAATCGATATGTCTGAAACGCAGTTAGTATATCGGACTAGAAGACCGGTATGGTGCAAAAATGCTTCGGATTGGAGGAAATCGACTTACTGCTTGACAAGACCTAAGCCAATGTCGTTAGCCGGTAAATACCTGTGATTTCGAGTAGGACATACGCACCTTTCACTTTCAAGAACGCAGGAAGTAGCTGGTTTTTGTCCTCCACCGCGGAGATGGGATCTGTCAGCTTCTTGCCATTGTAGAAAGGCTTGGTCAGAGCCTCGAACCCATCGTCAATGTAAGGCATTGTGACAACGAGCTTGCCGAACGATGGCAACTGCTGCTGGCGAGAGGAAAAAATTCAGATGACTCGTCGCGATGAACACCAACAGCAGTATCCGTCCCCCACCATTGCGACTGTATCAGTTTCCAGTTTTCTGGTGGTTAAATTATCGATAAGGATAAGAGTGGGTACTTAGGTACTTATTCTAGAGGCTCAAAATTTAAGGTTAGGGGATCGTGCAAGGGTGGGTAGGTAATTGTACCAACCACTACAAGGTGATCCATACCCACCATGTACATAGTACCTAACTTACCGTTGATACTGGACCTTGAAATCAACTCCTTGGCAATACCTAAACATGGACTATGCTATATGTATGTTGTAGGTCGGGGGTTTTTTTTTTTTGCTTGCCTACCTACGTACTTCATATTTGTATATCTGAGTTTAGAATAAAGTGTTCGTACCACCTCATCTCCATCAGCCTTAGCTGGTGCTGGTCACTTGAGTACATATTCCACGGACTGCATCTGCTCTTGTCCCAAGTAGTTAGTAGGATGTTGATCTGGGAGTAGCCGTAGTTAATTACACATGACTACTACCTACTTATTTGCCTGAACGGCGCATGATATCACACAGAACCTCGACTATTCCCTTGTTTGGTATTTCCCGAGAAACAGAATACTCTCCCTGGGAACGTGTAAGGAGAACGTCAGGTAGACAGCCGTCAGTGCAGCATTCGCGGGGTATTATCTAAGTTAGGTTTTTAGGTGGCCCTATAGAAAACATGGCCCACAACAAGAACAATGTAACATTAACTTCTCATAGCTCCGCAAATTATTTTATGTCAGGAATGTACAACTAAAAAGCTTACGACGCTGTGGAAGGTGGTATTCTTATTTCTTCTTCTCGTAAGAACGTACCTAGGTTAGGTTTTATGATAATGCTAATAAGTGCTTTTTACCCATAATTATCATAAGCACAAAATAGTTCGTACATGCATGGTACTACACGGCATACTTACTACCTACAACTGGGTAGGATGTTTCACGCTGTATAGGTATACTTGAAGTCAAGGGCGACAAACTTGAAGCTCTACAAAAAAACATACATCGGCATATGTAGATTCCAGCTTTGCCGATAAAATTTTCGCGCCTCCGCATGTTTCTCCCTCCCTTCATCGCGATGCAGTTAGAAAATATAAATTTTCTGAGCGGGATATCCAAATACCGGTCGAAATCTAGGGCTGCTAGGGAGCAGAGTATAGGTTCATCTCGTGGTTCGTTCGCTCGATAGCTTGTATGCAAGTCGTAATGTAGCCAACCCCTCTTTACCCCTCCATCATCCCTCGATTGCCCCTCATTTTGTAACTCACCACTGCAGCTAGCCTGCATATCTGCTGCAGGACGATACCTGTGTTGCGCTGGCACTTGAATCCCTGTCCGTCGAACCTGTCACGTCGCTTCAGGTCTCTTCTCATCCACGGTATGTTTCGGTTGGGGATGGAGCAGGGACTGCGAGCAGAGATTGCACTAGTACTAGTAGATGCAAGACTTCGTCATATCCCTACAAGCCGTATGGATGGAGCGGCTGGTTCGTTATTCCATCACGTTTCTGGGTAGAGCAGTAGACAGAGCACTATGACTGACAAATAATCAAAGCACTTAAGAAAGCTGGCTGGCGCTGAGTTGACGTCTAACTGGCTATTTTATTGTATTTTATTGTTGTGTATGCTTGTAGGTTACATACTAGGTACGCAGGTATGTTCCTACGTGGGCAGGCAGTAAAGCGCGAGCAACTGGATTGAAAGCTGCCTGTACAGCATATTCCTAATTCTTGGTACCGACGTTTTATGTGATGGGTGGGCTTCAAGAAGGAGGCATAAGCCCTACCTAAGATATTGGTCCTCCCACAACTCTAAGCTGCAAGACGCATAAAAATGGAGGTTGGCTATGCTGATATGCACCTCAAAAGTAGTCCACGGAAGGATGATTGTGGGTTGCAGATTAGGGCATGCAAAATTACAAAGCAATAGATTTGAACTCGGTGAATGTAGGTAGGTCACCGCGACCCGGTGCAAAGTTCGAGAAAACTATACATAGTATGTCGTTCCTGGATCGCGTGTCAAAAAGTCGGTGAGCCGCACATGGCCTGGAAGCCTTCTATAGTCTCTTATTAACACAACACAATAAGGGAGGGACTATAGAATGGGTAAACCACAACTACGTTAAAATGTTAGGCGGCTCAGCTGTAGGTAGGCACGTACCTACATGTTGCGTGGTTTTTTTTACCATTCTTTTTTATTCCCCAGTACAGGTAGGTACCGAAAGACTAATAGCGGAGTCCCTTGCGAATCCTACAGTCGGCGAAATACCTAGTAAAAGTGACAAAGCTTCGTCGCCAAACCCCTCTCGTCGGCCACTGACGTTGCCACTATGGGGTGGTTCTGGAGATAATCCCAAAGCCGCCCATTCCCAAGTAGGCAGTCACATGGTATGGAGTACTCAGCCAGTACTGGGACTACGCCGAACGGAGTTCTGCAAGCGTCTACTGGTATGAGCTGGCGTGGAGATCTTGTAAAGCGATACGTATGTACCTGGCTACCTACCACCAGTGGCACTCTCACGGGCCGCCCTGAGTGCCCTTTGAAAAAGACTCCTTAGCTAGTAGTATTTGCTGTTCATAAGTCTACAGGTTCCTATCATTTCACGTCGCCACCACGCTAGAATGCACTTTAAATTCAACGGTGCGCGTTATTAATAGGGCTAGAAAAAAGCCTACTCTTGTCTTAAAATCATAAGCGGGAGGACCCTGAGAATTGGGATCTCCAGCCAAGCCAGTTACTGCACTTAAGATCGAATCAGTATGAGGTGGATGTAACATCAGGACGAGCAGTGGGGAGTCCGGTGTTAACCTTCTGTACAGCGCCTGTACGGTAGTATTGCTGTTGATCACTTCCTGATCATGTTGGGATGACTTACCTACAATGCCCTATCTACGTATGTACATACAATAATAGATTGGTAGGAAACAAAAAACCTCAACTGCTCAGCTAAATCTTCATTTTGTTTGAGACAATAGACATGTCACAAACACTTGCATTCGGAATTGGAGCCGAAGAAAACTAGAATGTAGACGCCTACAATTTCCACCTTTTTATTTATTTACTTAAAAAAAAATTTTTTTTTTTTAAATTTTTATTTATTCTACCTACCAACCAACATGCAGCATACTATTGGGGGAAGTTACGCAGGCATGCTCTAAAGGTGATCAATCCTGATCAGGTCTATGTTGGGCATCTTGATTACCGTAGCACTGTAATTATATTGGGCCAAAACCGTACCACTTGCGGGGATGTTCACCTGCTGTAAAGAGCTGTTTTAGCGCTCAAGGTCTAGACGCCCTGGACCGGGTGATGTGCTTCGACTCAACAGGTCTATAGCCAGTCAGAAACGGCCGGCGTGGGACGAACACAGATGGTGAAAAAGGTTGAGATGTCGTTCGTCCAACCAACCATCGTCGGCCCACAATGATACCTTGCTAGGTAGCCCGGCCACTTCACAGGGACTTGTCTATGCCGTAGGTTAACCTGGTATTAGTGCCTGGTCTTGCGTCCGATTGCGGGCGGACGGTAGAAGATGCCTGGGTATGAAGCAACTTGGTGTAGGTCCTCGAGAAGCGAAGATATATAACTCAAGCCAGCTTGAAGTTATCGATCAGTACGCTTTTTGCATGTAGTAATAGGCGCCGACGACGTACCTTACGTGCCTCCGTTCTGGTGTACAGCACCGATGCATCATCTACCTAACCTAATCTAATAGTCTTTGTGTCGTATTGGGTTAGCAAACGGCATTTGTGGGGAAACGTAAGAATATAAAATAACAGGTTCAGTACATCTGTTCAGCAGTAGTGAGCCGACTTTGCAAGTACATAGATACATAGTAGGTAGTTAAGAGTATTAACCTGAAGGGGGCAACACAATTTCGTGCAGATGGCTCGGGAGTTCCCCGCACTAATGATGGCGCGCTTATCTATAAAAGGTTGAATATTCCGTCAAAACAGGGATGGCTTACTGAATAGTTGAGACTGGGCTCGGATTTTTGCTCTCTCTTTTCCTCACCGCTCTATTGATCTCACTATACTCAAGTGCCTATAGAGGCGCTACAGCAGTATAGGTTACGTGTTTTGAGGGGCGATGGAGTTGGCCGACCGTGGCTGTCTATCGGTAACCTAGGTACCTATTACACTTCGAATTTACCTTGCCTAGGGAGGTAGATATCTAGGTAAGCGATGAACTGTAGAATCTGATTTATGCCATACAATATTATAATAACATCATTTTCGTCTTTTTGAGGTATCTATGTAGGTAAGTAGCTTCCCTTGCTTAGGGTAGGCATTTATGTCTAATAAAGCTTAGTGTATAGAACAAAGTCAGTACCAAGTGTACCTACCTAACCTACTTAGGTAGGCAGGGTGCCTTTGGCGCAACGACTCACAAATATTATCTACGTTTTTTTGCTGCTGTGCGACGACAAGCAACATTGTTCTAGGTATTCGGACTGAGGATATATGCTGTCTGACTGCGACAAATATTCTGAATTTCGTATATGTGTATGATCGGTCGTTACCAGCATTGAACCTTCCTGGGCGCCAGCCTGTTTTCTTCGGAGAGATCTTGCGCAAGCTACTTACCTACCCGCGCGGGCCCCAGAGCTGAACGTTTTAGGGGATAAAGTCAAACCCCATAACCACGCGTCTGCCACACAAAATGTTGAAACTCTAAAAGAATAATTTTGATGCCGCGTCTTATTGTGCTTTGGAGAACTAGGAAGTACCGGCATGCCTACCTAGGTAGCAGTAACAACCACTAAATAATTGCCACAGGTCCCTACAGTACTGTCGGTATAAGGTAGTTTCGGGGGGCTTTTTTACCAGCAAATCGACGTTGGACATAGGCTGCCAAGTACACCCCTTACGTACATGCATACATACATGCGCGCATACGGACATACATGGTACTCATATATCTCCTCTATGCTGCACTGCACTGCACACGGGACACTCCGCGCCGTCTTGCCGCCGAAAAAATAATAAAAGATAGGGACCGAAGGACTTGATCTTACTGAGCCTGTACTGCTTTACGGGCTACAGGTACACGTAGCTGGAAATTATACAGCATACATAGTATGGGTAGGCATGCTGTATGCACCATCCTAGACTAGACCGCATCTAGTTTCCTGCTCCCACGCAACGTGATGCAAGTTAGCACCCCCTATACAGATAACCTTTGGTGGGTGCGTGGCCTGAACGTTAGTGTAGGGTAAGGCACCTAAAGACTCAAAACGGACAAGTCTGTCCTGTAGCTGGCTAGAGAGGAAACCTCCTTTACCCTCCACCTGCCTTCTGGTTTTCCAGAATTGAAACATTGATCAACTTGCACTTCGCACAACTCCACTCGCTTTTCGTTTCTGTGATTTGCAACTTCTTCCCCTCATGCTGCCGTTCCTGGCTCCCCAGGGCTGCGTTCGCATAGGTTTGTGATTATATTTGTTCTTCTCCCACTGTAAGTCGCCCAAGCCACCTAGATTTCCTCGTGAATTTCAGCCCCCATCACCACCTAACCGAGCGCTCCCTTGCCATCAGGGGAGCATCGTCAAATCACCTTGGCCCAGCGCAATTTATGTCGCCAGAGAGGGGGTCTAGTTCTCGTGGCCGCTTTACAGCAACAGCAACTCGGTGCGCAAACCAGTGTTGGCGGCTCTGGGTCTTTGCGCTTGCTTAACCTCCACTTGGCTGAATTGGAAATCGGCTCGTTTGATGATACAATATCATTGTGTCCTTTTGTTTGTGTTCTTTCGAAACTGATCGGCCGTCCGCCAGGTTATAGAATCCGACGATTGTGTATTCGACCTGTACGAAGATAGAGCTGTCGTGACGATAAAAGTTAGAAATCGATGGATGATTACGGATTTCGTTCCCACCAATTTTCGAGAAGCGAAGTTGCAGCAATGAATTCCCTTGTCTCACCACCGCGAAACAGCAGGCAAGCTGCCTCGCAAGATCTTAGAACCACCTTGCCCCGACGATTTACGACCGATTCGGGGCGTGTACCAACATTGTCTACTATAACGACTTCCCAAGCTCCGGATCTCCCTGTCGTGAGTTTTGCCAATACACCCCTAGCGCGGATTGAGTCGACTCGCGATGGTCACCATAGCTAGCAAGCACCTGGCATGGGGATGAGTCTCGAATGTGTTTCAGTCCGTGAAATGGATGTCTCGCTGCTGTGAAACCTAAAGCTAATTCTGTACATCAACAGGCTCAGTATAAAGTCCAACTTGTAAGTTTTGAACTCAACTGAAGCGATTGAGAGACGGGCGGGGATGGGCCGGGAATGCTTTTCCAACAACGCCTCGATCCAATTGTCGTGGATATTATAGAGCGTCGATGCTGACTGGATTTGTAGTTGGAAAAGAAGAAGCTTGAATATGAACAGCTTCGAGAACGGAAGCGGCAATTCGAAGCCATGATGCAGACGCTGGACCAGCAACAGCGCGAGCTACAGGAAGACTTGGCACCCATGTTGGCCTTGACGGGTCATCAATCAGAGCCGACAACTCCTCCTGAGTACCGATTTCAGGACCCGAACAACGGCTTTCCTTCCATTTTCTCCCGCCCGAATAGATACTCCATGTCGAGCCTGATGTCTCCGCCTGGACTAATCAGCCGACCTGGACGGTCTGGCTCGCAGCTCACCTCTCCGCAGTCAGCCATTCCAGCTCGGTACAATGATGAGCAGCCTTACCACTCTGTACCCACGACTCGACGGAATAGTGACGATGAAGAGAAAGAAGAGGCGCTCCGACAGGACCCAACCAGTCATTTATCTACAAAAACGTAAGTGCCCTGACTCTTCAACGTTGAGACCATCATCCAGGGATCGAGCTCACCAGTACGCTTGGCCTGTTTATTGAATCATATCTTTGTCTTTTCCGTTCCTGCCCATAGTCAAAAGTTGTCGAAACAAAGCGAGGGTAGAGACGGCAGAAGGGCAAGAGAGCATAAATAAATACCGTTGAACGCACCAGCCTTACACTTAACATTCCCTCATGAACTGGAATCAAGTGTTACCAGTTCGTGAAACCCTCACTCCAGAAAGAGTCTATAGTTGGACCAGTGGATAGAAATCTGTACAAAATCGCCAGGTACCAAGGTGCACCTTTTTGCCAGCTCCTTACGCAAATGTATTGTTTGCGGTATTGTGATTTGAATAACGTTTGCAAGGCCTCCCGCAACCCCGTGGGTGCCTATTTGTTGCCTTGTCTCGTTCCTGCCTTCTCTTAATTACCTTAGGTACCTACAGATATCCAGGTCCAGGCCCAAGTCCATGTCCATAGCCAGTACATGGCATGACCTCGTGCGCCACTACCATTACCAACAGGTTCCTTATATCGAGAACCTCAACGTTTTGGACCGATTCTTGTGCTTAGCATATCACAACCATATCACACTCCATTCATCTATTCACTCAGATCCATTTTGAGATATTGGGCCATCTATCAAGTCCTTGTCATCAGCCTGCATACTTGACATTCAGTTGCACGTGATAAATCTAACCTGATATCTGCACAGTTTCAACAGGTTCTCAATGCCCGTGACTCGAAGAGGCAATCTTTACGATAATATCGACCACAACAACACAACTGGTTTCCTCTTCCGAGACGACGACGTCAATACTGAGTCTGTTCCGTTGTCTGGCATGGATGGAGCCGAGGATCACTTTCCTCGACTTCATTCTCAAAAGGGTAATCCAATTGTAAGTGAATATAGTTCATGCCACGGCATTGAATGAACTTGCTCATTGACCCCCGTACATTCATTATCTTCGGCATAGTGGCCAGTATCTGGTACCTGTGTATCTGTTGTTTCTATGTTCCCCCGCTGCGCTGGTGCCCTCCACACAAATTGCACCTAAGTACATTTTCATTACATGTACAAACCACAAACCTAACAATTACTCCCTTCACCTCGATAACCCATTGTGACACACACATACCCATTACCTACTTGGTTTTGAACTCACATGTTCTATGGTTTTTTTGAGACCTTAATTCAATTCTTGTAATCCCAACATTCACTTGACCCCCATTAGCTCTGCGTGGGACGCTTGCTAACTCGTCCGATCCGTAGCTGGCTTCTGCTGCAGCTACTTTAGACTTGGCCTCCAAGCTCTCCAGTGCTGAGAACACCGGTACAAACGGCTGGGGCAACATTTCTCGTCATCGTCAACAGCAAAGCTTGTCTACCATTCCCTCGATGAGCACTTCTGAGACCATGGGTTCTCTACAGACGGACAGCAGCGCATCTGGACCGCGCCCTTACCGCCATTCCATTGACTTGAACGCTGCCTATGTTGATAACACTGTGGACAGCACGCCTACCTCAAGCATGTCCCCTTCCACTACTCAGGGCTTGTCAACTCCGCCCAAGCTGCAAAGTTCCTTCTCCAGCAACGATATTCCTACTGTTAAGAACATGTCAGGTGCTGGAATGCCCTCTGCCAATGCCCATGCTCAGCAACATTTCCACAACCACAATGCTAGCATTGGCCGCATCCCTCCCGGCGCTGTGAAACGACACAGCCGCGAATTATCGGGTGATAACCACGCCGTGACTTCCCAACCCGGAGGAACCTTTCCCTCTATCCAGTCCCAATTGCAAGCCAACGCGCCATCCTTCGGGCCCATCGCCTCGAGCCAAGCTCCGGTTCAGTCTCCCGTTTCTGCAGGCAATATCAACAACTCGGCAACCTCTCCTTCGGTCGCGCCAGTTGGGTCCTTCCAGTATCACCCGTCATATGGCCAGAACCCCCCTAACGGTGCTTACAACATGGGGATGCTAACTATGGGCATGCAAAATATGAACATGAATGGCATGAACGGCATGAATGGTTATCCGCCCCAGAACTACACTGGCTACAATCCTGTTTACCAGCCGGCCGTTCAGCCCCGAGATTCGCAGCAGCGCGTTATGCAGCAACGCCGTGCCCAAAATGATGATGGTATGTTTTGCACCTGCCTCAACCACCTGCTAATTTAGGTCCCCTGTGACTAACCCGCTTTGAAGCCATGAATCGTTATATAAACCTTCCTCTGGAGCAGGTGGGCGGTACCATCTACGAGCTCTGCAAGGACCAGCATGGCTGCCGATACCTTCAGAAACAGCTTGAGAATCGTGATCCTGACCAGGTCCACATGATTTGGATGGAGACGAACCCCCACGTCGTCGAGCTTATGATAGATCCGTTTGGCAATTATTTGTGCCAGAAGCTCCTTGAATATTGTAACGACGACGAGCGAACTGTATTGATCCAGAACGCAGCCAAGGACATGGTCCGGATTGCACTGAATCAGCATGGCACCCGCGCTCTGCAGAAGATGATCGAGTTCGTCACTACTCCAGTCCATGTCAGCCTCATCATCGAAGCACTGCGCCATCAGGTCGTAGAGCTTATCCAGGACCTGAATGGAAACCATGTCATCCAGAAATGCCTGAATAAGCTTGGCCCGACCGATTCTGAATTCATCTTCACTGCCGTGGGCCAGCACTGCATCGAGGTTGGCACTCACCGCCATGGTTGCTGTGTACTGCAACGATGCATCGATCACGCATCGGGTAGCCAGAAGGTCTGGTTGATCTCGCAGATTACCGAGCACGCTTTGCATCTGGTGCAAGACCCCTTTGGAAATTACGTCGTACAGTACATCATTGATCTGAACGAGCCTAGCTTCACCGAGCCTCTCGCCCAGAGATTCTTTGGCAAGATTGGCATGCTGTCTCGGCACAAATTCAGCTCGAATGTGGTAGAGAAGTGCCTCCGTTGTGCCTCGGAGGAATCCAAGGACCAGATGGTCAGTGAGCTGCTCGTGCCAGGCGAGATGGAGCGTCTTCTGAAGGACTCGTTTGGCAACTATGTCGTCCAGACCGCGTTGGAGCACTCTCCACAGCCGATGAAGCAGCAGCTGGTAGAGGCTATTCGTCCTATGCTACCTGGTATTCGAGGAACTCCCTACGGCCGTCGTCTTGGAGCCAAGATCCAACAGCATGATAGCCAGAGCAACAACAACAGCGGCCAGACCACCCCGGCCGAGCCCTCCCAGGCCCAGATTGCGCTCAACGGCAACCAAGGCCGAGCCATGTCAAACCAGTCGATCCTCTCTCCCGGTGTCTATACCAATGGCCTGAACGGCGCCCGGGCTCAGATGGCGTATCCGAACCCGGCCAACCTGACGCTGCCAGGCCCGCAGAACGCGCCCCCGCAACCTCCCCGAATGAACTCCTATCAGACCTACCCCGGCGCCGGTCGCGGTCAAGGCAATGGAGACGGCGCTTTCTTCTAGAGCACTTGAACACCCACAGTCGGTGTTGTAACGGTACGATACACGAACTCGGATGACATGTACCTTTGACGGCTTTCTATTTTCACGGTTTTTCTGGCCCTTGATAGCATGAGTGGATGCTCTCTATACGACCTTGACGACCTTTCCTTGATGACAACAACAGTCTGTAACCCCCGGGACCAACTCACCAGCGCCCGCCATTGGCAAGGGCTGCTTTGTACACTAGTGGTCCCGTGGTGCATGACGCCCTTAATGCCGGGGGCCCCTGTTCACACACGGTGGCCCTTGGGCTATATCGTGTACTTGGATCCCTTGCTCGATCTCGACATAGACCCTCTTTCCTTTCCGCTTTTCGTTTCAGCTTTCTTTTCCGCAAGCCCTGCAGGGCGCAAACGTGCGCTTACGATCTATACTCATTGACCAGCTCGCTTCAGAGCCCCAACCTGGTTGAAGGAACCCACTATCACGGCAACTTCAGCACCCGTACAGTGGTCGTCTCGAGCTTGGGCTTGATATCTGTCAGGTAAACATTTTTGCTCTGACGGTGCCTGGTTATCTGTCTTCTTACGTTCTCGATGACTCGGCAAAGGAGGCCTCGCATCGTGGGTGTGGGTATCCGGCGGTACCAGGAATGGGTAGATAGATGACGGTGTAGCTGACGCCGGTGCCAGGGAGCGCTGGTCTTGGGTCCACCTTGCGTTGTGTTATCTGATGGCTAAAATTCTATCTTCACAACGTTTTTTTTCCTCTTCCGTTGCGATAGTCTTCTTCAGTTCATGTAGCCGGTAGATCTCTACGGATTGGCATAAAAACGTATTTCGTGCATCGATGCGTTTTTCTTGCAATATTTGCAGATAGGGTTAATAAACCACGAGAGTTCGTCATATGCCCGTGTCTTGTTCCCTGTGATCGCTACAGTCTCATAAGTGTACTCTACAAATAATAGGGAGGCATAGTTTATCTCTGGCACCATTGCCGCCCATTGTCAACTAGTTAACAGCCTGATGGGAGTAGGCGACGAGAGATACACACCTACGCTTGTAGGTCTACAACTAGTATTCACTCTTTGGATTCTACATGCACGGTCATATGTCTATCTAACCTAGTTGCTTGTAGCTGTCTAGTGAGCCCAATGTGGCTGGGAATACCTTCATATCGATGTCTTCTTGTACACAGGGCGAGGGGGAGTGGACAGCAGGGAGCAGGTATTCACAAAGTAGGTAAAGTATGGATGAAGAGGTTGCTCGTCATCGTGAAAGCCCTGAGCTACCTTATCTAGCTGACTGAACTATTAAGTTGACTTGCTGACTCAGAGAAATTGTCATGTTTTGATGGTAGATGAGTTCAGGTTCTCTGACATATGAATTTACCTACATGCTTGTCTATCTATCTATGTGTCTACCTAAGGTAGATGATACCTAGCAGACAAGTCATGTATTCTAAAGAGGTGAACCAACACTTGCAAAATACCAATACCCAAGTGACAAGTAAGTAGCAAGTGAGTAAGCTACTGATACCAAACTTCGCCCAAGTTAAGACCGTTTTTGTTTTGCCTGTCTATCTATCTAGGTAATTTACCTACCTGTGAATGACACAAATAGGTAGATAGATGGATGGATGGATGGGTGGATGCCACATGGGATAAGAAAAACAAAACAAAAATAAATAAACAAAAAGAGAGATAAACCTGGGGGTCGATCACCTGTTACCGTGCCCTCCCTGCCATGCCCGTCACCGCTCGCTGGTATGTGTCCATATAGACTGCTTTACCTAATAAGGGTAGATAAAAAGTAGCAACTTCTTTCTTTTCTGGAGGGGGATGGATACATGCAAGGGGCATACAGACACACATCCACATGCAGCACAACGACAACAAACAAGGTCCAGCTGGTATTTGGCTTCGAATGTAGATAGATATTGACTATGGAGATATAAGATACGGCTTGTGTGGAGTAGGAGGTTTATGGGTATGGATGAGTTGAGGCTGGATACATCTGCATACTCTAGTGCAAGAAATATATTCTACCTTGGTAAGCTGGGAGATGGATGGGTTCTGCATATTAGCTTATGATGTTCGCTAAACCTACTTATTTACATGGATATATACTGATCCCTCGTAGTCTGCCCCTTTCTTTCGAGCCAGTTTATGCTAGTCTACCTGTGCTGTACCTAGCTGCCTGTATGCAGGTCGTGCCATGTCAGGTTGCGTGACCCCAACTAGTAGCGATGGAAATGGGTAGCCATAGGCGAGGAACAGACTGACACCAATAGTCTGTATGTGAGTATGTTCCATGCTAAGGGAGAATATGCTAGTTAGTTGGTATCTCGCACATATTAGCACGTTCCCACATACCCCTGCAGGTGTACGCACATAATAGATAATTCCCTAAGGGAGTCATGTATTGGATTACAAATCTGGCTGGGAGAAACAGAGAACCAGTCGGACAGACAGACAGCAAACAGAGGCGGTCAGTTGATACTTTAGCAACTACCCAGGCGAGTATATAGCATATATACCGGGATGGATATGTAAGTAGGTTAGCGCGTAGTCAGTCAACGCGTTGCCAACAAATACACACCAGAACGGGAATCAACTCTGGACTTGTTTCCGTCTTCGGACTTCAGAGATGTGCCGACAAGAAACAGCACATGACCACATCCTTATTTGTTCTAGGTTAGGATATACATATCTAAGTATCCATCTAACCTGGAGCTTGACATTGTCGATCATGCTTACGGTGAGGTAAGATTGGCATCCGGGTTATAGGTACATACATAGTAGGAAGCAACCGGCAGGTAGTCGACACACATACGTACATCATTTCCAGCTTGTTGGAATCCCAACCTTTGGAAGAGACAGGTACCCTACATACATATATACTTACCCATATCAGGAAAGACAAGGCAACTAGGAAACTACGTATGTATGTAACCTGCTTGCATAGCGTATGTAGGTAGATGTCTCAACATGTTCAAGGCTAATAATACTAAGGTCAAGTTTCTCGGATCCAACGGAATCTGAGCCGCAAGGAACTGTACATCCATATATACATACATGCATGCAATACCCACAGCATATGTACAAAAAGGCAAGAAATTGGGGAAGGCGAAGAAAAGAAGGAGAGGGAGAGATACTGCCACGTCGATAAGCGAGGAGACCAGAATTGAAGCAGATGGTATCGTTCGTTAATTGAAATTGTTGCTGAGTTGTCCGAAAAAGTCCGAATCCAAACTAAACCAACCTAAACTAAAACCCCCCCGGATTCCCAAATCCCGTGTCCCTGGTTGATGATGATGATGATGATGACGATATTCAACATACATGTATCTACTTACATATATGGCGGTGTGGTGTGGTTGGAGCCAACCCGCTGGCTGCTTAGCCTAGACATGTGTTATTGCTGTTGCTGTTGCCGTACATACATGCATACATACGTACATACTTCATCTTACCGAGGTCAAGCACTGATCTTCTCATCCCTACCTACTTGACTCGGGTATTGTACTTCCTAACGTACCTAACTTGTGAGAGCAAGCACAGTTCGCAATACCGATGGGGTGGTATACTAGCATACGTAGGCAAAGCAAATGTAGGCAGAACCAATACATAAGCCCTAACAGAGAGACAGACAGACAGACGGACAACACATCAACAACATAACAGGACAGGGCCAGGTCCCCCCTACCAGGTTTATACCATTCACCGCCAGTTCAGTTCGTAAACCTGCCTTGCCCTTGCCTTATCTTTCTATCTTCCTATATGCCTGGTCGTTACCTCTACCTACCTATATCCTATCCCTATCCCAGCACACACATTTATAGGTGTAACGCACACCTACTGGCCTAAGTATAACATACTGCATATATCTATCTACCTGGGTTAGCCTACTTACCTACTTACGAGAACCTGAATGGGATGACCTGTTGCTGGTAAAAGTAAGGAAGTACCCGGGCAGCCTAACAAAACAGGGTTGTCTGATCAGGGCTTATGTATTTACCCAGAATCTTGGTACATTCGGTCTAAACCCGGACCCACGAGTGACTTGACCTTTTGGCCAATCTTTGCAGGAGACGTAGAGGGAAGAGAGGGAAATATGAGGCTGCTGCCTTTTCTAGGACACACCTTAGATTCCGTTGTAACGGCTGTAAAAATCAAGAAACCGGATAAAGCAATCGAACCTACACAGCCTTGTCACTGTATGTAATGGCCCAGAGACTACAATTCAATAGAGTCGAACCGACATGGTCAAGGGAGACGTTACAACGGCAAAACTTGCGGGATCATGAACCAAAGAATTAGACGGAACGGACAGTCAGTCAGTTGGTCAGAATCGAGAGAGGATATCACATTTTGCAGAAAACAAACAATATAGGAGAAGCCTGAAGCAAGGAAAACTTTTTGTTCCTCTTCTCACTAAGTAGCGTAACCCCAGGCAGAATTCATGAGCCAGACGCACGCCTTCGTTACCGTGAAGCAAGACCTCACTCCATCCCAAATCATGAACCAGGTTTTCCTCGCCCTAATCGTTGCCGCGAGCACTGCCTCTGTCAGCAGCAGCAGCTTACGCTTATCGGTAGCGCCAGAGAGAGAGGGTGTTGTGTCTCTTCCAGGTCTTTCTGCGGCCAGCCTTGGTCTTGTTGTAGCGGTGGCCCTTGTTGAGACCGCGCGACTTCTTGCCGGTGGCGGTGAGACCGCGGGCCTCGCGGTGCTTGTGGACGGGGTTGACGATCCAGTTGATGCGGGGATCCTGGCGGATGGCCTTGTGCTCGGGGTCGACTAGGATGACCTCGTAGTACTTGTAAGTCGAGTCCTGGTTGATCCAGTACGAGTTGAGAACGCGCAAGTTAGCGCAGCGGCGGCCAACACGCTCCTCGGCGGTGGCCTTGAGGGAACGCTGGTACTTGAGCTGGTTCACACCCTGGTTGGTGGGCTTGCCTACAACACGCCATCTCTGTCAGCCATTCGCCGTCACTCTTTCTCCGATAGATGAGAGGAAAAGTAGTTTTCTTACCGTATGTGGCACCCTTGGGCACGGGCCGCTTGCGACCTCCGCGGCGCACGCGCACACGGTAGATGACATAGCCCTGCTTGGCCTTGTATCCCAGGCGGCGAGCCTTGTCGGGACGAGAGGGACGCGAGGCGCGGTGGATGACGTTCAATTGACGGAGCTATATTAATGCACTCTCAGCTAATGTTCAACGAGTGTATAGCAAAGACACGTTCTCAAGAGAGAAGACAGCGTCCACATATTCCACAGAATCCACGTCTCGAGTTGCGATTGTAGATATTTGTGTTGTGTGTGTGCTTGTTCGCTTCTTTCGTGTCGAATTAAGAAACGAGATTCGAAGGAGGTTTCAACATACTTCCCAGCAGCGGACTCGGAGGAGGAATCGCAGGACATCAGACTGCTTCTTCTTCTGAAGCTCTTCGACGTACTTGAGGGCACCCATCTTGACTGTTTACAAGAACGGGCGGGCGTTAGATACAATATTGATCAAGACGGATGTGATGAGAGTAAGTTAACATACCAGGTTGGGAATTGAGGCCTGCAACAATGGATGGTCGAGAGTCGTTGGTTGTCTTGTGAGAGAGGATGGAAAATATCCAAATCAACCGACAAGAAATTTGGTGGTTGAGGGGATTGTGTGGGCAGTTTGCCGGAAAAATTAAGCGATTCCGATCTAGTCTTATTTCGTACTAGTGGTGATTACCCTGGGTTAGCCCCACCTGTATAGCCCGACCAATCGCGGCTGGTGAATGAGGCGTACGATCAATTTGTACAATCTGTATTAATGAAGGTGGGAAAATAACAAACTACTAATATTGTCATTGCAAAAGCAGAGTACCTATCAGCTAAAGTCGAGCTTGCTCATTTGCCAGTCATATTAGAATTTCTAACTAGCGTTGTAGCTCGCCACTTCCTCCGGTGCCGCCATTGCCGCCATGACCGTGAAATAGTTCACCTGTACGTCAGCAACGTATCCCCACGTTTCTCTGTCAAGAGGTTTGTGGCTGCCATCAAACAAGTCTTTGGCCAGTTGATCAACTTTGCTTGTTGCAGGTTGGTCGGGTAGAGAGTTGGACTTCAATTTGGGTGCCAGTATTTGCTCCACGAGGGCCACTCCGTACGAAACACTGCGGGCCAGTAGATCTTTGAAGCCTCCCCTATCCTGTTTGAACTCAGCTTCGGGAAGTTGTAGATTGCTAGCACCGAGCTGCTTTTCCACAAGGTTGGCCTGCTTCATAAGCGACTGATGATCTGCCGTAACCGCTTGGGTTTGCTTGAAGAGGGCGTGATCCTCCTTGCGAAGAGAACCTAGTCGTTTACTCCGATCGTCAAATAGCTCCTTAAACATGCTGGAGAATTTATTCTGGCCTGCGATACTGGGCCGAATAGGTCAGCACATGGGACTGAGACTAGGACTCATATCTGTTTACTAACAATTCTTGCTCCTGTTTCTGCCTGTAGGCTTTGAGTTCAGCCTCTTTCTCCTTCACATCATCGCGGAAGCTTCTGAGAAACATTTCGGATTTTTTGGCTTCGGCCTCGCCAAAGTTCTCAAACACTTTAGCCCATTTTTGGAAGTCTCTGCGCGCAAGGTAAGTATATCTTCTGCCATGATGGCCATCCGTACAGTAACCCTACCGGCTCCTAGCCCGTCCGGCGTCTTCATCATATTCTTCTAGGCGAGCAAGTCTCCGCTTCTTCTTGGATGGCTGTGGTTGGTCTTGGGCAAGCGGGCCGTCGTTCTCGTCTAGACTGGCTATGTAGAAGCTGTGAGGCAGAGAAACATGAATATTAAGCAATGTGAGTGGCACCTACCATCATCCCTAGCGTCTCGCTTTGGTGCCATTTTTGATATCAGAGCCCGGCCAGATGCAGAGACAAGGAACAAATTGGAAGATACAAAGTTGATACTCAGGGTCAACTGATACGAATGTGGTAGTAAATTCTGGCCGCGAAGGAGGATATACGAGGAACTGGATTTCCAGACGCTGGTCACTTAGGAAATATAGTGCTTTGGAGCGTCTCTGGCCAAGGGAGACGTGTTAGCAGGTCCCTAGCCCGTCATCTGTTGGAAATACGTGGTTTAACTGGGATTTAGGGCGGAAAAGAGGGGGGATGAAGAGCAGGAGTGGGATTGGGAGTGGGAGAGATGGTTGAAGTTCTTGGGAAAACCATATAAGCCGACCTGTGCTTTTAAGATAGGAAGTTTCAAGAGGATCTGTTTAGCCGTACCAGCGTGCCTTCCTCTTTCTTAGGCCGTTATCTGTGCACCAAGGTAGGCCAAGGTAGGCCAAGGTAGTAGGGAAGGAAGTTGTAATGTCACCGCACCTTCCCATGGACTTCGAGGAGCATGGCGTATGGTTGTTAGACTCTGGCCTCCTCTGCGCACGTATACTCGTCACTCATTCGTTTGACAACTCATGTCTATGGACATCATTGACGGAGGTTACATTATGTAGCTACTCAGAAAACATAGGTCAGGAGTCACTTGAAGTCAACTGGACAACCAGAAAATATTATCTTCCTATCCTCGCCATTCCGTTCGGGGAACAAATTATCCTTACCACCGTACCTAAAAAGCTGTTCAAGTTGCGAGCTATTGCTATCTTGTCCAAACCAGACATGACAGCTAGAATCCATACAATTTTTGCCTCTGCTGGTCGTACATAATGTCTTCACGCGAATACCAAACCGCAATCAAACGAGAGGTCCCCCTGCTTTTCCACGTCAAATTACACCGATGCCGCGCAGCCATCTCAGTCTATATTCCTCTCCCTGGGACCCAGTGGTAATTTTATCTTGTCAAGTCTTTAATGCCGTCGTCATGAGTCAAGTGAGTCGTGAGGGTAGAACAACATCCGAACTCTAACTTAGCCCGGTGTTGTGCTGGTAATTCCAACATCTTTAGCCCTGTAAACAAGATCCGGCCAACGCCAAAATTTCATCCTCATCTTTATCTGCCCTGTCTTCCTCATGAGAGATATGATACGAGTAAAGTATAGTACGAGAAGTGAATGCATAGTGGCGGCACAAGCCCACAATCAGCCCGCCTAGGGGAAGGTGGGCCCATGACGGCGTGTACTTTTAGCGAGTGTTGAGGGAGAGTCCCTGAAATGCAGTAGCCCACTCGTTCTGAGCTGCTAGGCTGGACTGTGTCTGCTCGTGAGAAGACGAGCCCTCGTGCGGGTTTGTAAACCGTGTTCGCATCGTTGGGGGGAAATCAGCGCCCGGTGCAAAAGCTGGGCCGTACGCGTCCATTGTCTGCAACATGCCAGGCATATAGCCCGTTCCCCTAGCGGCGCCGCCATAGGGTCCGTACGCAGGATACGGGAAAACCCCTGTCGGATAGCCCGAAGTGCCGGTTGGCGGCCTTTCGGTCGTGTTGAAGGGCGAGCTGAAGGTCGGTTGGAACGGGCGACCAGTCGGGTTGGCGTTGGAAAACGCGCCGCCCTGTGTTTCCTGGCCTTGGTTGCCCCGTCTATCCGCATTATTCGAGCCGCCTACCCTCCCCACTCCAACAACACCGGGTCCCACACCACTGGGTGCTTGCAAGCCAAGAGTCGGACTAGCGAACGAAGCGGGATTGATTGCAGACATCCAAATTCTCGTCTTGTATATCTTGAACAAGTCTGTTACAAGCGAGTTGAAATTGATATAGGAGTCCGCAAAATAATAGAACGTCAACTTCTTCCAATCCCTAAGTTTAGTTAGCAGGGCCGTTCTTAAGCAGACGAAAAGAGGGGAAGATTCTTGGAATGATACTTACATCTGGAACTCGGCATCCAGAATTTCCATGTTGAGGCCGTGCTCTTTCACCTTTTGCATACACATACGCTTGGCCTTGGCCTCGTTTCCTTCCTTGTCTCGAAGGGCATGAATTTCGTGGCTTTGGGCAAGCCGCTTAATCATCTTAGGCTTGAGTTCGCCTGAGTTGGGTTCCTGCATATGGTGACCGCTTGGAGGACCCATGCCGCCAATAGCACTTCCTTGGAGGCTATTTGCGGCCATGAGGCCGGCGCCGGTGCCTTCTTGTGCAGTAGCAGCATTCTGGGAGTACATCACCAGCCATCTGTAGTGTTCTTCAGCATAATGCTCTTTGCGCTCTTTCGCTCGTTGCCAGTCGACATCGGCCTCCGCCACGGTTCCCAGATCCGTTCCCCGATCAGCTTCGACAATGACTAAGTCACCGGGTCTTACAGTTAAGCCCGTGCCTTCTTGGATGTAAAACACATCTGCTCGGGAGCATTTAAAAAGCACTATATGCAGCAATTGATTGTGCCTTGGTTGAGTCATACCATACATGCCCCGGTGCGGTGACGGCGCCCGATTCGAATAGGCGGGAGTCAGTCCGTAAGACGGCTGGTACGGGTTATTGTAGGACGATGGAGCGATGGCTTGGTGGGTGCCCGGGAGATTAGAGCCACCAGTATAATATGTCACTTATACAGAAGTTGGTCAGCTCAATAACGGTCTGTAGAAATAATGCGAAAGGAATTTTTCACGGCTTACCAGGACTGGTTGTGCCGAAGCCAGTAGCATCCGAAAATGGAGAATAATCCTGGTTTTGGGGCACATCGGGCGAAGTAGATTCATGCAAGGACACAGCTTCTCCCATAGAACTGATCGATGGTTGACGAGTAGGCACGTCAGCGAATGAATGGCGTCTGCTTTGTGGGATATCGGACAGGCCGGAAAACCCCAAGGAGCTCTGCCAGATCGCCTTCTTAACGTTTTCAAGCTTCCTATCTGGAACAAACCGATACGATCCAGTATACTCACTCATGCGGCGGGTAAAAGCTCGTCTTGCCGCTGGATCCTGGCCATCAATCGTGTCATCGAGCTCATCTACTGCGTAGTCCGATTCTTCAGGTACCGGATCATGGACGCTATAGCCATTCCCTCCTAGTCCGAAAGTAGCAGCAGTCGATGCGCGTGGTCGAATTCTGATGCTTTGTTGATATTGCTGCTGTCTCAATAAGGCGTTTTCTCGGGTGAGCATTTCGATCGTTTTGGCATCAGAGGTCAGTTGCTGATGAGTCCCTTTGGGAGACTCGCTAGTACTCTCTTCATCGTCTTCAACCTCCTTCACTTTTCCGAGCGTTGACCCATCACTAGACATCTCGCTCAGCATGCTAGGACGGGAGGGACGATGTTGGAGTCCCGGGGGGCCAGGGGCGCGCGTTCTTCCAGTCAAGGCAGACGAGGGCAACGCAGTAGTCGATTCTGGATCTAGTTGGCCTACTGAATACGACTGGGAGCGGTAGGTCTTAGGAGTAGGATGTAACGGTATAGCAAATGGGATTTGCGAACTGGTTCCTTGCTCCCGCGGAGTTGGAGAAGTTTGCGACATCGTGCCTTCGCCATTAAAGAAACTCGGGCCGGATGGAACAGTCGATGTCGGTGATGGTAAAACTTCGGTCAGTCGAGAAGGCGGTTCCTTTCGTTCTGCTGTCCATATTCCTGTCCCCCAGGAGAAAGGGGCGTTTGTCTGGTGCCCACGACCCATTGCCGCAGAAGATGAGCTATGCGTTGCCCATGCTGCACCTACCTCGCCTGATGGCGTGCTGGGATGGGATGTCGTCGGTGACATAGACGCACCAGCAAACGATCCCTTCCTAGGATGAGGAAGCGTGCCTTGAGATGTGTCGTTCAACCAGGACGCACGTCGGACAGGTTTTTGGGGCTGAACGGGTGCTTGAGGAGTGTCTTGACGATGTGAGTCAGGTTCGTCGTCGGAACTCGCAAGCGCCTCTGAATCTGGGGTAGATCGTCGAACGTTGAGTTTATCCAGAAGAATGGAACTGCCGCTGGGCCCAAGGGTTGCGATGCCCCCTTGGGTGCCCTTGGGTGCAGGGCCGGGCTTGACGTTGCTAGCACTCATAGTCCGCGTACACAAACATAAACGCCTTTAACTACATTCAAACTTCAAGCTGCAACTTCGAGACTCAGATAACGACTTGATGATAGCCGGGTAAACAACGATATTTCTTAGAGAAGGAGTCCGGTGCACAAGAACCCAACAGGTGGTTTTGTTGTGCGAGTCTCAACGGACGTGCGGATACGATACGCGTATGTGGTAGTGCTAGAATGATTCGTGAAGCTACAACATATGTTAGTCCTGGTGCATAAAGTAAAATCAAGTGGCATATGCTATAGAGAAGTTGGTATCCGGCTGTTCGGCAGCAAATAAATCATCGGAGTCCTCTGCCTCTACCCTAGAGACGAAATCCCGGGACCTGCATAACCGATCCCTTCACAAAGGTGAAAGTAAGAGGAGCAAGACTGGTGGAAGACGTGTGCATGTAGAACGTGGAGATTAGGAAATAAATATGAGAAGTTGGCATACCTACTAGTTTGAGTATTATTACGTCTATCATAGGGTATCGCGAAATCCGTCTAGCAACCGAAAAAGTAAAGAAAAAAGGACGAAATACTAGTAATGGCTGCAGTGAAGAAAATCCCAGTTCGGAACGCCAGCGGATTGGCCAAGGCCTCCAGAACGCCGCTACAAGGACCCTTCTGCAAGCCTAAGACAGGAGGAACCAGATGTGGAGGAACGTGTCAGCTGAGAGAAACGAGGTCGCAGGACGTTTTTTGCTCTCGCGTGTCTCGCGTAGGACGAAGCGGTAACAACCGGGGATGGCCTGAGTAAACAAACAACGACTTTCTAATATAGCATATAGCCGGCCAGGTCGAGATGATAGAAACACACTAGTGAACAGAATGACAAAGATATAGCTGTGAATGAGGGCTGCGTGGGCGTCCGGTCTTGTTTTTCCTTCTTGCTCTTGATCTCGTTGGTCTCTCTTCTCGTCTTGTTGTTCTTGTTCTTCTTTCTTCACTTGACTTCCAGGGCAACACGCTTCGGCGAATTGCGACGGCTATACACGGTGGCCCATTGTTGAAAGAGGATAAGGTTAGGTCGTCGCGAGACTGTTGGGGGCGAGTGGGCTATCGAGCTTCGACAGAGTTGAAGGTGAGTAAGTGAGGACGGCGTACCACGACAGAGATTATGGAATTATTCTAAGCGGATTGAAACGTGGAGTCCAGAGGGTTGCGACAGAGGAGACAAAAGAAATAAAAAGGGGAGGGAGGGAGGCAAAGGTAAGAATTACAGGCAACTTCAGAGCGGGGAAAGACGAGAGGAACAAGTCTGGAAACAACCTTTCTGCGCACTTGAGGAGGCAACTAGAGACTGCTAAAAGCATAGGTAAAATCTAGGTAGACGTTGCGACACAGGACCATCAGCTGCGTGCAGTGGTTATTACAGTTTGTACTGCACAATCCTGCGTGCTGAGGGACAACTTACAATACTGTAGGTAGTACTATCAATCAGAGGTACAGCGCCAGCCCATGTTCTTCTGCCCATGCAAGTGGGTTGTCTACTAGCAAAAGGCTAGGAGGTACTAGGTAGGGAGATTCGCTTCGCGGGTGGGAGAGTGGCTGGTGGAGAAGAATGGAGATGACTTTAAAGTTCTCCAATGCATGCTTGTGATTAGTCTAGCTCTGGTCCGGGCTAGGAAGGAGTACCTTACTAGTACTGCTGTAGGTTGGTACTGTAGCAGCTTTCTGGTAACCAGCTGCACCGTAAATATATTTCGAATCTCACTGTGATTACAGGTGGATGATGACTAAAATAGAACTACTTAGGCAGGTACCTAGGTAGGTACCATGTCACTATACGGTCGTATTATATGTGTGCTCACACTATGTACTTCTTCCAGGACGCTACAGGCTCAGACTCCTGTTCCTCGTTGTATGTACCTCAGATATCCTGGATGGAGGGAGGACCCCCTGCCACAAAACACCCTGTCGACATTTGAACTCGAGGGCCTTGGCCCAAATATCGCCTTCAGGATGCATAGGGATTATTGGAGACGGATAGGTACTTGATACCTATCAATAGGTACCTTACATTTTGCTTCCACGTTCTTGAGCAACCCGCTGGATTCCTCTGCTGATACGAACCAGCCTACAAAAATACGCATCAAAGGTGCGTAATTTCAGCATGTTACGAGAGTCTATGATACCTAGCTCTAGATGTCATTATTAGGCCGTAACTACTTCTACGAACTACCGTACACAGGTATCTACTGCCTACTACTCATAAGGTAAAGAGTCCCTGATAAATGGCCCAGGCCATAGGCTTTCACAGCATATCTACCAGGGATACCCTACAATGAGAGAGAGCACTGGGTTAGTATGGTGTAGCGCAACATCTGTCATAATGATATTATAGGCATGTATTCGGGGTATAAGAAGTTTTATATGGATTGCTAGAGACTCACGTGCAATCAGAACATTGAGTAGGTACGCACTCTAGGTATGTATGTATGTCTTGGGTGGCCATTGACGATTCAAATTGATAACTGAGGGGGAGATACGCTCGCTCACACCAAAAAGACTAGGTTAGGACGGTTCAAAAGATATATCGGAGTCGCATTCTGGCAGTCCATTAAGGTTATAAGCCCGGCATCTTCAATTCCCCTTGCTGAAATACGGACAGCATTAGTTGAAAACTATGGAATTAGACTTTCGACAAAGTTAATTGTCGTGGTTGCATCGCAACATATAAGGACATGGATCATCCAGTAGAGGTAGACCCGTAAGTATAAGAACCGCATAGATACTTGAACGAAGATCATAAACCATGCCATCGTAGCTGCAGTTACACTCCTGGTCTTTCATCAACTTATATTATCGCGTATATAATAAGAAAGACATGCGAGGGCCAAAATTAAAAACCATACTATGTTATACCTACCAATGACGTTAGAGGTAGGCGGGCGCCCTTTTCAAGTACCTATGCTCTGCCATGTAAGCGAATTCGTTGTTCGTCACTTTCTGGGCAGTGTCCAAGTGCATAGATATTCAGCACATCCTAATCCAACACCGCTTCTACCCACTCTCTCTTCCCTTTATTTCTCACTTTATTGTCCATCTTTCTGTGTGCCCCCTACTCCTAGGTAATTGATGCATGATCCTGTAGGCAATACTTGGGCGGCCCAATTGGGTGTAAAGGTAATATAACTTTCATGCATCTTGCTCCCGAAGCTTGCCCTCGATGCACTAAATTTGGGGTTGAGAGCTCGCAGAAGACGATAATAATAAGGGTTGGGTACACGGAATATACTGTAGCGGATCCGGAGATCATTACTGTGTGGGACACGAGCAGACAAGTTCTCTGGGACCTTGGGATTCGTGTCGATCTGGTTTCCGAGAACGTCCCGTACTAACTAGTTGACATTCTGGTTTAGAAACTCTTGTCAAAGGAGATAAAAGGCGTCTAATTGGCGTTTGATCATTACTCATAGGCTGCGTCCAACACCATGTCCTCTTGACCTTTGAGGCTACCTATACCTCTAGATGCCGAATCCAAACCTTCTCGGCCGTTGCTTCTTACTGAGCAGCAGAACCGGCGCATACTCCGCCAAACGCCGCCAAATGCCGTTCGCTCTCTGGAATTCACGGCATTACTGATCATCTCCAAACCACCGTGGCACGCCAATCATCGCTGGGTTCTCATTGAGGCGCCATCTTGGTTTTTTTTCAGCCAGGTGATCATCATCGAAGATCTTCCTCTCTCTGCTATGTAGCGGACGCCTGATTCTCCGAGAAGCGAATAAGGCCGTCTCAACTTAAAGCAAGGTATAGACAGTACACAAAATCAAGGTGTTGTCACGATTTCTGCCTTACTTCTATGATTGTTATTTCCTAGGGTATTTCCTGTACCTATTCGATCGGGCGCCGGCTCTTATTTATTTGTTTATTTATTTACTCGTTTATTTACTCATTTATTTTGAACCGGCCATCCCAAAACGGCCCAGTTGAGTGTGTCCTCGAGACGAGTTTGGCAGATTTTTAATTATAACGGCCACTGTATAACGGTGACCGACAAAAGCTACATCGGGTCTCCTGCATCAGTGTTTCATGCATGCAAGTCAATGGCGGTTACGCAGCATTGACTTTGTTCATCTCCTTACTGGGGACCGGGTGGGAGATGCCTACTCAAGAAACTACTATAGTAACTTGCGTTAACAAGTGAAAGCCGTGTCCTATCTACATATAGATACACATAGTTTAAGTCGTCGGTGAGCAAGTACCTAGAGTACCTGGGGGTGGACACGGCACTCCTCATCCGGGGGTTCCATAAGACATCCAGACGCCCTTACGCATCTCGGCACTGAATACATCTGTAGAACAGACATTACCAGCAAATCGAGGCCCGAAAAAGCAGCGTGGTACAATTTCCGCGATGGAAAGGAAGAGAGACACACTGAACATACAAGGTTAGATTGTATAGGCCTCTTAGAGGGTCTCGGGGCTGAGGTGGGCAGGCAGGGATGTGAGTCCCCGCGGACCTCTTGACAACGGCTTTAACGAATCAGAAAACACCAAATTTAACGCATAGCAAGGTAGAACACAAGAGACAGAAAGACATCTTTTTCTCATCCACATATCTGCAACACTGGTACATTGGCCATCATTAGGTTAGATCCAGATTTGAGTCTGCTGTACAGATCTGTACTTAATACACAATTACAATAAAGAAACAAGCTGCAACCCACAGCCTAAATGGCAAGTCGCCGTGTGCGGACGGATCCACACACCAGGCGAATGAGATTCTTGCCGTCGACCTTCGTCCCAGCCCCCTTTTTAGATCAAGCACCCCTCGGTGTACCTATGCTGTATGTAGGTAGGCATGCTTCTCGATATTAAGAATCTGTAGTAGGTAGTAGGTAGTAGAGGCATGTTGTATTGATTATGTACAACATATTGGCCGCATGAAGTCAAACTCGTCTCCTTGTTACCTACCTATACTACCTTAACAGACAGTCATCGCCACGCTGAAGGTTGGCAGCATGTGTTACAGGGGCTGCTCCTGAAATCTGCAGGAGGCGTTGGTCGTTTCCTACGATGCCTATAGCAGATAATATTTTCATCGCTCACAAAAGTTTTCAATCTGTGCCCCAGGTAGTCTGGTACACAGGTCGTCGGCCAAGGATCATGGGCTATAACTGGGGAACGACCGGGGGGGTGACTCCGGCACTACGCTATGATAGGTGACATAAACCTTACCCCGGATTCTCTCTTCGCGAACCCTTCTTTTGCGGGTAGCGGGTCGCCCTATCCCATACTAAGAAATAAAGTAACAGTACAGTGTGATAGATACGTACATAGAACGAATAGCAGATACATGTACATAGGTTAACTTCTTCCCCATCTCTGGGTAGTGGTGAAGTTAGACACAAAATCTGTATGGGTATATCACACAAGTGCATGCAAACCCCTCTCACCTAGATGACGGAAGTGCTTACCGAACCATTGTCTAGCTAGGCATGTACGCAGTAGGTGGGTAGTTTGTCTCATAGACGGCGTATAGTACCTAGCTATGTAGTACATCACGTAAAAGAGTCGCCGTAACCAACGCGATCGGTTCCCATTCTCTTTTCTCCAAGTTGGAGAGCCCTGAAGGCGACGACAACTGAACACAGCCACCGAAAAACAGGAAAGTAAGATGTAGAGCCATTGGATAGCTGAAGAGGTAATGGATTACCACGAAGGTAGTACAATTATGGTGTGTAGCAAAAGGGAATTCTTGGCGCTATCCGCTCCATGTACCAACAGACCCCTCTAGTCTCTTGGGTGTGCCAGGCTTCTTTTTAGCTCTCAAGAATTAGTCTAATAAGTACCTGTTGAGTGCGGTAGGGTTCGAGAGCCGTTTTACGATCCGTCCCCTACCTCATGTACCTAGACCAAAAGAACTAGATGGAGTATCATCTACATAGGGATGTGATGTAACTATGACCCTAAACCTCTTGTTCTCTTCGAAACAATGCCAATTGAATACCCCGCGCCGTGATTCCTTTATGACGAAACGACAAGAAAATCAAGCAATTCCTCATAAGATGCTCAGTGACTGCTCAACTTAGAGAGACGTAAGACGTAGGAACGCCAAGGAAGCGAAAGGTGCAAGAAGTAAGACGGATGGGGAAGAGACATCGTGGGAAAGCCGTGAGATTGAGATGCAGAGGACGATGCAGATGCAGCTTGACGTACAAATGGGGTACCCGTTCTACTCTGTGAGCGGGAGGCGGGAGCAAAAAGAGTTGGCCTATTAGGAGACGTGGTGATGATACATAGTAGTCTGTAGAAGAGCTTTTTCAGGCTGCACGTAACCCATGTGACCATACCCTTGCTGCTTTCACCAAGTCTTAAACGCTACTGTACTTTACACCGATTTGCGCCTGTCATTGCTACTCCCCAGATTTCCTGCCTACCCTCCATTTCGAACCTTCTACCTCACGCCACCGAATCAGACAGACCGGTCCACGCCGGCCCTGCCACGAAGCTACTGCAAGGTGCCGGGGCCCAGTCTAGTACATCATACTATAGTACGTGATCCTGTCAGGCCACGACTCGTGGGCGAATTGGGAGAAGGGTCGAGATCCCGATCCCTATGGACCGCCAAGACGCTCGTATGAGGTGCATAGAAGTCATTCACCACGGTTGGGTAACTCTCTACAGGCCGGGTGCCGGAGACATGAAGTCGTTAATATATATAACAACACTTTCGTGAAAGGCCTGCGATACGCAACACATGAGACTGCCAAGCTCGAAGACGGATGCTTTTGATTTCTAGTCACTGAATATGGAGTTACGTGTTTGAACGAACAAAGTTGATAATACATTGTATTCATACAGCTTTTTAAACTGTTAATCCTATCCTGGGACCGAATCTAGTGAGTGTTTCCCGGGCGTCGTAGGGGCGGCATCGGGGCCTTTCTGTGCACGGAGTTTTTCCTCAAATTTTGCAAATTCCTGAATAGCGATCTCTTCCTCCTGGTCCATTACCTGTTCCACACCCTTAACCTCCTCGATCTGCGGGGTGACAATCAGCACACGTTTATTAAATAAAAATTTTTAATTTTAAGGGGCAAGGATCAGGGTCAATGTTAAGCTTATGCCACATCGTACGGAAAGCTCATGGATTGAAATCTACTAATGCTCGAGCAAGTCGCGTGATAGGACGGGGACATGAGAATTGACACGAGGGAAGCCAATTGATGATAGAAAACTTACATAGTGCATCAACATCCCCTCAATTCCATTCTTCAATGTGACGGTGCTCGAGTCGCACGTACGGCATGCGCCGACCAACTTCAACATGACGTAGCCGTTCTTGAACCCGCGAAACTCAATATCACCGCCGTCTTCCTGGATGGCGGGTCTTATGCGAGTCTCGAGGAGCTCCTTAATCATACCGACCACCTCATCGTCATTTTCATTGTAGGCCAGACTATCACGGTCGACATCCTGGCCGGACTGCCCGGCCTCGCCAGCCGCAGAAGCAGAGCCTGTTCCTTCCTTTACAGTGACCAGTTGTTGGCCCGAGGTGATGGCCTCGGTGATGAGGCTGAAGATCTCGGGCCGGATGTGCGCCCAGTTGGCGTCTGGCGCCTTCGAGACTGTGATGAAGTCGGCACCGTAGAAGACGGACGTCACGCCGTCCGTATTCATGAGCTGGGCAGCGAGCGGCGACGGGTACGGCGGCGAGATAGTGCTGCGCGCGTTCATGTACTCGATATAGGGTATGCCTAGCTCGGGCGGGATCACGCGGTGGTTTGGTAGGAACTTGAGCGCATCCGGGTTCGGCGTCGTCTCTGTCTGAATGAAAATACTGCGCGCTCCTCGGGGCGCCAAAGACGGTGTGAGCGGAGAGGGAATCGTGGGCCGGGTTCGGGCTATGCGACCTAGGGATCGAGAGCTAGTGTGTGCACTTCGTGCTGTTATTGTCGTCGTGGATGCGACCTCGCAGAGCCGAGCATATCGCTCAGGACGGACCCGTCGGGTTGCAGCCGACAGCAAACCTGCTGCGGGCCGGACCAGCCTTGCCGAGGACATCGCAACTTAATAGGTGTGAATCATAAAGTATATACGATAACAACAAATAATAGACAAGAAAATAGAAAATTCGGCCAACCTAGGATACGATTTCTTTCTTCACTAGGATTCTACCCAAGCTATTGGCAGCAAGATGATTGAGCCTCAAATTGTTGGTTGTTGTGAGCGATAAGATAATCCCCAATGGAGCTTATAAAGCATTGGTGGCAATGACGCAAAATTGGAGAGATCTCGGGATCCATCTATGATGGAGTGATAGGCTAGGCGGTCCGGCGGGCTGAAATGTCGGCTGCCATGGGCCGGCAATCAAGCAACGCAAAATGCAACTGTCCCTCACAAGAATACATAGTAGGAACAGGATATTTAATAATTTCTATTCATCTAGATTAGGGTTTATCCAATTACATGCCCTCATCTTCTTTTGTCTCATCTTTTGTTTACCTATGCCGCAACGCTTGGCTAGATCGGCCATTGCTGCAACAGCTAGCTGCCTTACAGCACTTACAGATGAATGAAGTCCAATCGAAGTAAATTGAAGCGCTGAAAAGAGAGCAGTGATGTTGATTTTTAGGTATTACTTAAATGGTAATCTATAAATATTATCGACATGTCCACCCAAGGTATAAAAATAAATGTCTGCATTCCTTTCCATCTGTGTCTTTACCTATCGTTTCCATATGCTTCTGAACAGCTGCGTGCGGCTGGTCCGAAATAAATTGAACATTCGTTTGGCTGCAGAAGGACCCTTGTTTCCCTCTTCCCCCTTAGCCAACCAGAACACTTATTTTACTTCCCCACAAGCCTATTTGCAGCCGCACGCCAATCAAGGCAGGGACATAAATCTACCTGGTAGAAGTTCGAAGGCCAGACGAAGCCTCTGCAGTACGCAACTGGACGAAATATACCTACAACAACGTAATCGCCGATGCCCTACCTCTCAAGGTTTCAGTGTCGATCCAGTCTACTCAAGAACTCAGGTCAGTTTCTGGACATCCCGTGTCACTACGCCCTTCCTGTTTCTTAGTAAATGCTTGTCTTCAATTCGTCTGGTGGTAACCGTCTGTGGGCCAAAAGTTATCAGTTTACAGGTTACACTTTCCTCATTTGAGAAACCACGCCATATTCTACCTACCTGTGTACTTGCCTTGCACTCGCAATACATCACTGCCCAACATACCTATTTACTTGTCGCCGTTGTGCCTACACGGCTTACATGTAAACAAACAACCCAAGACCAGTTCGTCTTCATCCAACTGGGTTCCTTTTTCATACGCAATACCTCCCACCTCATCTCGCTGTTGTCCTAGAGCCGTCTGCTAACACACTCTGGTAGGACTGCTCATACGAGTTTCTAGCTTGTAGTCTGAGTGACTGCTTGTTATCTCCTTTCACCGACCTGTGATTGGGAATGTTCCTTTCCGGTCCAGGAACCCATTAGCTATACTCCTCAATCGCTGTCTAGGCTCCTGCAAGGTTCTAGTCAGGTGTCCTCACTTCTGGTGCTTGCTTAAGTGAGCGGGCAACTATATTTGTCATTATCCGGAGGGAAATCGCCCATTCCGCCTGTTTTCAACTTAGCAAGTGACTTCCATACAACGCCTCACATCATCATGGCGGCCACACGCCCACTCTGTTTCGTTTGCAATACAGTCTCGGGAAAATATAAATGCCCTAGATGTGAAGTATACACGTTAGTACTTCTCTGTAATAGACACCCCTCACATATGGTCTCTGTTAACTCAAAGTTGAATGTCAGTTGCTCTGTGGCCTGCTCTCGTGAACACCGCGACAACCATCCGGTTTTGGAGCCGAAACCAGAGCCAAAGCCGATGCCTGAGGCACCAAAGTCAGAAGAGCCCGAATCTTCAGAGCAGAAACGTCCGTTCAAACTCTCCGATATCGTTGACACGCTAGAGTACAAGAACCTTCTTCAGCGATACCCAGACCTAGAGAAGTATCTCTGGGATATTGCCACGGCCACAGACCCTCCCAATCCGGCTCGTGGTGGCACGATGCATAGGAAACCCAACCAGCCCTGGACCCAGGAAGTCGGCATGGACAATGCAGTCCAGCTGGTCCAGTCGATCAAGGCCTCTCCCGGGGACGTTAGGAACGCCCTCCACGAGTTTAGCGATCTGGTCTCCATCTTCAAAGCCAGAATGCAGACACAAGAGGACCAGCTACAGAAAGAGCGTGCTCAGCATGACGCTCAAGTTATCAGCAGTCTGTTGCGTGATGAAAAGTCCTGAGTGACCATGGGATAGCAACATGGAAACCCAGGCAATGCTGTTCTTATTGGCTCGCCTTGCTGAGGCCTCTGGAAGCCGATGTGTTCCCTCACGTGGAGTACATATCCTCTTTTTGTCTCAACGAGGTAACCAGGGCTTGACAGTCTCATCTGTGAGTGGGATTGGTGGCTGTTGCTCTATATGGGATTGCACCGGTATTTTTGTTGACACTCGTGCGTATCACCATGTTCTGGCCGTAAGTTTCTTCCTCACGTAGGGTAGTGCTGTACATTCTGTAAATTACAAAAGCTGATATGATCGCCTAGACACTGTTTGTAACAGGAGGGGACACCGCCCGACAGCTTTGGTGCACCTCTTTGCATCTATTGCCTCCTTTGAAGCTGTAGCTAGTGGGCGTTGAGCTACAGGAATTAATTATCGAAAACTCTGACGACGACAGAAGCAACTTGAGAGGCGAAATCCACTCACGAATATCGTGAGCACATGTCGGAGCACACAACTTTCGTCTTCATCCATCTGCCCGAAATCAACCCTAATGCGATAATATGATGAGCCTACGCACCTTTTACAATCGAGCTCAGGCTTGGCTCTGATGTATAGGACGATCTGCGAGGTCGTCCAAGTCCGTGGATATGGCTCTGGTGGGCAAACATGTGGTATCGCCAGCGTCGCACTGCAGCACCCAGACTACACTATTCCAACGACATTCTCAGCAGATGCTTTAATAAATCCCTGCAGCTCTCTGGCCTGACTGAGAGACCTTTCTCGGAACTCTCTACGACGAGAAACACGGAAGGTAGAAGATTTCTGTTTCTTCATGGTCAGCTACGTGGTTGTATTTATCATAGCTCCCGGGGCAAGGCTGCCTAGGTACTCAATATCTAATACAGGGGAACACAAGGCTCTGTCCAGTCTGGTCTGATGAAAGAGGTTAAAAAGATGAATATGGGAATTTGTTCCGAACTCAACAGGGTACGTGCATGTGCATTTCCGGAAGAGTGAGAGCCCAAAGGACATGGCTAATGATGGCATCTATTGTGAATAAGTGACATTCAAAGTATCTCTTGTGTCTCTATATATGTGCTCTAAAAATAGGCAGGTGTCACGAATAGAGACACAGCAGCATCTCCCAAGGGTGGTCAACGTACGGTTCCGAGGTTGATTATGGGTATGTCTGTATGTATGTATGTATGTTTCACGGTACAGTCAGCAGGTAGCTAGCTTAGGGTAATGCTTGTCGTTATTGTTCTTATTCATTGGTTGGTTGTGTTTGTTTTATGGTGCAGGTACAAATAGATTGATTGATAGGGCAGATACATGTATACATAGATACATAGCTGTGCTATATCACAAGGTTTGACTATTTTCTAGTTCAAGTACCGGGTTAGTCTAGTCTTGCAATTTGTTTGACTACATAGTTCAAACATCGAGACTGAGATTGGCGTTGAAATTGAGATTGAGGTTGCTTGATTGAAGTTGAGGTTGAGAGTGAGATTGCGGCTTCAAACATTGCCAACTCGAAAATGTCTAAATTATACAAGCACAAATCGATTACCTAGGCTAGGTAGGTAATGAATTGATTTTCAATAACAACTAACAAAAGGCAATGAATGCCTATCCACATGCATACATGCATACTCACGTACAGATATTCTACTATGCAAATTAACTGCCTACCTCTCCATGCAACGAGGAACTCGGGTTACGTGATTAATGAATCATTAGGTAGGTACATACGCGAATACATAAGCACAGTCAGAGAGGTAGGCAGGCAGACTTATCAGCAGACGACTTCATAAGTAACCAAAAGTGCAAGTATAGATAGACAGATAGAATAGAATAGAACTACAAATCGACCGATCGACTTAGGGCTGGGTATAGCATAGGTATGTACTTAACCTACTGCTGTATGTGGTCATGAACTGAGGCTGATGGTATATTTACCAATTACATACACACATATACGCGTATGGATCATCTGGGAGGGGAAGGGTGATAGGTAAATAGATAGATAATTGAAAAGAGAACCCTTACCTACCCTACCTACCTGCCTGCCTAATGGATAACTAAGCCTCCATACAGAATTCAAAGAAAAGAAAAACAAACCAATTTTCGCGCAACTCATTGGACGCCACATGAAGCATGAAACATGAACGCTCAAAAGATGCGATGCGCTGCGATGCGATGCGATGCAGACGTACCCATGTGGACAAGATACTTATAATTATAGATACCGAGTGAGCGCATAAAGGCGGGGAGATTTTCGCGGGAGAAAGACATCATACATATATCTACAAAGTCTACGCCTAGTCACCATTAAAAAACATTTGATCTTGCGAGAATGGATAATATTATCATTAGAGAGGAAAAAAAGAAGGGAAAAATCAGATTTATCCTTTCTATGCTCCATGGAAAGAAAGCCGAGTTCATACCCCCTTCCCTCCGTCATTCCATGTCCATGTCCATTTCCATGCCTATGTCCCACATTACGCTATATAATGATGTTTCTCAAACAACCTCCTCCTTTAATCAGCCAGCCCCCATAGAGTCGATCAGCCAGTCAGTCCTCGAACACGCGCGCTGTATCCCAACCCCGTTTCTCTATTAGATGGATAGATCAAAAAGTAGATAAAGTAGATGGATGGATAGGATAGGTAAGCTGTACCTATCCTTACACTTTCCTCCCTTCTCTCAAAGCCGTTTCAGCCGTCCCCATATCTTCAGCTTTCCCGACCTACTACTTCCAGAGTTGGGGCTCATGGGCGTGGACCCGTCGTCCGCCTCGGCCTCGGCCTCTTCGTTATGATGAACCACCACGTGGCGTTCATGGTGTTCTGGTATATTGGTCGTCACGATCCGCAGCTTGCTAGTATTATTTTCGATCTCGCTGCTGTCTCTGTCATCGGTGCTATTTCGCCTCAGGTGGCCACCCAATTTACCTCCGAGCTTTAATATCGAGCTCGTCTTCCGCAGTAATAGCGGCGTCAGCTTCGTCATGCCTCCACCTCGCCTCTCGTGCGGCATCAGCTCGTCGCTCTGTGTCCAGTCGATGCGACGCTCTATGGCGGCCGCCGGATCGATGAGCGTATCTTCCGAAGAAAAGAGCTCGCTGTCGTCGTCCTTCTCCCCTCGGCCCTGACCCTGTCCGGCGGCAAGAGAGTGCAGGTGCAGGTCCGCGAGCGCAGACAACTCATCCTCTTCTATGATCGCTATCTCGTGCACGCCGCCCGCTTGTCCTCCTGCTCTGTTCAGCCTTCGCCGCGGCCCGCCACCCCCTTCGCCTCCTCCCATGTTAGCTTGGGAGCCTTGGAACTGATTCCGCACATGCTGACGGTCCCGCCGGCCCCGTGCGCGCCGCAGGATATTTTGTTGCTTGCCGGGGGTAAGACTCGATTGTATCGCTTCACGGTCCGCGGTAGTCGTTCCCTCGGCGTAGAAGCGAAGTGCCGCCTTCGAGAGGCTGTGGACGAGCGATTTCTCACGCATTCTTTCAGAAGTGGTCGTGCGGCGGAACTGTGTGGCTGCTTGCGCTGGCACGTACGGGAAGCCTGCCTCCGTGGCCTTGGCGGCGTTGATGCTGGCATCTACCTCAGACATGACTATCGTGGTTGGCTTTGGACGTGGTTTGTCCTGTAAGGAATTTTTTGATCTGGTTTTCGATCTGGATCTGGATCTGGACTTGGGTATCGGCGCCGGCCGCCCTTGCCACGGTGCTGTCTTTGTCGGCGAAGGCCCCATACGCTGGAGACGCAGGTTATCGATCTCCTCCCGCTCGTCCTCTTTTTTTAATTGTGCCTTCTTCGCACGCAGGGAATCCACACGTCCTCGTTGTTTTTGCCGCCTCGCTTCCTGTGCCTCCTGCTCGGCAATCACCATGTATAACCTCCGACGCAAATCTTCCGGGTCGAAAGGCTGAGATTTGCCGCGTGGCTTCGTCTGTCTTTTGTTGTGGCCTTTCGGTATATCACTTCTGTATCCCCTCCCCGCCATGCCTGCGGGGGGCGGCGGCATAGCCAACGCCAGGTCATTATAGTAAGCCATACTCGGATCCGTACCAGCAACCAGAGATATATGTGAGGGGGAAACGGAAAAATGCCTGTGAAGGCGGGATCCAGAGAGGTGATAGTCTCTCAGCTATATTATACCAAAAGACAAGCGAACCAGAGGGGTCCCTCTTCAGTAGATCCTATTAGAAGATAACGACAGTGGGGTTGGCGGCAGACACGAGCTGGGGGTCGTGGTTGGTGTTGTGGGAATTGTGGGAAGCCCGTCGGGTCTTCACCCTTGACTGGTTTGTTCCCGGATGCTTCTGCAACAGGGACTTTGGAGCATGCAGATATCCCATGTCACGTCACAATACAGCCGGTTGGAGCAAGGGTTGGCTTGTCAGGCCGGGAAGATGGCGCTTCTTATGACTTTTGACTGACCGATTCTTTTATGAACGATATATATTTTGAAGACAAACGCAGGTGGGAAGCTTCGCGGGTGGCTTGCTTATTACACAGTAGGTAGGTAGGTTACTCGGCAGAACAAGCCAAGTCAGGGTCAGGCCTCCCCAGTCTCAATTCTCAGTGAGCGAAGAAAGACCTTGTCGATCGGACAGGCTAGGTACTAGGTTCTACTGTGGGATATCTTGGCAAGCAAGATGCGAAATGCGTGAGAAAGATCCGAGGTTCGAGAACGGCCGACGGAAACAAGGATATGGTTGATATAAAACGCAGGTATGCTGTAAGTCAAACCCTCTTATAAGTGATGCCATGCAGGTCCAGAGAGCATGAGAGCGAGCTGATAGAGTCGAAGCTCCTTTGAAGCTTAAACAAACGAAGCCCAGGAAGAACAGACAAGAAACCTCGTGTGCCTTGAAGATGCCCACTGAGGAAGGGTAGAGGAGTGGTGAAAATGGCCTCACTCAGGACATCGTGTTACATTACCAAATGTGTTCGCGACATGATAGGCGGGCTCACAAGTTCATATTAAAACGGGGAGAGAAGAATACAAGATACAAGATACATACCTATGTAGTTGTCTTCTCTTTTGTTTGTGTCATAATGGGTAAGTACCGGTGTATGTATTCGAGTCGGGGATATCGAAGAGGTATTGTGGGTAGTATTTACTTTAGGTATGTAGGTAGCCATTCACGTCCAATCCACACGATCTACATACTACAAGCGGTGCCAAACCCAAAGAAGGAAAAGAGGTCATTTGACAGGATCAAAGGAGAATAGCGTTGCGCATGTCATTGGCCAGGCTCGGTGCACAGCATTTAGGTGCAGTAAGTTAGATCAAATATACCGGTTGGTGGTTAATAACAAGATGCAGATGGTCAGAGTTGGGTCATCCCCGGCCTAAAACTAGGGACTAATTAAGTCAAGCCCTGGGCCCGTTCAAGACTCCAGAGATCTGCGCTAGCAAAGACTAAACCGCTTCCGGCAGTGCGGGTAGTTGCCTTTCGTCTTTAATTTTCACTTCACTTCCCCTTCCCCATATCAAGAGGCCAACTTTCAACAACTTAATAAGTAATACATAGTATACTGGAATAGTAGAGTATATGTAGATCTAGAAAGAAAGGAGAAAGGAAGGGGAATACTATCTGGGTACAAAACGATACCCTCCTCAATCTGAAAATTAAACAGTGTAAACATGATTTAAGTTTTTCCCTGTTTTCCCATCCGAGACAATATGAATGTACATAGGTCCTGCTGTATGTACCTTCCTACATACAGCATACCTACACATGTGGGCTGCTAGGTACTTTCCGAAGCTCACGCGACACTATGGCATCCACCAGCCGTCATTCATTTCCTCATATTGGACAATGAGAGGTACGGTAGAGAGGCTGCCCAGGTACTGGATGAGCAGTGGCAACGAAGAAAAAAGACACTTACCTCACTAGGTACCTACCTCAATATTCGCGCCGGCCTGATTACGGGGTGGCTTTATGTGGGAAACGGTCGTTGGACTCGAGAATGCCTGGGCTCAAAGGCTTGTTCAGGGGCCTCAAGCTTTCAAGCCTAACCCAGATCTGAATTTGTGAGCCGTTGCTCCATCGCGCTCCATCGACCCATTGAGGTTCGCCAACACCATTAGGGTTTGGTGCAGTGAACTAGAACCAATACTATGTGCATGGACATGGTTATGACATGCTGCAGGGGCTTGACCTAGTAGCTGACTGCATACAATGTATGTACGTACATGCAGTACAGGCTACCTCTCTAGAGTAGGGTCAATAAGTACCTATGTAGGTACACATACAGGAGCAGGCATATGGGCTTGTTTCCCCAGGGGGAAAATGCGGTTGGACTCGCTGTTTTTACAGGTTGCACAAATCGTCTGTCTGTCAGCATCTTGTGTCCCCCTCCCGACAACCCTACCGACATAGTTACCTACTGTAGCTTAGACGAACCTGAACAAGCCACTTCTTCCTGTTTTCTACGGGTTGCCGTCGTGCAGTATGCTGTACAACCATTTTCTTCAACCGTTTCTAGGCAGACAAACCAGCTGTCACTTCTTTCGAGAGACCTGTTGTGCTATGTTGAACATGTCACAGATCCTCTGAACACATGATACGCTGAAAAAAGGAATACGACGCCTCATGTCGTCCTTAAGTCTTGCTTGTCCGTTCTGTGGCTTGACCGATTGATTGATACCTATCCCTAATTCATATTAGTGACAACGGTCAGTCGGCTCGTTCGGTAGGCAGGGTTTGAACCGTCGCATCGTGAGTTACATGCTGCGATAAAAAGCCGGCTTGGACGGCAAAGCTCGTGGCGACGTACCATACGTATCTACTGCTGTAGCTTTATGCATGAGTAAAGTGTAAAGGGTCTAACCGGTGTGTACAGTACTGGCGAGTAGACTGAGGAGTAAGTGGTATTTACCTCGTAAGCGGCAAAGACACGGCATATCGTGATATCTATAGGTATTACGATAGGCCAAAGAGGGTGAGTGAGCGCTTGGCGGCATGAGGCATCCTTGGTGTTGTTATAATATCACGATGCTACTATAGCCAGATTCAAGAGAGTCGTTTACTTCTATGGCATGGAAAACGTTAAGCGATCAACGTTGACCGCTCTGTATGTTGAAAATATACGTAACATTCGTTATTTTGGATAGAAGATCTAGCCAGTGCCCGTGCCAGCCACGCGACGCCACTGATGCGAGCCTTTTCTCCCAGCTGGCTTTAAGCGACGAACTATCTAAACCTCTCTGAACTGTTTTTAGCAATACATACGTAGGCAGGTATGCTGCTGAAAATTGGGTTTGAATTCCAGCTGTATGCGATATGAAAAGGAGAAATCTTCAAAAAATGACGTGAAGGAATTATACATCTGCTGAGAGTGATTACTGCAGGGGCTGTCAATGACAGTAGACAACGGCGTGAGACACGCCAGGCTACGTATAATACCACCCAAGCACGATCGGTTATTATTATCTAGGGGTACGCACAAGATGCAAGGCTGAATACAGAATTGTGAGACATAGCGCCGGCTGCTGCCGCTGGGTAACCTGGAAGTTATTAAGATACCTAAGTACTCTGGCTTGCCGCTTCACGGCCACGGTGCGTCAGCAATATGGTGTGCCTCTGCGTTTTTATATTGTAAGGATGACGCAGGGTCGCACTACGAGCAATAAACAATATACCGGTAGCCATTCCGCTGCAGCCAAGAAGATATCTTCAGCCATCGGCCCTGGCATCGACTTTATATCAATAGCTTGATAGCTGACCGGCTGGAGCAATGTATCCTATCGGGTCATCATCGGTTACATGGCTCCCGGCCAGGTTGCCTGCAGCCCTAGGTCAGCGAGTTATTCGCTATTGGCTGTTGGCTGTGTGGCATGCAATCATCAGGTTCCTGTTTGGCGATGGTAGATAGGATTTAAGAAGGGCCGGCCGGTTACGTTGTTGCGTCTTCGCGTCCGCATATTGGATTTCTTGTTAGAAATCTAAAACCTGCTTTCAGTCGAACAGAGCGCGGGTAACATTGCGAGTAATCAACGACCAGACCCTTTCTAGTTTAATACTCGTTTAACCCAACTGATAGTCGACTAACCTATAGAACAATGACTTCTGCAACCTTTTCAGTCGAATTCTTCTCACGGAGGTGGGTCTCGTTGCTGCTGAATGTCTAATAAGACCTGGTATATTGACTCTCGACGGCTGTAATCGCGCTTCGATACGAAGAAGTATCAACAGCCCCTTGCAGGGGAGTATAAGCGCCAAGCCGCCCGTGCTAAAGGCAGCGGAACTACCTGATGGTACGTATGCCGGAAGTATGAGAGAAATTCCAGCCTCAACTCGGGAAGCGTCTGATATAGGTAGGTACCATATGCAATATGCAATATGCACCGTACCGATAGTCGATAGCTGCGGCACGCTTACAGTGCTGAGAGTTTAATATCGGCGAACAGACCTTCCTCGGTTAACAAGCTTTTTTTTCAGGTTCGCAAGAATAGCGTTTCCGACTGACCCCTAAACTAGGTCATTATTGTGCAACACGAATGTCGCTGTTGAGAATAGCTTACTTATCCTGATGAGTATTCTGTGTGCATGCGATTTTCTCATTGGCATTACTCATATTATTTTAGAGTCACAGTTAAGCTTGTTTCTTTCCGCAACACATGCAGATCTCAGGTGCGTAATTATACTTGCAAGGATTACTTGCAGACCTACCACACCTTAAAAATGAGGAAAGGTCTCAAAATAACATTCTGAAAACAACAATTGGGGTGAGTCTGTGATCGCAAACAGAAAATAGGAAGATACATACGTCTTCACAGAGGGAGACAAAAAGGAACCTCTTGACATAGAGTGAAAAAAGATAAGCTCTCGATCGGGGAATCGAACCCCGGCCACCTGCGTGACAAGCAGGTATCCTTACCACTAGACCAATCGAGATGTTGACCGACTTAGCCGGCCGATTGGCGCTTGTTGTTGGGAGACGGGGTGTAAGTAAGATCTATACTCTAGTCCTCTAAATACCTGGCCAACAGCCCATATTTGAGGGCAAAGGCGATGAAGATTTCATTGGCTCAATGCTAATACCACCATCGCGTTGCAGAGGAGAACGACTTTACTGCTATCCAAGACTGCACATGCTGACCCAGATGCTTGGGTCCTAAGTAGGGACCTATGTTAACCTTACCTACCTCGTATGCCTAAGACAAGATCTCTATATAGGAGTGTAGACTTAAAAAATCGATTGAAAGTTAATTGTGAGGGCTGTAATTGCCTGTTCAGTCTTATTGACAATACTTTTGTAAAGAAGGAGCCACATGATGGGCGGGGTGGTGTTTGATACAGTGCCCCGCATCGCGGTTTTGAGAATGCCCCTCTTCTCACTAGACTCCATCTGTGCTCAACTAACTGCCATGCCACCGGAGAGCTTCTAGTTGAGACTCACATTCTGTTAGTCACAGATACATCACTTTGACACATACTGTCCTGAAAAGGCTACTCAGAAAGAAAGTCATATCCTTCCGCTCCCTACGCATCATGTCGCACTCTCATGACCACTCACATGCCGGCATCTCAGCCGCCGAGCACGGCCACTCGCATGAGATTCTCGACGGACCCGGCAGTTTCCTTGGCCGGGAGATGCCCATAGTCGAAGGTCGGGACTGGAGCCAGCGGGCCTTTACCATCGGTATAGGGGGGTAAGTCGTCTATTGATTCGTTCACTAGCTTTTTCACCACAAAGTCGTAGTAGTTGTACTCAGTTGATATATTAAACATATCCCTGAGAACGCATGTACACCATCTGAAGCATTTTGGAAACGGACTCCGCGTCTCTAAATCATGACTTTCTATCATATACCTCATTGTATGCACACGGGAAACGGAAATCGGGCCAACGAAAATGAAAAGGGAAAGAAAGAAAACGAGAGTATAAGATGAAATTATCAGGTAAGGGAACACCAACTAACCAAATCACTATATACAGCCCCGTCGGCTCCGGCAAGACAGCCCTGATGCTATCCCTGTGCCTCGCACTGCGAAGCTCGTATGGGCTGGCCGCAGTAACGAACGACATATTCACGCGCGAGGACGCCGAGTTCCTGACGCGGAACAAGGCCCTGCCGGCCCCTCGCATCCGCGCCATCGAGACGGGCGGGTGTCCGCACGCCGCCGTGCGCGAGGACATATCCGCGAACCTGGCCGCACTTGAGGACCTGCACACCGAGTTCCTGCCCGACCTGTTGCTCATCGAGTCCGGCGGCGACAACTTAGCGGCCAACTACTCGCGCGAGCTCGCCGACTTTATCATCTACGTCATCGACGTCAGCGGCGGCGATAAAGTCCCTCGAAAAGGCGGTCCCGGAATCACGCAGAGTGATTTACTGATTGTGAATAAGACGGATCTGGCTGAGGCCGTGGGCGCCGATTTGAGTGTCATGGAGCGCGATGCGCGTAACATGCGCGAGGGTGGACCGACGGTCTTTGCGCAGGTGAAGAAGGGCGTCGGTATGGAGCACATCGTCAACCTGATCTTGAGCGCTTGGAGAGCGAGTGGTGCGGAGAGAGTATCTAAGCAGAGAGGCGGCCCGAAGCCGACGGAGGGATTAGAGACATTGGGATGAAATGAGGTCGTCATCTGTTTTTACGGTCACATCTTTTGGGCATAAGAGTACGAGTTTCGAGGGATACAAAGGGAGCTCGGCTGGTTTCTTGGAGCTTACCTTATGCTGCGTGTTGAGCGGCTGGCCTCACTTTGACTCGATTATCGCAAGAATATCCTAACATAACGTAGTCCATCATACCACCTAAGATAGACTCTGTAATATTACATCCCTTAATCACTGGAATACGAGGATGAAAAACAGTACGAGTAAAAAGTCCTTAGCTTTTTGCCATATATTAATCGTAACTCATCAATTACATCTATAAACAATTCCAGACAGACATGTGTGGCTTTTATTTATTGAATATCCTCGTCCATAGTATCATCACTCTCTTTAGCGACAGTACTTGCGTCTAACAACGGCCCCGTAAAAGGGGTAGCATTGCGCGGCCACATACGCTTGTATAAACTGACGCCGATGGAATCTTGAGGATTGATCCCACCGTCGAAGTTAGCCTTAAAGTAACCGTGGGTACCTAACGGCTCTTTGATATAGCCGCTCCTACCCCTCCTCGTCCACAGTGGCAGAGCCTTGAACCATTCGACATCTTCTCGGTTGAAGAACATGTAACGAACGGTGACGACTTTCTTGTGGATATGGTAGGGATGACCGGCCAATATGGCACGCTTGGCGATAACTCTCGAAGTCGATAGCCCGTGAGAGGTGCCCGTCGCAACAAGCTGCAGCGGCAGGCTGGTTCCGTCCTCGGTCTTTTCAGGATTCACCCGCTTGAAAAACAGTGCCGGCACAGAACCCCAGGTAAGATGGCCTATGAAGGTGGCGGTTGCGGAATCTCCTGGATGCAGGTACCGGTGGTATTTGTGCACGTCATTTTCGGTCTTTCCAGTACTAGAGAAGAGCGGGTTAATGACATATCTCCGAGGACCACATTGAATGATGAGCTCTTCCTTCGCCTTGATAGAATGCTCATAATCGTCTTTATGAAGGATATCAAAGTTTACAACCGTCTTCTTATTCTCGTGTCTGAGGAGACCGAAGAGGGTCACAGGTCGGGAAGGGTTATAAGACTTTTGTAGGTCGGCCGGTACGCCCTTCAGATGGATATGAACCCGCGTTCCAGGAGCGACGCCGCCGACAAGAGCTTCGCGAAGCGCCCGGTTTCGCGAAGACTGGTAGTCGGAGACTTGAAGTAGTCTGTTCCAGTCTTCGGGTTGGTATGGTCGGTCTTCCGCTTTGTTCCAAGGACTGGTGCGTAAGCTTTTCAGACCCCTGTATTTGGCCAATCTTTCCCGAGCGAGTACATGTGGATGTAACTCAATCTCGTCAGGGAATTCTTTGTCTTCCTCCGCCTCATCCCGTTTCTTTTTAGTCCGGTATGCCTCAAGTTGTGCTGCGTCTTCAGCCTCGTCAAGTTCCGCAAAACCTTCCGATCGAGGATACTCTGACATAGCAACTTCGGTAGGTTCTCGGCCAGCAAGGCCTTCAATACCGTCTTCTGGCCGGGCCGGTGCCCCCTCGTCCTGTACGTCTTGCATTTCTTCGTCATAATCTGACTCGGAATCGGAAACGTCGTCTAAAATCCATTTGGCTTGATATGCGGACGTTCCCTTGGGCAATTTTCTTGCTGCCTCATATCTCTCGAGCTCCTCTTCCGAAAAATAATGGTGGTCATCTAGCAATACTCCCTTTTTCGTTGTTGGTTCACCAAGTTCCATATCTTCGTCATTGGCGTCATTCATCATAGCCTCTTCGGGGGCTAGCTCGTCAAGATCATCTTGATCATCGGCTGGTATCGCTAGGACCTTTTCTTGTTCCGCGTCGTCCATAGCCATGCTATCATCTTTCCGTTTCCTAGTCGAGATAGGAGCCGCTGTGATCTTCTCTATCTGGAAAGTGCCCCATTCTCCTACGTGCACCAATCGATCGGCTTTCAGACCTTTCCCGCGAACAACCCCTGTTAGCACAGTAGATCCAGTATCAGTAGAAGGCCACTGTACTTCGTCAACCAGCATCCACGGCCTCTGGTCCCGCCAGTTGACGCCTTTTGGAGTGGTGCTACAAAGAGACCTCATCAAGTTGGAGCATTCTTGCCTGGAGTCAAGGCTGTATACTTTCTCCTGGCCCGGATGGAAGTGTGTCATGAACGAAGCCAATGATTTGACGACATCAGGACGTGCTTTCGGGGGCTGGACCTTGTCGAGGTTTTGAACAACCGTAAATAACGTCGACATGCCCTGGTTTTCGATACTTCTGATAATAAGCTCTCCTAGGGGGTCAACCTCCGTCTCGGCGGATAGGACAAAGATAATGTAGTCAGCCGCTCGCGCGGCGTCCATGCAGGTTGACAGATCCCTGTTGACTGGTACATATTGGAGTTTCTGCTTGAAACGGTCGACTGATACTCGAAAGCTGGAGGTTGGAACGTCGCATTTAATATCAAGGCTCGCATTGAGACTCTGGATAGCGGCCGAGACGTCGCCGTCAAGACATAGGGGAATAACGGCAACGATTCTTGGGGCGCCATCCCGACCCAGGAATATAGACGTTTCTTTTTGATGCTCCTTGTGTTTGGTAAGTTGGAGTTGCTTGGCTCGATTTCGTCGGTCGATTTTAGACATAATTTGTTGGTGAGGCGTCTTTCGTCTCTCGTTGGGGACCTTGCCTGGGAAGTGAAAATTAGTTAACAGGTCGGTCATTAGGATCCTGATCAGGAAAAGGCGAGAGTAATAATACCTTTGGCTTGATCTCGCAGTGCACTTTTACTAGCCTTCCTCGATTTGAAGGCCTTGTGCACAACTTTGGTAGTTGGCCGGTGGGAGTGTGTGGCGGAAGACATCTTTCCGTCACCACCAGCTTTAAATCGAAATGGTAGCGAAGCCAGATTGAAAATGCTCTTGCAACTAGACTTATTAAGTTCTCTGTTGTTGATAAGTCCCTTTATATGAATTGCTAGTGACAGCAATTCGCACCCGCCAGGCTATATCTCGTATAAGTCGACGGTGGGTTAAGGCAGCACGCCTGTGTAGCCCGAATCTGATAGTAAATGCGATAAAAAATGTTGGAGGGGCACTCGTTATTGGAGAGCCGTTGATTAGCGATAGAGGGGCATAGTTTTTTTGTGTGGGCGCTGTGCTTAAGGTGGCACTTGAACGCTTATCGGGGTGTGGAGCCGTATCTATGACCCCTGTAAGGCTGTACATCTGTACTATCAGTTGGTTAGCAGGAACTTAGACTTGGAGCCCCACTAAAATTTCGGAGGAATTATTCGAGATCATCTTGAAGTGCTTGCTACACTCAAATTCAATCAACAATTGCGCGCGCCCTCGCCAATCTCGTGGCTCCCCGTTTCATACGATAAATACCTATGATACCCATGAAATCGACCACGCAACAGACCGTGAGATACTGCGTCGCTTAGCTTCGAAGCCACGAACACGCCGGTATGGAGACGGACAACGGCGCCCTGGTCGTGAACCAGGCGCGGACAAGTCTGGTGACGAAAGAGGAGCGGGAGAGGCGGCGCCGCGAGAAAGAAGCGCAGAGAGATTATGGCCGAGGCAAGAGAGTTAACACAAAAACAATAAAGGACAAGAAACTCCGCAGAAATTTGAAAGCCCTCGAGTCTAAATACAAGGCCGCTGCATTAAAAGCGAAAGACGCCGAGATCTTGTTGGAGGAGACGGCCGGATATCTCGAACCGGAAACCGAGTTGGAACGGACGTACAAAGTCAAACAAGAGGAAATACAGGAAGGCGTATCCATAGAGACTGCTCAGAAACGATTCGACTTGACTCTTAATCAGCTTGGGCCCTACGTCTTTGATTATAGTAGAAACGGTCGTGATCTACTCTTAGGTGGGAGAAAGGGACATAGTACGTAATTTCATGGGTCAGCTATGCAGATAGGGACATTTCTGACGAAGGACGCCTAGTTGCTTCTATGGATTGGCGGCAAGGAAAGTTAAATTGCGAGTTTCAAGTCAACGAAATCGTACGCGATGTCCGTTGGCTGCATACCAACCAGGTAAATACATCGTATTTTATGCTATATGTTGGAAAATTTGGGTAACATGATAACTGACATCGGTCCCTCTAGTACATGGCAGTAGCCCAAAAGAAAAACGTCTACATCTACGATGGCAATGGTGTTGAATTGCACTGCCTAAACCAGCACCGCGAGGTCTCCCATCTTGAATTTTTACCAGTAAGTGAGCCTTGACGTCAATATTATACCTCGATGAGAATCGCTAACATAGACATCAGTACCACTTTCTGTTGGCTACTCTGGTTAGTAACGTCACTGCATTTGAACTTGATTTTTACTCATTCCAATGTAGGGGGCTAGCGGCTTCTTAAAATATCAAGATGTCTCAACAGGCCAACTAGTGAGCGAAATTGCGACGAAATTGGGACCGCCAGCGTCTCTGGCTCAGAATCCATATAACGCCGTTTTACACACCGGGCATAATAACGGTCAAATTCAGCTCTGGAGTCCCAGTTGTTCCTCATCAAACGGGCCCCTTGTTAAGTTATTAGCACATAGGGGCCCAGTTCGGTCCATGTCAATTGATCGAGGGTGAGTTTTCATGACTTCAGATGTTATCATAGAATCTAACCTTTGAACGGAGTACTAACGGGCTTTACAGTATGTGCAAAAGTCGTGCTTTAAGAAGACAATACTGACCCTCGAATAGAGGGACGATATATGGTATCTACTGGCCAGGATTGTAGGATGAATGTATGGGATATACGTCAGTTCCGTGTAGTGAACGAGTACTTCACTCGACAGCCCGCTTCTTCCGTTGCGATATCGGATCGAGGCATCACAGCCGTTGGCTGGGGATCACATACTACAATGTGGAAGGGATTGTTTACAAAGCACGCGGATGAGCAGACCAAGGTTCAGAGCCCGTACCTAACATGGGGAGGCGAGGGCCGAAGAGTCGAAAGAGTGAGGTGGTGTCCCTTGGAAGACGTTTTAGGCATTGGCCATGATGAAGGGTTCAGGTGGGTTACACGTATGCATTATTTAAACATGAGTACATCACTAATATTTTACACAGCTCTGTCATTGTGCCCGGGGCGGGTGAGCCCAACATGGACGTAATGGAGGTCAATCCTTTCGAGACCGTAAAGGAGAGACAAGACAACGAAGTCAAGTCGTTGCTGAACAAGCTGCAACCCGAAATGATTGCACTAGATCCCACGTTCATCGGCAATCTCGACGCGCGCTCCGAAGCACAGCGGGCAGCTGACAGAGACCTCGACGCCAAGCCTGTCGACATAGAAACACAGATCAGGAACAAGGCTCGCGGCAAGAACAGTGCGCTCCGGAGGTACCTCAGGAAGCAGCGGGCCAAGAACGTCATCGACGAGAAGAGGCTCAAGGTCGACGAGGTGTGGAAGGAATACGTACAGCAGCAGCAGGGAAGCGCGGATAAGAAAAAGGAGAAAGAGGTGGAGCTCGGTCCGGCCCTGTCCAGGTTCGCCAAGAGAGAGTAGTAGTACCTCATCTAGCAATAATATATATACCCCCTCGATTGGATTTCCGTCCGGCACTCCCCTCTGGGAACCTCTTTGATATTTTTGTTGAATCTATATATGGCAACTGTGCTGGCAGGAACTGGTTGTCCTTCTATGATTCAGAAACTTGATGCTTTATTTACAAGGACAAGAATGATTACTAATTAACAAAAGCCAGGTTCTAGACAACTCCGTGTATGTCAACTAAGCATATGTGTAAAAAGATCGCTTGCTCATTCATTCTATACCAATCCCTTCTCCAATTCCCTTTCCTTTCCGTTACTCTCACTCTCTCTCATAGTATTTAAACACTCAAGCAGCGATAACCGCAAGAGTAGCTGCCTGCTGCGCCCTCCTCCTATCGACCTCGCGCTTCAACATGGTGACGGCCGTCGTGACGACCAGCCACTCGACGCGCTCACGCAACTTGTCGTCGAACAGCTTCGGATCGAGCATCAACCGGCCCCCGTTGCCCGCTGACGACCGGCTGCTTCCCGGGCTGCGATATGCGGCGTTGCGGACGAGTTGGGCGACTATTACTTTGTTGTCTTTGCTGTCTTTGTCTTTCTTGTATCTCTGGGTTCTAGTGTCTGTATTAGTGCTACTGCTCTTCTTTGTGGCTGTTGTTCTGTGGTTTCGGTCGCTGTGGAAACCCAGTTTTGCGCTCAAGCTGTGGCTGTGTCGGCGCCGAAGGTTGGTAGTGTTGTTATTCTCATCGCCGCCAGCCCCAGTGGCAGCTGCAGATACAGAGACAGACACAGAAGCAGTCTCAGATTCCTCGCTCTCAGACTCGGATTCGGATCCATACTCAACTTCTTCAGGGGCTCCAACTCCAACTCTAGTCCCGGAGTTCGAGTTAGAAGAAGAAGAAGAAAAAGAAGAAGAAGAATTGGGAAGGAAAAACTCGCAAAGAAGCAAACTATCCGCAGCCGCAGCCGCGCGCTCAGCCTTGTTCCCGTACCGCCATCCGAAGGACCCCAGGCCAGGGACGTCGAAGGAGACGGCGCGCGAGAAGAGGCTGCGGCCGAGGATCGGGAAACTGTCGCCTCGTGGCTCACTGCTCACCCCCGCCGTGCTCCTATCCATATCTGCTTGTCCATGTCCAAGTACGACAATGGGCGGTTTCCCCGGCCCAAAGCGGTACGTTGTCGTTGTAAGCGGCACATTGGCATGATAGTCGTCGCCATGGACCAAGATGCAAGAGCCCGAACAAGCGCCAGGACGGATGGATAGATAGAGCGGTGGCTGCTCGCTCTCTGGTAGTGTGTAGGTTATACTGCTCTCCCCTCCCGCGCCAGTTGTTGTCGTTGCCGTGGGCGAGAGGGCGTAAATGGGAATAGGACCTGGTCGCTGTGGCGTGGGGAGTGAGAGGAGAGCTTTCCCTGCTGTTTGGATCTGGAAATGTCTTGAGGGTGTGAATGCGTGGCTGAGGTGTTTGAGATTGATGTTGATGCCGGAAGTGCGAGATGTTGTTGCAGATGCCGCTGTTGAAGGCGATATCCTTGTTAGCTCAATATTGTTGTTACTGTTGTTGTATCCCCCTGTTTCTATCGTTGTTGCGTGTTCTGTGTAAGGTGGTAGTGTGGGTGCATCGAGCGAGACTTCTGATGAGTTCACGGGGGCGTGGTATAATGCGGCTGAAGCCATTTTGGCTGATTAGAGCAGGTATGTCTAGAATAGATACCTATTATATAGGTGTTTATATATAAATCCAACGTAAGAATGCAAGATGTGTTCTCGTCGCGGCGTGAAGTTGGTATTTATAGAGTGAGTACCTGATATGTCCTGTCTTTACTCTGACAAGCTATGCTGCAAGAACGATGTCACTCGAGGCTTTTGAGAACGCCTCTCTGATATTCCTACGTTATGTCTATATACATCTTCAAAAGCTGCTACGAGGGCATGAGCATGAAGCCTTACGTGTGTGTAGCTCTCGTTGCGCCACGAGAGTCTAAATAATACGACTAATGCGAGCTCCGGATGCGAAACCGACAAGGCTAACGTAGTGGGCGAAGCTTTGTGCTAGCATGTTTAGGTAATACTAGGTAGCTTCATGCGAGTGGCGCAGTGGCTTAAACGTCTCGACTTTGAAGATCTGCATGGGCAATACCTATGCAAGCACTCCAGCCAGTAGAATTAAGAGCTTACCGATTTTGTGCGCCAAGGATGAGATAACTCGATCCATAAACAAAAGCCAAGCTCGTCGACGCAGCCATGACGGTCTTTCTTGGTATCTTTCGCCATCACTTACCCAACACTTACTTCTTTCCTACCAGCTTAGAGTTAAGTGCTTAAGGATACCGAAAATGCTGGTTTGAGTTTACTTACATAGTTGCACATTCTTATTATATTTAGGTACTTTTGCTTTGTTGCTGATCATGATTCCTAGACAATCAGCCTTACCGGAAATAACCGCCCGTCAAGCGGTCTGTCTGCCAAGAGAGGAAGCTTGACTAAGACAGCTCCAGCTCAGTGGCGCGATCGGCAGGTATAGGGTGGCTTCTGGGGGCCATCTATGCACAGCAGTTACAGCAGTTTACAGCACTATAGACTATAAAGGGGTCTTCCCCACGCATGCGAAATACGACGAAAGCGAGGTGCATAAGAGAAAATGCGAGTTATCACCCCTAGCCTAACCTCCCATTGGAGAAGAGGTGGGGTATCAACAATAGCATACATCTGTATGGAGGGGTCGTTTGCGTCAATGATGGCTGCGTCTGGTACTAAAGTAACTTGTCGGTGAACCGATTCGGCTCGAAAAATGAGGTGTTTTCTCCCATTCCTTTCTACGTCTCTTTTGTCCCTTTCTTCCTTTCTCGTGACTAAAAGAATGGCCCGGCAGGTGTTGACTCACTCGGCCAGATTACGTATAGCCCAATGAATGTTGGGGTAGCATAAACCAAAGCTCGCCGCCCTCGCCTCTATGCATCTACCTGTAGGCAGTAAGTAGGCTGTAGGCAGGCAGGCACTGAGCGAGGTGGTGAGTCAGTGCCTTGATCATGTTGTCTGAGTGATGAACCAGGTAGGTACATCATATGCTTTCTGGTTCTCTTGAACGAAATAGTAGGTTAATTACTATTGAATGCGGTTGAATTGTAACGCTGAGTGAGTCTAGTAACAGATAGATAGATAGTACAGAGTATAGCTTTCCCAACAAATGGTGTCGATCCAAAGCAATGGAACCATGGCAAACAAAACCCTCCCGCATAGTAGTAGTAACAGTAACGATGCAGTAGTAGTATTAGCAGCAACAGCAGCAGCAGTGGTAACAGTCATCATCATCGTCGTCGTCATTGTCGTCGTCGTCGCCGTTGTTGTCATCAACATCCGCACCCATCGTATATGCCATCAATGAGGCTCTTTACCAAAATAGGTCAGGTCCATATCCATCTGCGCTTCGACCCAGGCAGGCCACCGGTTATACTGCTGGTGGTCGGCGTGGATCTGTCGGTTAATGTGCTTTAGCCACCTAAGTTCACCCAAGTCCCTTTCGCCGTTGGGCCGGTTCACCTGTTCTGGACGGTGGTGGTGTTCGGTTTCTGTAATGACGGCCATGATCTGTTTCAGCGCAATCCAGTGCGAGGCGAGGAGGAGGCACGTCTGGTTTGCGGGGTCGATGAGGCGTTGGAAGCTCTCGTGCGGAATCTGCATCCACCATCCACTACTCTCTCGTGTTAGAGCATGGAGTAATTACTGCCACAGGCTTATCTGCGCATGTAACGGAGAAAAAGAACGAGAGAACATAGAGAAGGAGTTAGTATGCTTACTAGTGTCTGCAGAGCATCTGGTATGCTAGTATGGGCGTTAGAATAGAATACATAATGCCAGCCATCGTCCGGGGAAACTTACCCATAAACGAGGAACTATAAAGAGCTTCAGCGATATCAGTGAGATGTTGGTGATATTCGATTTCGACTTGTTGTTCGCAGAGCGGTGTCAGCGCAGCAATGTTCGCCACGGCCATGTCCGTCCAACTCTGTTGGATCGGAGGAATGACGTCCATTAAGGGCTGCAGGTCGTTGATCTTGTCATCGCCGAGGAAGTTGAAGAAGATGAACTTGGCGCCTTTGCAGTACATCTGAATGGTAATGATAACGATGCCTCGGCAGAATGTCATGAACTCGGCCATACCGTCGTCCAGCATGACAGATTGGAAGGTGAGAGCGAAGCACGTCGCTAGTAGCGCGTTGCCCTCCTCGAACGTGTTCGTCTTCGGGACGTTCGTTAGCGTCTTTTTGATGGCCTTGATAGCCTTCAATCGATGCGCCATGGCGAAAGTGACCAGGCTGGAATCTTGGACCATCAAGTCGGAAGCCGCAAGACCTAGAATAGCATGCACTACAAACGCAATAGCCGGTCAGTGTCCTATGTCTGGTTCTCGCAGTTGGCTGCGATCCAGAAGCTAGCCTCGAGGGGTCATCGGGAGAATGCTAGACGTAACGTACTAAGATACTCATACTGTAAGACGGCCGTTAGCATTAATGGGAGGTATGTCAGGGACAGGCGACTTACGTTCTGCGACAGACAAGGCACCTCGTGTGTCCAGATGGAGTTGTTCCCTAGAGGGTGGTGTGGCGTGCAGTTCAAGAGGAAGTGTTGGAAGAAACGCATGTCTTGAAGGCTAAAGAGAGGGATCTGATGCTGCGGCTGCTGAAAAGTCAATAGGGAGCGAAGCTACCCGAAATCACGAGAGAGACTGACTTGATGCGTGATCTGTGGGACAACTGGATACTCGCACTTGAGACCAGTCTTGACGCAGTGCCCGCACGACGGTCGCGTCTCTTGGCACTTCAGGCAAGCTTCAGTAACGCTACACAATAGGATAGTCACGGCATGGTCGGAATTTCTACCTTGATCCTCCTCCGCTTACAGTTATAGCATCCACGACGACTCTTTGTGTGGCCCCTCCTCTCCAATCTCTGCTTCAGAGCGGAATGACTCTTGACAGTCGCGGAAGTAGGCGGTGAAACACTGGTAGGGGTCACATCGTTCATCACGGACGCCGACCCCGAAGAGCCGCCGTCGTTGAGGTAGTCGATGTCCTCTTCCGGTAGGTAGACTGTATAGTCGAACTCGGCATCGTTACTGCCCAACGTTAGAAGAGGTAAATTTATCGAATGAGCGTATCCCATGGGGTCCATCTCGAGAGAGCTGTGACATAGAGTATCTATCGTGGAATGTCTATCGGAGAAGTGAGGGGGTTGAGGTTTCAAGTGAGCCGGCTCAGGACTACTATTAAAGACCGGACAACCTTGCTCGATAAACAGTGATCTGTATGGTAGTCTTGAAAAGGCTCGACAAGACACCCAAGACACCCCCCTGAAAGGCTTCTAGAATGATTTAGGTGTTCTACGGCTAGGGAAGATGAAGCACTTCCCTAACCTAGTCAATCACGTGTCTAGTCGGGGCAGTGCCGCCGAAAGAGCAGGTCTAGGGCTGAATGCGTAAGTCTTGTTATGGGTGTGCAGGGCGACTTCTGGGCGAGCACCAAGGCTGAGCTATGGATTCTTTTCATTCTCAGTGAAGATCATCCATCACCATCGTCCCGTGCGTCCTCTGACCCCGGCAAGCACTAGCCAAGATACCGTAGCCTGGGGTCTAAACCTACAACAGTACCGCGTAGCTAGTGGTTCAGTCTTGGCAAGACTGCAACCTCACTTTTATGAAATGGACGGTGAGGGTTGAACCCTTCTTTGCATTTGACGAGGATGTTCTTGATCCCCGCTGAGATAGTCTCATAACGTATAAGTATTATGAAAGTACTTCGCCCTCGTGATGAGGCGTTGATGGTGCAGCGCAAGTGAAGGCATTGCCAGGTTGCCGTGCAGGCAAAAGTACCTTGTCGCACCCTGTTCACACTTGGGGTACTGCTGTAGGTACAGTTCGTCCGAATGCGTTTCGTAACTCCTTCGTATAACTCATTCCGTTTTGGGCTGCCCACGTTGCCTCTAGCTTCACATCCTACCTAGTGGTAGTATGATACTACCCAGGCCTGGTGCCTAGGTTGATATCCCATTACGAATAACCTGCTTAAATCGATGCCTAGATTGACCACTACGTCGAGTTCCCCAATTGATGAGAGAGTCCTAGGTTTCCTAGGTTAGGGAAGCGGTTGATTTTTGAATTGAGGCAGTCCTGAAAGGCAGAAACAGTAAGCTATATGTAGGTAATCAAGGAGCATCCACTGTAACCTTACTCACCGTCTGCGATACACATTAAATGTATGAACCTCAATTGATGCCGTGATGTTAACATTTTCCTAGTACTAGGTAAGTATCTAAGTAGGTACTTGGACCATACCCAGTCTACTGCCGCAGCTTCAGCCCTAGAGCAGGAGATATATAGACCCTAAGTCGTTGACTGCCTTACGCTATATAGTCAAAGCTGGCGAGCTGCTTCAGGGATGATAAACCATCAACGTACTCATCTAGAAAGGTCCTTATACGGTCAGGCTGTTTTAGGTAACCAATTGGGTTGGTATTGTGAAATCACAAGGTGATGATTGGTGGTTCTCAAAAATGCTATAATATCTTTGTTGACTGGCTACGCAAGTGCAAGAAGCACGTCTGTGTACAATACTGTCAGATTGCATTCCGCGCCGAAGGAGCAATGTGAAGGCCGACGCGATTTGTACAAGAAGCAGTAGAGAGCGCTTATTAAGGATGATAGGCCTAGCCGATGCCGATCAGTAAATCCAACAGAGGCACAGCAGTGGCATACTGATACGGGGAACGACAAAGGTCATTTGCTCCACGCTTCGAATTGCCTCGGGTAATACTGCTCACTCCAAAGCTTTCCCGCACCTACGGGAGCATCACAATCGACACATCAGGGTGAGCAACTGCATTATGCGCTCGAGAAACATAAGTCCTCATTACGGGCTGTGCACGTTACGTTTCGGGTGATAAGCCAGAGTCGTTCTGCATTCTAGTAGTGTGTGCTGGATATTACATATTGCACTCACAGAACAAAGTTCGGCCGCGTAAAGATGCAGTGTGTCTTACAATTCATTTATTAATGCTCACACGCTGCACGGCGTACGATATTTTATTCAAGGAAAACCCAATCGTCACATCGGATGACGTGGAACGGAATATGTATGTATTGTGCTTCCATCCCAGACCGATAAAGTGCGTTGGCTTGTTGCACCCATTAATGAAAACCCGGTAAACCGATACCATGAAGTGAGCTTTACTGGTTTTCCTTTAATCGGAGCTTTAGGGCACGTTCTGCTATTTGTGAGCCGTCCCGGTTCTCGGAACTGGTTAAGTATTCACACAAAGTAAGACCGACAATATTTACGAAGCCATGAGGAAGAGGGGAATAGGGGAATAAGAAGGCAAAAAAAAAAAAGTTTATCAGGTCCAGACCATGAATTGAGGGGTTGGTGAGTCTGGCTGACTGGCTGACTGACTGACTACTAGGTTAGGTACTCTATCGAGTGCTGCGAGTTGTAAGCCTTTACTAAACCACCTAACCTACCTACTATAGTATTGTGTTGGTCTCGGGTAGTGCATCGGAGCAATCGCTGGTATTGGGTACGCGTCCACACATCAAGAGAAGCCCACGTGGGTCGAATCAGGTACCGGCGCCCATTCGGCTGCTTAAGTTGAAACAGCCATTGATATTATACAGCACAGCTCGCACAGCTGGGCGGAGGTTAGGTCGAAAGGAGGTCGGGCCCGTCGATCTGATTGATCAAGCGTTATCGTGAGGTTCGCCAGCCACTCCCGTGTGGCGTCGGTCCATTATATTCTAAGTACGGTCATGACTCGTCGCTGTCAAGCTTTTTTCCCACGAGGCAAAGTGGCCCCCTTCGTCTATACCTGCCTACTTACTTAGGTATGTACCTGTTTGGTGGGCAGCAACGTTGTGACAGCCAGCTGTAGCCTGAAGGTCCTTCAAGAAATGAGGACCGACAATTCAAATGGCACAGAACCAATAAGTGAAAAGATCAGGGATGAAAAGGTGGTAATCGGGATAATCGGGAATAACAAGCGACAACGGTAATGTCCGCAGAAGCCCTGTCCTCCTCAAGTATCTTCATCACAACGGCCTGTTACTCAATGACTGGGGAAATGAGAAGACTCAGGTTTATAAATTGGACGATACTGAGCAGATGGGGGAAAAAACGGAGCGAATGGGGCTCTGTTAGCTCTATTTGTGATCTTGTATAGTTAGTCCCGGACAGGCAGTTGACAACTGAAGCTTCTTGAAGCTTCTTACAGCCTAGAACTCGTTTATGGGCAATAGGGCAGACCAAGTTTCTCGGCGGACAAAGCCTGGCGAGCCAAGGAGACTCAAAAATAGTTGAACAGGATTGACTCCGGAAATCGTGAAGGATTCTTTTGACCGAGCTTTCTCCACCGTCCTGCCCTGATTTGCTCTTTTCGTCTCCTTGTCCGCGTGTCCCTTGCAGCTGAAATTCCCCGCTGTGCAAAGTACCACATACACACTTATTGATACAGTGATACTACGTCCCGCTTATGTATAGGTACTCATAGTATTGAGTGATTATCGAATTATGTGTCTACTATGTATGTAGGACATACTGTACCTGCATTGGTGGTCATATTCTGACCAGGGAAAATGCCACCAAGATGGGATCGGTTGGTAGTTCAAAGGCATGCCTAATAAGTCCTAGACCATTCTATGATTGGTCGCCATCTAATGGTGTCGTGGCTGGGGAGCGACACCCAGCTACATACATACCTCCGACCGGGAAGAATGAGGTGAGAGTAAGAGAGGTAGAGAGGAAGCAAAAGGAATGACTGTTTAAAGTAGCTAATATAAGAATCAATTTACCAACATGTACGGAAAAAGCAGGTGCGAAGTCGTGATTATGAGGGGTAACAGACTGACTATGAGGGGTGAAGTGAAGGCCGGTCGCGAGGAGTGAGACATGCTGGAACAGTTGGGACCGGTTAGGTATCTAGATAAAGTGTTGGCGTAATTGATGTCGTGATTGTGTTGCGCATCCGGACCATCTCCATGCTCCCGAGGCTCTGTTCCGTCAAGTGGACAGGACGCCGATTATTACGCTGTATAGACATTGATCGTCACGGTGCTCGGTACTGGCGTTTACTACTGTATGTAAGTCTAAGAAGCTCAATGTGCTGCGGGTTGCACCTGGCAGGGATACGTAGGCTCAGTTTGAATATTGTATCCCATTGCGGCATGCTTCCCATTGCCTGGCTATAGGATCATAGTACATTACAGCGTACTCCATCCTTAGCTTATTACTTACATACACAGGAGATATAAGCATGTAATAAATATCCTAGAGGATTATGGCCCAGAACGTGCTATGCCTGGTCGCCTATGCCTGGTATGGCAGTAGGTTTGCAATCCAAGAGATATTGATACTATTTCTATGAAGTGGACCTGACTACATGAAAATCCTCTTGTCATCCGAACAACACCTCGCAAAACTTGGAGCCCGCCGTAGAGTCTGCCATTGAGTAGATACAGTATGGGATCTGCCACTGGCAGCTGCCAGTAGTGCGAAAGTACAGTACGTGGTAGGTATGCTCACATCGAAACACCGCCCAAATCAGAGCGCTACATATGCAGAGTCGATGACCAATAGGACTTGGGATGCCCCTTTCGTTTCAGACTTTTCACACCCAGCTATCTGGACCGATGGTGTACTGGCAAGGACCAGCGCGGTTGATCCGGGCACTAGAGCAGGTGCCTGCCTTAGCTTACCCCTGTGGCTGTCGCTACCACTGCCGCCATCTGGATTTGACGCTCTGGCGATACCTCTAGCCGCCCCTTGCTGCCCGTTGGGTTACACGTGTGTGTAGCGATAAAGAGGTGAGGTGGTAGGTACCTGCAGACTCTTTCACTCTGCGCTGCATGTCTCTCTTTCGATCCCCATTTATCTGTGCCGTATGCACTGATCCGTCTGGCCAGACCAACCCCTGACAGGCCCTTGTCGCTCCACAATGACACCTAAGCTAGAACAGCAGTTAGCGCAGACTGCATGTAAGTACAACAAACAACCTTGAACACCGCATCGATCCATGAATCCATGAGGCCATCCCAAGCCACTCATGTCCTATCCTCTCCGCCGATGTCACTAATTCCTCCAACCTCTCTGTTTTGTATTAAAGGGTACTCTTCTTCCCAGCCTATCTCTGGTGTTGTACATTCTTCCCACGGTTCACTTTTCTACTTCTTCTCACCACATTCCTTTGCTTCGGCCTTTTCAGCTCTTCAGCCTTTTTTCAGCCCTGCATCTCTTCACTTGCAAGTCGCCAGCTTCGACTTTACTCTCACACTCTCTGTGCAGCAAATATCGGACTGTCACACAAAAACCATCCTCTCAAAGCGCATATTGCTCATTCTACTGCGTCTTGGATAGACTGCCAACTTGCCTTCTTGTGTGAATATTTTGCCTGCACAAAGCTCTTACTCAGAGATATCTTTGGTCCTCTCTCATTCCTTTCTTACCCCAAGATATCGTTTGATACGTAACCACGATTCTCTTGCACACTGCTGGCACTGCAAGCACCATTCCTTACAAATACCGAGAAGAACAAAGAAACCGAACACCACTATCCAGCCAACTCGAGCTGTTGGATATATAGATTTTACAGAACAGAACTTCGGGAAAAACGACCAGAAAGACCACAAATTACGATATGTTCGCCAAGACGAGCCTGATGGCGCTCTGCGCTGCCGCTGCTGTGAAGGAGGTTGCTGCTGGGCTTGCCCACGAGCGTCTGCATGCCGAGAAGCGAGAAATTGTCTATGCTTCGACCGAGACGGTCTACCTCACCGACGTCGTCACCGTGACTGTCACTGAAGGCCAGGAGCCCACAGCCGCCGCCATTGTTCCCACGGTCAAGGCCCACCATCATGGACACTCGAAGCACCGCACCACCACAACTGTGCCCCATGTCGTTGCTCCTCAACCTACTACCGTATCCCACACCACCACAACTGTGCCCAATGTCGTTGCTCCTCAGCCTACTACCGTGTCCCACACCACCTTGGTTACCGCTGTGAGGCCATCCACCACCAAGTCTAACGTTGCTCCTGCGCCAAGTGCCCATGATACTAGCATCAAGCGTGGTCTTGCCTACAACGATCTCAATTTGGTTCAGACGTACCTGTCCCTGGGCGGTCAAGCAGGCTGGATGTACAACTGGGACTCTTCTGCCTGGGGTAGCACCCCTCAGGGGCTGACCTTCTACCCTATGCTATGGTCCCCTATTGACGTTCACCTGAACAATTGGAACCAGAACGCCCAGACTGCTATTGACAATGGTGCCGACGCTTTGCTAGGCTTCAACGAACCCGACGTGGCTACCCAGGCAAACATGTCTCCCCAGGACGCCGCCAACGGTCACAAGCAGTGGATGAACCCCTTCGCTGGCAAGGCCCGTATCAGTGCGCCCGCTATTTCCAGCAGCCAGAACGCTAACCAGGGTGTTGATTGGCTCCGACAATTCTTCAATGCCTGTGGCGGTCAGTGCCAGGTCGACTTCTGTGCTGCCCACTGGTACGGCCCTGGCGGTGAGGAGGGTGCCAACGAGTTCCTAAGCCATCTCCAGAACGTTCACGACAACTGTGATGGCAAGCCAGTCTGGGTAACTGAGTTTGCTGCCCTCGACGGCGACAAGGATCAATTCATGAGGAGCATCATCAACGCTCTCGAGAACGACAGCCAATACTCATTTGTTGAGAGATATTCCTACTTCTATACTGCCGTTGGAGAGCTCTTCGAAGACACCACCAAGTTGAGCTCCTTCGGAAGTATCTATGCCGGACTTGCTTAGAAAAATTTTACCATTCTTCTTTTTCATCTACTATCATCGAGCAAGGCATTTTGAACCTTCACTCAGGATTGTATCTTCACTTCACTTCGTTTGTACATAGTTTATATCATTCAAAGATATCCGTCTACTCTTTTTGTTACGGATCTGTTCATAGGTCGCCCTAGTGTGCTTAGGTATCACCTCGACACTACTAGGGCTTTCATTCGTTTTACACCTTTTTTGAGGTCAGGACTAGGCTTGGTGTGGGAAAGAAAGCGACATCTGATTTTTTTTATTTTGATTTCGACATCCTTGTCCAGGATTTCTCGAAAAGGGATACCAACTAGATTCACGAGTCTACGAAGAAGAAGACAATATCAAGAACGATCAAAGGCCACAAAATTTTGTGAGCTCCATTCCATATCATTCCACTGCCGTGCGATACTTGTGTTGCTGTTTGCTATTATCCTGTGACCCATGTGAAATTTGTACCTGGATTTAGCTATATGTGGTTGTTACTTTATGGCAGTTGCATGTAGATGGTTTAGGCAGGCCGTCTATTGTTGGAGGATGCGCCAATATCCCGGTTCAACCGCTTCAAGATCGTATATTAAGAATATTAAGAGTTTATTTTTATCTTTTTGATAGATAAGTAATGTGGGGGGCAACTTTTAAAGTTACCAAGACTCATAACAAAACCCACCTACCTTTATTAAATTGACAGCTTCCCAAAAAAGGGTTTGTCTAATTAAGAGACAAACGACTTGACTCAAATTCCATAGCTTGCAACTGGGCAGGTAACCTAATACATGTAGCGCGTGTTTCTAAGCACAGCTCATTGTGCACTCATTCAGAACCAACAACAGCAACAGCGAGCGGTCTGCGCCTTGCGATAGGAAGCTCAGATTCTAGGAACAGCGAAAGGTATCTTAGATATCCTAGCTACCTAGTATTTGTCTTGGTATCGATCTTGGTGTTCTCAGCGCTTGAGACTTGTTTGCGCCTTTACATACTTTGCTTCGGAGCAGATGGATAGGAAGTAGGGGTGCAGGGATGTAAGGACATAGTAAGTAGGTAGAAGTACTAGCTTAGGTTAGCCTACATACCTAGCCCAGGTACTGCAACTGCGTACCTGCCTGATCAGGAGCTATAGGGCGATATAGAGGACCAGATTCGGATAAAGGAAGAAAGAAAGAAAGAAAGAAATGGCGAGCCAGAATAACATGAACATAAAGTCCACGAGTAGAAGAGGAGAACAGAGGAGAGAGAAACTGCTTGTTGTGAAGAGACGGTTTTTCTTCCTTTTTCTGTTGTACACTTCCCCGTCCTCTTCCTCTTCTTCTTCTGGTCCTTCTTTTCTTCCTGGTGGCCTTAACAAGGTACCTATCGTATAGAGAGTCATTGAGCTTCCTAAAAGATTAGGTAAAGAGTGATATTATACATCCCGTATGTACCTAGTCAGTAAGTAGCTATGTTCTATAAGCAGTAGGCAGAGACAACAAAGTCCCTACACAACACGTGGGTGTGGGAAGGTTGGTTAGATACTTTCCTCCACTGGGCGGGCAGGTAGGTAGGTGGACGTTTAGAGGGGCCGAGTCAGTACCTACATACTTTCCTACATGTGGGTATTAGACACCTCCCTAAGTAGCCATCTCTGGTTCTGTAAGGAAGGATACGGCACAGCCAAAAGAAAAGCGAGGGGTGTCACAGAAAAGACAACGTCGCTAATCCCGCGCAGGAATTAACGATATATATTTTAGATGACAAGGGGCAGTGGTGAAGATAAAGGCAGAAGCAAGTAGCTTTGGAGCACGAGATACATGGCTCCTTAAGTAGGTTCTATCTGTCTGTATGTCTGTCTGTCTGATGAGTTGGTTAATGGGTTAATAGTGGATGGGGACCAAGTGATGCATAACAAGTGTAAGTGCCAGTGTAGGTGCTGGCGTAAGTGTTGTTTAAACTTAATTTTGACATGCAAGGCTAGATATAAGGTATAGGTATTCAAGCTTAAGTAGAATAAACACTGCATACTTAAAGCAGTACATACATAGCCTAATTTAGGTACATAAAGTATGCATACCTAGGTAGCGACACATCTAATGCAGGTGTGTTTAAAGTTAAGCTTCCATCTAAGAGAGGCTAGCAAGAGAAGACTGGACTGGACCTAGGCGTTTACCACAATACTAACTTTAGAGCCAGTCAGTCACTCAAAGACTCCCTTCCTAGAAACATATTGAAGGGAGGCTTGCGCTTGCTTCTAGCTTCTTCATTTATTCAAAATCACACACATCACACACGCGCCCCCCCTCCTCTCCCGGTCCATTCATCCCCTTCTCTTTCCTGTCTGTATACTGTATGTATGTATATTTATTCACATAGTTACGCTTCTTATGCACCTGCGCGCCTGAAACAAGCATTAAAGGATTGTTGACATAGGATAACCTAAAGAGTACTTATCTCAACCTTGTTGTCATAAGTAGACTTACCTATCTCATAAGAGTAGACTAAGACTAAGACTGTCTATCCACTCACTTGATATTTTTTTTATCTATCTCATGTAAGAAAAACGGCTTACTTAAGGGGAGGAGGTGAGAAGTACATATATCATACTTATATGATAATATTGTCTCTGCATGGCCCTACATGAGATATCTATATGGCTACTACTCGTAGGAAGGCAGATATGTTATGGCCTGTATGACAGATAACCTTCTTCTACACTTACTCACTTACTTCCCTGTACTCAGGAAAACCTTTGTAAAGCTCATAAACAAACAATGAGCGGAATCTTAAAACCACTACCAACACTAATACCAGAAATTACTAGCAGCACAACTGTTATCCGCTTAAGAGTTACTCACCCTTCCAAATCATCACCCTTTCAACAACTTAGATACTTACTCTACAGATAGATAGAAAGCTTTATCAAAGCAAGGAGCTCTCTCTCTCTCTCTCTCTCTCTCTCTCTCTCTCTCTATATATATATATATATATATGTAAATATATGTATATCTCCTCCCATCTCACCAAAACGACATCAAATCCAGAAACAGAAAAAGATTTGGCCAGAAAGAAGACAAACAAGGCAATAAGTTAGCTAGTATCTATCTGGGTAAGTAGTTCATAGCTTACTGTGTGAGAAAATGAGTTTTGTGTTATGTGAGGACACCTGCCTATCTCCCTGGGTACCTACCTATATTTTTTCACACTTGACATCCTTATTAACAACCTGCCTAGGGAATTGGAAACCCTACATAGAAGAAATGAGTATGTAATCATATAGTAGACAGATAATTCAGTCACTCTAATCTAGTGTGCACTCTGAGTAGATAGACAATAGATTTATGGACAAACCTTCTTTCATCTAATCCGTAACAGAGTATATTGATATAAATCTTTCTTCCCTTTTTGCAATTCTTGTGTTATTGCCTGTTACTACATACAATTTTTGGAAGAAGAATCATCATCTTTGCCTAGCTCACCCGCATGCCATCATACCAAGTCGTGGTCTTTTCTCCACGTAACATATGATGTGTGTCTGTCGTACATTCCCCTCCCTCCAAAGACGACAAGAAGACAAGAATGGATATTGATTGATCGATTGAAGCCATTTGACAAGAGAGAAAAAGTAGAAGCACAAGCAGAAAGATCGCTATTCCCCACCAAGGACCAATCTATTGTGCACCGCTCTGGTTGACCACCAAAAGAACACACCATTGAACGCCAAAACCATGCTATGACTATAGCCACCGTTGCCCATATTACCGGTAACCTGGCCCAAAATCCGCAACACCTATTACTCTCTCCAAAAGGGTGTTCGTGATATTATTCATAGCCGTCATCACGAGTTCGTATAAATAGGATTCATGTAGCCTCACGTGATGGGTTATGACCACGGTTGAGGTGTTTATATTAAATGATTAAGACATTGGCGACTCGCTTTGGGGCGCTGTAGTGCTGCCTCTGGAGTCGTTCCGGATATGGAACCTCTCACGAAGTCGATCTGTCAATCTGGAATGCCGGCGTTCGTCTTCTGGATTTGATGCCGGACCTGAACCTTGCTGGGACTGCCTGTACTGGCGCAGAGCTTGGATACGCTCATCAACGGATGCATGGCGCAGTCTGTTCCAATCCAACAGTCGTGAGCGGCGTCTTCTATGTGATGTTTCGCCACCCGCAGCTTCTTCTGGTGCATGCTCGGCCTCGGTTGGTGGAGCTAGGTGATTATTATGATTAACAGTCTCCATGACATCTGGTTGTCCACCGGTCTCGGGGCTTTCTGCGGCCTCTTCGGGCTCTGCATCCTCGGGCGGTCGCAAATCAAGTCGACTGGAACGTAAGGTTTAGCTTTCTGCTTTCAAGATAGGGAAGGGTGTAGATAATCACTCACCATAAGGGACACGTGCCGGACACATTTACTAGCCAGGGGTCTACGCAAGCCGGGTGGAACTTGTGGTTACAAGGTAATACTCGCACATTTTCCCCCACGGTGAAGTCCTCTGTGCAGATTGAGCAGCCCGGGTGGTCTTCCTCTCTCTCTGGTCCCTTGTTCGCCTTCCCCCCCGAAGCACTTTCTGAAGCAGGTGTCACCCCTTGCTTATTCTGTGACGACGTCTCGCCATTTGCCTCGGGTGATGATACAGCCACTGCAGCGTCACTTGGGGCATTTTCATGTTCCGCTCGCAGAGCCTGCTGTTGCTGGGTCTGGGCCCTTGATACATTCTCAAGCCCGGTTTCTTCATCGGGCTTTGGTGAATCAGACTCTCCAAATTTGACAATGGGTAAAGTCTCGAGCATGGCCATGGCGAGTCCCCTTGCACGACTCCGCCGCGGTCTACCATTAGTGCTCGCTCGCGGTCCATACCTCTCGGGGTTACGGTGGGCGCGCACAGCTCCCGTAGCAATAATGAGCAGAAAGAGCACCGTGATCAGACCCGTAATACTGTACAGGATGCTCATTGCAATTGCGGAATTGCCGCCGGAACGGTCTGGGCTGCTAGGGGGGGAGGAGTCTGCAGTAATTGAAGCTTTAACCGAGCCTGAGGTCTCTGTAAGTGCGCTTTCTATTCTAAACGCCTCCTCTTGCGATGTCATGGTCCATATCATGTTGTAAAGCAGGTGGGAATATGAGAGATAACAGTAGTCCTTTTCCGTGCTGTATAGTAAAATGGCCGTTGGGTTGTTGTCTTTGTTGGCGTTTGTCATGATCTGATTAAATATGTCGTCAGGCGATAGATAGGAGGTGTCTGTATTATTGTCACATGAAAGGTAGAGGATGTTGCCAGAGTACGGGACCTTTGTGAAGTTCAACTGGCCGAGTAGGACGAGGTTGCCGGTGATATCCGATAACTGTCGCACATCATTAGCTATAGCCCAAGATTGATTCTACCCCGGGCACCATCTCGAATAGAGTGCATGTAGAGAATTACCTCTTGACTATTGGTAGTGTTCAATATAGATTCTGGTGTTAACGGGGCAACACCATACTGGCCGAGAGGCATCCGGGAGGACGTAACAGTCATGGTCATCATGGTTTTATTGAGAAGAGGCGGAAGACCGTCATTAGGGTCAATAGTCGCATCAGTCGCCCTCTCGGCGGACACAAGGGAGGCTAGGGATGCAATACTCAGGGTGGACCAAGCCCTGAGAACAAAGGCGGCTGGGGCCGTGACCATCATTTTCGGCGACTATCCAGCATCCACACGATAGGGCTGCGTGGGAGGAGTGCCAAATTTGCCAACTGATATAGAGAAAAGGGCAGAGCGAGGATGGGCGCACAGGAATCGGGAATATCGGTTTACGGCGGGATGAAGGCGATGGTTTAGGGGAAAGTCGTGGGCAGACGTAACTGGAGTTAAGGGAGGTTGTCGGAAGCTAGTAGTGCGCGCGATTAGAGTCAAGGGCGACAAGGAGTGATCTACTCAGTTATGTTTGCGTGGCTTCGTGATCGGCGGCAGGGCGGGCAGGCAGGCTTTGGTCGCGCTCCCGGTTGTGGAAAGTGCCGGGCTGACTTAATGTTTGATTTCTCCCGCATCCAATATGGTTTCACTGGCCCAAAAAGAGAAGGCACTTTAATAGAGATAGGCGCGGTCCAAATGCTATCTTTGAAGAAATAGCTGCAGAAAGACGTAGATATGATGCCAACCAACTACCCGCTATGATATCGTGCTACGCTACAGCTTCGATGAGGTGAGTAAGAAACAATAGGAACAGGGACAAGACATGCCTACAATTGGGACATGTCAGCCAATGCACAGAGGAATCTGACTCTTAAAACAGCGCCTGTTCGCGACCAAAAGCGAATGCACCAGTAGAGCGAAAGGAAGGAAGGAACCGTATATACAGAGTAATTTGCATCGTCTTAGATATGTTGGACCCCAGATATGTAATAGTAATGAAATCAAGGTGGGCTGTGTTGTAGCTACTCTCACCCAACTTAACCTTGAATGAGCGCATACTACATAATAGTATGTACCTTAAACCTGTGGGGATGATCAAAAGTGGATTTCCCGCCCCGCTGCACCTTACCTGGCACGGGCCTGGGCAGGCTGTCGGTAGTGCAGATGGGAGCAGAATGGGATGTCTCGTACAAGGTTGGAGGCAGGGATTACAAGGATGGGAATTTGGATTACTTTTACAGCCCTCACCACACCCCGCATCAGAATTGCCTGTTAGAGGGGGCTTAAAGGGTTGGCAATCCCGGAAAGATTTGGAATCAAACGACCCAACAAACATTTGGTAACACCGCTGTCAGTTGAAATAATTGTAATACTCGGGCGGCAAGTTGAATTGATGCCACTTTACCAAGAGCAAATTATCTATGCCACCCATTGGCATAGCCCGCCTAGCTACAGCCAAGGAAGATGATGGTACATTGGGCTACATGGTGCGCTTCGAGGAGGTGGTGTAGTAATATTTTAGTTCCAAAGATCGAATGAGGACTAATCATGCAGCGATGTGGTACCTACCTAGTAAAAATATCACTTGGATCTCTAAGTTCTCTATCAAGGTAGACGAGGACAGCAGAAATAGATAATGACAAGTCCCGTTATTATGCCGTGGTGCCCGCCTAGCACGAGAATAGGTAAAGAGTATTGCCGATTTTTGCGGCTCTGCGCATTGGCATCAAGATGTCGTTTGAGGCGCAGGCTGTCGCAGGTACCCACGAAGTACCTATGTCGTAGGTACGGAATGTACATCAAATGCCAAATGCTAATTCGGAGTCCGTATCGGGTAGCTCGCCCCTGTCAGCATTATCCTCTCAGAGTCTCAGCACACCACCTCCAGGGCTGCTTCAGATTCCCTTCGAGCCCGACAGCGTCTAACCTAGGGGATAATGTCAAATTATTAGGTAAATCACCTATCATATACTTCCAGTGTTACTTGGTTGATGGCGTAATTGTTTTTACTATTACTGGCAAATGTTCGCTGGGCGTGGTTACTATAAAACAATAGTTCTTCAGCCAGTATACGCGCAGCATGAAAGAGCGCCAGGTGCTATAATACTCACTTCAAACGCGATCGCAAATCATCCCTGATTCAAGCTCCTAACGTTAGATTTGTTGCAGAATGCCCAGATCTACATTATGTAAAACCCCTCCAGCTATCCAAGGCTATACATAATTGTCCACACACCATAAAGCCAACTACGCGACACGTGCACAACATCTCCACTGCATAAAGGCATTGTTAGCAAAAGTTCCAGGTATTCTTGACGAAGTTCCATTTCTCAAATTGCTGTGCGATCAACCTGGGGCGCTTAGTGGCCTGCTTCGTCTATTCAAGTGGGGGTACCTGTTAGTATGATATCACTAATAACCTGGGGTCCTGAGGCAGAGCTCATCTACAGAATCAAACCCCTTGCGGTATCGGGCGTCTAAGTATCTACGCTACTGGATTGTTGGAAAGCATGTGTTAGGCAATTGAAGGTCTCTAATTGCTGGGCCGCTTGCCGTCATAAGAATAGCCAAGCTGTGCCATTTGCTGATGCCTGAGCCGTGGCCGACATGGCCGGCTTATCTAGATTCACGTCGCCTGCTGACCCTTGAGGATCTCCCGTCCGTCTGTCAGGTCCCTACTGTACATCTTTCCATTGATAAAGTCGTACGGCCAAGGATGGTTATTGGTTTCTCGGCACGTTCGGAATCCTAGCGTGTAACCCTGGCGCAGCCTGTCCTCATGTCCTCATCGCGCCCTTGCACTGGTAGAGAACGAGGGGCTTGTTCGTGGCACTTATGGCAGCCCAACCATCAAGAGCTCGAAGGGTCGAACGAAGCAAGGGTGAGGCGTGGGCGGATATCTAGTGGGACTCGTAATACCAACAATAATTAGACCAAGACGAATTATCAAACTTAGCGTATGGCACAACCCTATCAGAGGTGTTGTAATAGCCAGCTATCCACCCATATTTGTAATGATATAGATCTTTTGTCGGCCTGGAAACGAGCCACGCGACGCCGTCGCAGTGCAACAGGACGTAGCGCGTGTATGCTGCACGGCATGCTGTTGTGTTCGGGTGACAACAAAATAACGCTTCCAACCTTGAGCTGAATATCATTGACTCACTCCCCGGCCTTGCAAGATTTCCTTCGAAGACACACGCCATGGATGAATGGCAAATTTACGAATAACTTCTGCTCTATCACATTGCTACAGATAACAGATTATCAAAAGCATGCAGAACAGACTTGATAATTGTCGATTTACTTAGGGTATGATGATGCTCAGCTCTAAGGTTACTAACGGTCATGAAGGCGCCTTCGATAGAGCATGGAGGGGTTGCTGTGCGTTATATCTCCTCCATATCCTCTAAATCATTGAGGACTGGCCAGTCGCCTACCTCAACTCTCTCGGGTCTGACGAAAACACCATGCTTGAGCGAAGACTCCTCGCCCCAATAGCGTGTTCCTCCTATGCTGCCATCGTTCTTCCCGACCGGTTCGTCGAGATGAACACCTACCCAAGCGCCCAACGTGCCAGGAATCTCCTTAACCTCGCCGACAAACTTGATTTCGCCTCTGCGAGTATCATCACCACCTACCCTGCATCTCTTCCCAACCTCGATGCCTCGACTTTTGATCTCGTGCTCATTCGCCTCGATCTTAGCCTTCTCGAGGGTAGGAGCATCGGGGTTAAACCGACCCAGCTTCTCCGACTTCTTCCACGCTAGAACAGAATCGGCCTTCTTCTCATACTCTTCGACCGGCATGACATACTTGGTGACCCCCGTCGTATCGTTGAAATTCACTCTTGCGTTAGCTGGGCGAGTGTCAAGCACCTTGGATAGTGTTAGCTCGAGGCTTCTCTCAAACGTAAACGCAGCTATCAGTGAGAGATAGATTGAAATAAGCGAGCGCCTCATATGTTTTCAAGGCGTCTAGTAAGACTAGAACACGGCTAATCTTCCTTAATCTCTTACCTGCAATTCCGCATAGAGCGCCAGGGGAAAGTGGGACAGTTGTGTATAATCCTCATCCTCCGACTCAATAGCCACAGCCTCGTTATCAGAGGTCTTCAGCTTGAGACGCTGGCATGAAGGAGGTATTCCTGTGATAGGCTCAAGTTTGCTCTTCAGTTGGCTTATGGACCATGACGGAGTAATGCGCCGTTCGGACGAGGAATTTTCCGAGGTGACCAGAAGTGGGACATCCGCCATGATTACTAGAATCAACAGGTATGAGTATGTGTACTCGGCTAAGATACGTGTATATACAGAGCGTGATTCCCAATACCCAGCTCCTGATATTTTTGGCGTAAGCTGGTATACTATTCCCCGAGTTGAGGTGAGTCGGATTCTGGTAAGGCTTATTCTTCGGACCGAGGAGCCTCACTCCAACAGTTTGTGACCTCCTTGCAGTGCTGTTTATGCAGGACCAAGAATGGGATGCTAGTAATCTTAATGCAGGAGAGAGCTCAAAGACCTCACTCAAGCTTGATAGGTAAGAAATGGTTCAAGGTTGTGCTTCACCCCTGGATTGGGTACCGATCGCAAGTGGGTGGTGGGTATCTTCAAGTAAGGTACTGCTGTAGGTCCCTACTTTCTGTTAGGCGAGTGCAAGGGTGTGGCTGTATGATAAAAGGTGGCTGTGCTATGCTTTTCTTGGCACCCACCAGGTACGTAACCTACGTAATTTCAATCTTCAGCCACAGCAACGTGGCACTCCTGTTGTCCCCGGCCACCCGCGCTGGAGTCTCCCCACGATACCACGTCTTGTTGTATCTTGCTCTACAGTTGTCAAGAACTATCCGATGATAGAGCCTGGTCATCGCTAAGCTGGGTTTCGGTAAGATAGTCTTTTACTTTAGTAAGTCCTATTGTAGGTAGGTAAGAAATTTGATGCAATGCATCCTCCCGTGATGACTTTGTCATCGTCTCCCTTTCCAGACCGACAAACACGCAACTGTCAGGGTCTCGTGTCTTACTCGCGGGCTGCCCATCGCTCTCTATATTGTATTGTACCGTATTGTCAAGCGTTTCCCTTGTTCTAAACAAAAGCGAGACTGGACAGCTGCCAATATGCATAGAATCCTCAACAGCCGAGATCCTTCCGCCTCCCGTCTTGTGTCACCAAAGAACAGCACCGACGCGGTATTCTCATTGGACAAGACCGTTTGCATAGGCCGACATATTCGCCCCTTGAGAAAAGCGTTCTTCTATATCGAGATATCTACGCCTCATCTTGGGATCGCGCCGGGACGTTGGTAGTCACGATCGCAGCCGGATACGGGCACGCCTCACTACTTCCATAACGGCCATAATTGCTTGTTCTTTCATTCTACCAGGACACATGTCCCTGTACGATCTTTTATTTATTTGTTAGGAAGAGTTTTTCTTATAGGTCCCATGGTGGCCCGTGTTGCTTTCGTCTTCAGCTTTCGGACTAGCTACCGGGGGACGCACGGGAACTGGGGCCAATGACTTCACAGCCAAGCAAACGAAACCGATCTGTAGGATAGTAGCCACGACAACATTGGACTGTGACTTGTCCAAGTGGACATGTCACTTATCTGCCTCATTTATATAACCACTTGGCGAGGAAAAATTCTCCGAGGCGAGAGCACCCGACGCTACATTCTAGGTTAAATGGTTCGTTCAGTAAGAGATACGAAGAAATGCAACTTTGTACCGAACACCTAAATTCAATATAGTTATATGTAGATAACCTCCTTTCCCTATACGACCTATGGGCTATCACCAGTGCCTCACATTAATGCCCAGCCAATATGTATAGCCCTTTCTTAGATGCCCTTTCCTACCTATCTACCTACTTACCTAGGTAGAGAGTCTTAGACCGCTCACCGCTCTGTTCGTTTCAGGCACGAGGAGACGGCCACCCGCTGCCGTCAACTGACCGTGGTGTTAGTGTTCTCTGGGCTCGCTCGCTCCTTCCCTTCCCTTTGTTTGGCCGGTGATCTGGGTATTCTAACGAACTTTTGCCCGGGGCCCAATGCAAATTAGTAGTCCGTTCTGGCAAGATCCCGATAAGGATAGGGGTCTTCAGGTGTTTAGGTATCAAAACAAAGTTTAGGGCTCCCGCCACGAACGGATGCGTTGAGGCCAATGACAAGGTTGAGGTGCCGAGCATGCAGCCTGACGTCCCAGAATCCCAGTATCTACTAGAACGGTTCTGCCAGCGTGACGTTGTAACGATGCCATCGGGTTAGATCACAGATCGATGAGGTACCGTACCAGTATATGCAGGTTATTCAACGCGATTACCAGGGCACCCGTTGATTGCGAGGCCAACGCAGCTGAAATAGCGGGCCCCTTTACCGGGTGGTGGGTGGGAGATGGAGGGGTGGAGAGCCCCCCCAAACTGGGCCGCGGATCACGGTTGGATCACGGCTGGCCCAGCGATTTGAGGGACAGGCGAGCCCAACCGAGTGGTCTCGAGATTCACTGGCTGATCTGGAGAGACTATCAGAAGATGGCGCGACGGACAAAGGTACAGACAGGCACGTACATGCGCCTTGCCTTGCTGGATCTCATGTTGCACTGAATACCACAGCTCACGGACCTAGAATAGCCTCATCTAACTGGCACTTAAAAGGGCTTGTTAAGACTACACTGTCGACACGAGGAGTTAGCTCTACAGCATATTGCCAACACAATGCAATAAGCTGCGGTACATGGAAACGCCAAGCCCTATCAAAGACATCGAAACCGGACGTCTAGTCTGCATTGGGAACTTTGGAGTGCCTTCTCCGTATTCACCAACAGATGACAGCAAGATAGCCTTTTGTCTTTGGTGGCAGTGCATTCATCCAACTCATCCAGCTCATCCAACCCATCCCGGATCCTCCGAAACTTTGAGAAAGTTGGGCGACACGGCTGACGTTTGCAAATCGTGAACTGTCAACCTATATCACGCATACATACATCCCTGGTCGCTATAGTTGAGAAAAAAAAAAAAAAAAGTTCACAAACGGAAACGCCGGCATGGGTGACTGTAGGTTTTGTTCGGGCAGCAACAGCCAGACAAGCCGGCCGGCGATCAACCATTGACCCCTTGTTATGTGTTTCGATACCTGTGTCTGCCTGTGATCGGGTACGAAGTGTGTAGGAATTGGAAGCGTTCGTTGCCTTTTTCCGAACGAAGAATGAATCGATTCCTTGTTATGGATTAACTAAGAAGGGCTTCCTTCGTGGCGTGGCTTGGCACATTCGTTGTAGATAGTCGGTATAGCTTACGAAATATAAAGATTACAAAAATACAAGATACAAGATACAAGATACGCAAATACAAATCACATCTTACCCTACAGATAGACTGTACGGTGAACGAAAAAAGCACTGGAAATCATATAAAAGAAGAAAAAGAAAAACGGTCTACTTACCGATTTCACGGTCCGCATATCATCATGGCATCATAGCATTATAGCATTTCACCAAGGCATTACCGGCAGTTTCCCCCTGTTGAACATCCCGTTTCCTATTTTCCTTCCGAACCCTGAAAACGCGCAACCCACCGTTCGTTCTTTTGCTTCTTATCCAGGTAACGCCGGTGTAGCTGATGCAGCCAGGGCGGGTAGTCCCCGATACCTGGTACGCCAGGGCCAGCAGCACTGTACAGCATACATATAATACGGTCAAGTAATAAGCGCAGGGCCCTTACCTGCCCTTACCTGCCCTTGCTTGTTTGTACCTCTTTGCGATGCGGTTGTCAGGCATAAGTATCATGTAGGAGGATGGAGCTTGGAGGTGGGTGTTTCCAATAACAATCGGTGTCGCATAAGCGCAGGTCGATCATGGTTCATGGCAGTTGTGATAATCAGACAGACCGGCGGGTATGTAGCTGGCAGGTTTCTGGTACTGCATGGACAGGGCCTCTGAGCAGGTACTTCCTTGACAAGTTGCGCTGCGCATGTTTCTAGTTTCTGGTGCTGCATCATAAACTGACCGCCAATTCACTTGCAGTCCAGCCCAAGAGATGTGATTCCCGGCAACCGGGCATGAACGAATTGTTATGCCCAGGGCTACTTTTTCATGGTGTTGGGGACTGGAACCAGCGCTGGGACCAGTGCTGGGACAAATAGTTAACTCATTTTCTGACTTGAACTAAATAAGTCTACATGTCTCCCTTAGGACTGGCTTGCTGACCGACGGACGTTGCGTTGTTGAGACAAGACTCGTCTTACAGGCAATGCGTGTGATCTGTATGATCTGTATGTCTGATCAGTACAGCATACAGATGTATGACCTGTATGATCAGTGTTGAGCAAAGATGCGGATTCGACGACGTTGGATGTCGGTAGGTCGGTACTTAGGTACAGTACAGCCCAGCCCAGGTAACATGTGGCCCGCACGGACAGAGAGACAGACAACGCGCGTGTAAGAAAAATCCCCGTTCCCGCATCCGAGGGAACAAAGCAACAGAGCCTTGTCATGACGGCTACAACGCAGGTCGACAATCAGACAATGTAGATTCATCGAATTGGCCCCGGAGACGATGCCGGGCGGGGAACATGTAAGGTAATTTTGATTCTCTGTAACTCTCTGTAACTCGCTGTAACCCTGGAGTTAGCCTTGAGGGCCAGGACTTGAGGGAACAAAGCAGCAAGCTTGCATCGCCAAACAGTTCGTTTTTGCGGTTACATGCCGAGTTGATCACATACCATGCGTACAATAGCTCTTGTCATTAACCTAAGTTAGTAGATTCAGCGCAATCACTACAATGAGCGAAACGCCCCGATCTCACTCACTCCCAGCAACCATTGCCCACGCGCCGCCCGCACTTGCCCACTCAGTACTGTACTTGCCTATGCTGTACTTTACCAACACCACCCACGCAATTTGTACGTACAGTAGTAATAATCCCACAATCCACATATTTCTCCAGTCCACAGTCCACAATCCACCACGTCCAAGCCCAAGCAGCCGCAGGTAACGCATGCTGCAGCCCACGCAGAGTAATCTACACACTACAGTCAGTGACGCCAGGTCGCCTGCTATAGGTGCGCAAACGAATTTTCAATCCACTCAACACCGCACCAAGAACCGCCAAAACCACACCTCAGCGAACTGCTGCTGTTAAAATACTAAATAACAGTACATACAGCTAGGTACCTACATCTTACAGCTGCACACAGCTACCTACATATGTAGATACCTTGTTTTTCTTGAGATTTTTCTTCCTCCTCGCTTTATCCCCCCCCCCTTCTTATTTCGCCCTATGCAGCCCAGTTCGACAGATGCCGCTGTAGTAGTCTCCTGCTAGCACTTTTGCTCACTTTACGCTGCCCACTATGTGCCCCCAGTGTAGTGCGCCGCCGGCCGGGCATCATCGTCAGCAGCCAAGCCGTATCCGCCATGCACATCAACAGCACCAGCATAGCATAATAGGGTTGTCGGTTTCATTAGTCCCCACCCGCTAAGCAGTTTCATGGCAGCCACCGCCACTAGATCTGTTTATTAGGATTTCTGGAACCCGTCGGTCAACTGGCGTGCCTCCTCCGAACATCGTCTCGTTGCTAATAAGCCTTGTGCTGCCCACCATGGTTGATGACGGCGCATGGCCCATGCTCCATGATGTAGGACTACTGCTACTCGTCCAATGTTTTGTCCCCAGACTAATGTTGGCGGAATGTTCCTCAGATCGTGTATAGCATAGTGCCACGGGGTGATGCTTGATCTGCCTACTTGCCTGCTTGCCAGCTTGCCAGCTTGCGTGCCTGCGTGCCTGCCTGCCCTTTCGTACCTGCCTTTCCCTTCGTACCTACATGCTCTCCCTATCTCGTGTGCAGCTTTCGCTTTCCCTCGCTCTTCCCTCGCTCTCTCCGCCCCTTCCCATCTATAATCCAGCACATAATAGTTAGTAGTATATCCTGGTTCTTTTGCTGTCGTGTCCAAGCATTCGGGGCAACTCCTTGAAGCCCTTCCCGGTGCGACCCCTGTCCCGGTCCAAACGTTCATCGAGCCCCATCAAGGCAGGACGATATTCCTGTGGTATCTATTTTTTGCTGCTCGTTCGTTTGGTTTTCCCACTCGTTTAGTCGGTTCATCGCTCTAGTTGCGTCATTAATCCGCCGGTCTACGTACATGTAATCTAGTGAATTGTTCTCTGCGTGCTCATGCATGCTTTCGTGGCCATGTCATCAGCCCCGTTTAATGGCTCTTGGTAACAGGCCGTGACTCAAACCCTCCGTGACTTTGACCTCCACCCCTAGGGAAAATCCTCAAGCGCGCGCTGATTCTGGCATTGGCATTGGCATTGGCACTGGCATTGCTACTTTTGCTACTGGCATTGTGCTAGCATTTCCTGGGTATGTATGGATACTGCTACCGCTACCGCTACTGCCACGGCCACGGCCACGGCCACTGCCACTGCCACTATTGCTCCTGGCATTGGTATTCTGAAAGTCGGCATGGCAGGATGAGAGAGAGAAAAAAAAGTAAGTCTACCTAGTACCTACCTGACCTAGAGTCAGGGCTGGAGCTGCTGCCTCATATGGAGTTCTGTCTCACCGACTCGTATGTTGTTCCCCCAGTAGCGCGATGCTCTTTCCCATTAGCCTGGCAAGTGGCACGCTACGCAACTATGCAACTATGCCTCTCTTCCCTCAACCCGACGACTGATCTTCTCCCATTTCCATACTTGACCGACACATAGCCAACGGCTCCGTATACATCTTAGTTATGTATGTAGGTAGGTAGCGAGCTCGAATGTCCAGGCTGGATCCACCCTTTCTATTCAAAGTGTGTCGATATGCACACGCCCCCCTCTCCCTTGTTGTTGTCCGCTTGGACTTCCTCACCTTGTACTTGCAATGCTTGGTCTACTATGGCCATGTACTTCAAGGCTTCTCCTTCGGGCCCTTGCTATGGTTCCCCCCACCACAACCACATACAAAGTACTCAGGTATCCTAGACGTGCTGTCCACACGTTTCTACACGAGTCTAGTTTTGGGTTTTCTTTTATTTTAATGTCGAAATTGCGCCGCACACCCAACGTGGCCCCTCTCGTGACACTCTCCCCTACAACAAGCCCTCCCTGGAGTATCATGACTGTTGTTGGAATACGTTTCACTTGTTGGCGAAACCCTTGACGGTAACCCAGCTCGACTGACGTACTAAACTTTTTCTGTTGCCGCCTCGTTGTCCATAGACTCCCAGGTCGTCATAAGGGCGTTCATTGGTCGAGGTCCCGGTAATCCACGCCCAATCATCATGACGGTTGCTAGCGACACGACCACGCTTCACTGACATTATCTTGGTTACCTCTGAAAGTATCCCAAACACCTAAGCAAACCTATATTCGTCCAGGAGTTCTCTTGTGATACCTAGGCCGACTCCTGAACTAGCTCGTCTTTAATATCTGTCTACTTGCTCTCCGTTCCTATTTATTTGGTTTTCCTCTTGCAACCGGTACCCAGTATTCTCCGACTTAAAAGGAGAAGATTTGCAAACTGCTATTCAAATCATTTCGTTCACGATTCTGTCCCCGCAAGGGAGGGAAAGCGAGAGGGAGGAAAGATAGAAGTCCAGAAACAGAACCCCCCTTGAATAAATACCGAAGCGCGGCACAGAGACAAGGACGGAGACAGTCATTGCTCGAGCCGGCTGGACGGACTAGTGGTGCTACTGACGATTCCATGAACACGACCGTCGGTTCTATTAGTCTAACCAAGGCCTTCTAGGCGATCTACCGCCATCGTGGATATCGCCTCTCTACTCAAGGCCTCCGACTCAAATGAGTCCTCAGTACCCACATCCCAGCAGCATCGATCCGCATCTTTACCGCCTTCCACGGGCACGGCAGCTACAACGACGGCGTCTTACGGGCATCCATTATACGCCGGGCCTCCTCCTCGTTACGGAGGAGGCGGAGGAGTAGCTCCTATGGTAGCAGGAGCGGTCGGCAAGCGCGGTGTGGCAGCGCCTCACCTGTCAGAAGCGCCGGCGAAGAAACAAAGCAAGTGGTCGGCAGAGGAGGACGCGCTCATCATCGATCTCCGCGGCAGTGGTATGAAGTGGGAGGACATCTCGAAGCGGCTACCGGGTCGGAGCGCCATAAGTTGTCGCCTGCACTATCAGAACTACCTCGAGAGGCGGAGTGAGTGGGACGAGGAGCGCAAGAATAAGCTGGCAAGACTGTACGAAAGGTACGTCACAAGAGAAAGAAAGCGAGAGAGAAAACGTATCCTTCCCGAACCACCAGCGAGCCACAGGTGTTGCTCTTTCAGCTGGGGCAGCGAATGTCGACGGATAAACAAACGAGGATGAAGCCTTGACCTTACATCTGCACAAGCACTAACTCGAAGACTAGATTTAAACCTGAGATGTGGGCGAAAGTCGCAGAAGAGATGGCTATACCATGGCGCGCCGCAGAAGCGATGCACTGGCAGTTAGGAGAGCAAGACATGGCCCGACGCGCAGGGGTAACGCCGTTTTCTCTATCTGCTCAGACACTAGAGACAGCACACGGAGGGTCTCGATCCTCGTCGCGCCATGCGCAATCCTCGTCACAAGGCGGGATGCGAGAAACCGGACACACAAGAAGCTACGGCCGCGGGACTGCTGCGCCTCCGAGCCGCCACCTCACCACGTCGCGCAGAGACAGCTTGCCACCTCTCCACCTCCCACCGCCGCCCGACCAGCATCCAGAGCTCGGTTACGGATACCCACACCCGCACCTTCACCCACACAGCGCCGGCGTGCCTCTTGCCCCGATTCAGACACAAAACCCACCCGGACGGCCGGGCATGCTACCGAGCGTCGCAGAGCTCACGACGGGAGTTAGCCCCTACAGCACGCCAGCCTACTCGGTAGGCGTGCCTAGCGCGAGCCCCGTCCACAGTGCGACAGCGAGCCCCGGCCCGTACATGCCACCATTGGGATATCCACCTCTCGAGCCAGGGCCTAGTTCGGGCCCGGGGGCGGGCGGCTCGAAGAGACGACGAAGTCCAGAGACGCTACACTACGAGACGAGTAGACGTAAACACCACGAACCGCCGCCAGAGTACGACTACCCACCACATAGACGACTGCCTTAGTACCGCAGACCAACGAACAACGGACCACAGGACACGGACCACGGACCACGCATATCGGATCGGATTCATAGCGCGGAGTTTATACGCATTCTGGCGTTTGGAGTCTCAGGGAAGGGCCTCACGGTGCACTATTACTCCATATATCGACCGTTGGATGAGGCAGTTGTGCTTTTGTATGTGTGCTGTGCGAATACGACATAAAGCATGTTTTATTGGAAGTAGAATATCTCGTTCTGGCTGGAAAAAATAACACTCTATACCAGTTCGGTTTGTTCTGTTTCTGCTTCTCATTTCTAGATTTCCGTTCCACACGAGAGAGGCTATTAATCCCCTCCCTCCCTCTCGCTGTACACAATAACAGCAAAGAGCATATACTACGACAGATTCAATGGGAGCATGAAACTCGAGTACCCAAGAAATATCCTTCGCATCGAAGCGGACCGGAAGCGTTCATTCGGATACAATGAACAGAACTACGAATACTACGACTACTACTTTGGCCACTACGAATTACCACGGCAGTTGTCTCATACACTCTACAACTCGCAATGATTTATGGGTAACGAGGAAATTGCCCGGAATATCACATCTATCAACCCAGACTCGGGAGAGTACAGGAGAGAAAATAAGACCAAGAAAAGGGGGCGGGCGACACACGAAACAACACCAAGAAAACAAGACTAAAAAATTTTTAGAGTGCGAGAAAAAGGGGGGTGATGCGATAATTTTGGTTTTCATCTGGATCACACGTTTTCGCACCTCTCGTCAACACACGCAGCCCAAAGCAAAGTACTTTTTCAGCTTTGTTTCCCTTTCTCCCCAACCTAAGGATCGGGTTTATGCAGTGTTACCTATTGGACGTTAAACGCGCGCCGAGAAAAGGAACGCTACGCTATCCTACCCTACGGCAGGAAAAATCAACGGGGGTCTCTCCCAAGCGCCCGCCTAACCTGGTCGATCCATCCTAAGCCGAGGAGTGGGTGCGCGACAGAAAGATTTCCAGAAAGAAATAAACAATTAAATTGTTCCATCACATGGGAAAGCTTTGTTATGTACCTACACAGCTTTTTCCAACCCCGCCCCTCTCTCGACCACTTTGCGGCAGCCCAACCCCCTTTTTCTTACTTCTTCTATGTCCCCTCCACGTCTCGACTTTGTCTTCCATATGAACTACAAGGCATTTTTTTCTAAGGTTATTTCGGTAGTTACCTAATCCAGCTGGGGTCATATGCAACTGAGGCCATGATAGTGACGAGACAAGATGGTGTATGGTTTATGTGCAGCGCAGTGCAGTGCAGTGCAGTGCAGTTGCTGTGCTTATATTCATTTTCTGTCATTACTTCCTACTTTCAATATTTTCTCCTTTTTTAAAAAATACTTCTTTTCCCTTTTTTATCTTACCTGTTTAGCACTTGGGCGTCTATCAATCGGGCATCGAAAGGAGGGCACTGGAAGCAGGACAGGGCAAGGACAGGGACTGGGCAAGGCAAGGGAAGGAACGGGAGTGAAGGGCATGGGACACGGGCAAGGGGGTTTCTTATAGCACATTGCATTCACTCTCCCCCACTACACCATACAACAAACAAAGCAAGTTAACAACACACTACACAAACCAACATAAAATAACTCCAGGGATCAGGAAAGGAGGGAGGAAAGAATGACAGATAAGGCAAGGAGAGGAAGAGATCGACTTGAGATGAAGAGAAGCCTGGTATTACATTTGAGGATCACTTGGGGGTCATTTGGGGGTCATTTGGCAAGGTTTTGGGAACACTTGCTTGCTTACTTGCATTATCGTTGTTACTTGCTGTGTCTTTTTCCTATTTTCTTATCCTTCTTTTCACTCTATCTTGCCGCCTTGGACATTTTCACATTTTGCTTTTATTTTTGGGTTGAAAGTCTATTTCCACAACACTATCGATTAGATCTTTTGGGGGTCCTTGCTTAAGCGTAATGATGATGGGGTGAAAGGGAAAAAAATATTCAGGGGTCACTGACTTACCCTGTCCTTACGTTGCGTGGCTACGTAGGTACCTACCTACAGGGAAGGAAATAGCGGACAGAGAGAGCAAGCTACAGCAGCTACAGCATACGTGCACTTGCATAAAGAACCTTGCTTTCACCATGGCCTTTTGTTTTCGCTTTTTCATTTTCTACCTATTTCTTCCTTACTTCTCTCTACTTCTTTGGTTTAGAACAAGAAAGAAAGAAATGGAAAAGAAGAAGAAAAAAAGACAAGAAAGGAAAATTCATGTACATTTAATATTGAACGAGTCTAGGCTTACTCCTTTTCCCCGACTCGAAATGCGCTTTTTGGTTCTTTTTGAAGAGAACTTTCTCCCGCAATCCCTGCCTGTTTCCTCCTACTCCCAATCATTGGTCTGAGGATGTGTTCCCACCTTGCTTACTGCGTTCAAGGCTCGAACTTGCACATTCGATATTTTCCACAGCACATGCAGTGACATGTTCTCGCAGATGGGATTACGAGGCGAGGTGAGGGCGAACTTTGATTCTTCAGAGAAAGCCAGCTGTTGATGATGCCTTAGCTGAGTCACTCGATAAACGAAACTTTCGCCTGGGACTTTTCTCCGTGACCCCCTATCACCCACCAATTGTCTCTCTCATACCCACTCTCTAAGACCCTGCCTCCGGCAGCGCGCATGTCTTCCTCTAGCTCGCCCTCGCGATACAGGTGGTAGAAGCGCTCGTACGTCGTGTTTTTGTCCGGAGAAGCAGAAGAAGCATCGCCACCACCGCCAACATTGCTCTCCTTGTCCTTCTTGTTCTGATTAGCCTTCATGACCCAGGGCACGAGCTGATCCTGCTCCGAATCGGCGTCCCAGCCTCTTCGACTCGACTTCTGCTCGAGCGCCCAGACGTAGACGAGGACCTGCCCGTCCCCCCGCAGACACTCGAGGAGTACCCGCAGCGCCTCGACGCGCCGCTCGCGCGTAGACAGATGGTGAATAACGGCGATGCAGAGCACGAAGTCAGCAGCGCCGCGACGATAGGGCAGCGCCAGTCCGTCTGCAACAACGACGTCGTTTTTAAAATTATCTTTCAGTTTTTCTGATTCGGGCACCTCGTGTTTGTTGTCTGGTTTTGAATTTGCGGTAGCAAGGGTGACGTTATCCTGCGCGATGGCGACAAGCGAGGCGCTCCGATCGCATCCCATGAGGTGCACGTCACGGGCCTCGCGCACGCAGAGGTATTTTCCGTTGCCGCAACCCACGTCGAGGCCGACGGACCCGGGCGTCACTCGCGTCCGCAGGAACGACGCGATGAAGGGCCACGGCTTGTACCGCGTGGAACTGAAGTGGCCCGCTATGGACTCGTACACGCTGTGAACGTGCTCCTGTTCGTACGTCTCGGGTGACTGGGCCGCCGCGTCGCGGACGGGGTTTGACTTTGCGGTTGTGGATGTGGCGGTGACAAGGGTGGTGCCCTTCACGCGGTCGGCGTCATTGGCCGCGCCATGCGAACCTGTGAGACTTGACATGTCCGCTTCCTTCTCTTGCGCCGTCGTACAGATCGCGGCGGCTTTGCTTACTAATCGACTAGTTGCTTGCTTCCTAAGTATAACAGAGACAAGTAAGGGTCCAGGATTCCAAGGAAAGGTTTCCGGGATCGATCGATCAGACTATTTCCTGTCTAACACACCGATTAACTACCCACGTAGGTAGAAAGCAGGTAGGTAGAACAAAAAGCACTTCAATGGCACATTCACTGAGTTCTCACGAATCGAGTATGACCCTTCTGTTCTCTTCCTCCCCTTACCTTATTGCTCCTTTCTATTTTCTACCAAGACGATATTGCGTCGCGCAGTCCGCTATGCAAGAAAATGAATATGCGACCAGCGGGTAGGCAGGTATATGTGGCCACAAAACGAAAGCGATGGTGTCACCTTCACACCCAAACACCGGTCGCGTCACCGACTCCTGGGGTCCCGCCCACTTTTGTTTCACCTATCTAACGTAATACCGGAAGTGAGGTGAGGCAAGGTTGAGGTAAGGCAAGGGAGAGATAGGTAGGCAGACGTGATTTACAACCCCTTTGCGGTCGAGGTAAGATTGGTTGGTTGGTTGGTTGGTTGGTTGGTCCCTCGCACTTTATCGCCTCTGCTTGGTTAGGCCAATATATTAGTACGTTATTATGAGAACGTCTGAGGACTCCGGGAACTTGATTCTAAGATCCGTGGTGATAGTATGCTAGACTCCCAAGTAAGATAGAACGGGAGGCCCGGCGATCGGGTTTTCGATGGCGGCGTTCCGTTCCGCTCGGGTCCGTTTCGTGAATGAGGGGTGAGCAACAAGTAAGTATCCGTCTGTTATGTATGTATGTCTCAGATTAAGGAGACCCCTTGCTCGCTTCGACAATAACACCACACTTTTTTCTCTTATTAATAAGTGATGGTTGTATAGGTAGTAAAACGCCCTATAGGTACTTTTTAAGATACCACAAAGAATGGGGGGTCCAGGTCACAGAAACCTTTTTCCCTTGCTTTTGTGTTTCTTAGCCCGAGTGTGGCGTGTGCGTCGTTCCGCCGAAAAAGTTGGAACCTGGGCGTATGTGGAGGTGTGTGTGAGCATGTGCCCAAGACAGAAAACTCCCCTAGCAGATGCTCACTAAACACTAACCTAGGAATGTAGGAGCAGTGTACTGAAGCTGTCTCAGAATGAATCTTGGTTTGTATGGTCGCACGATATGTATGCACGTACTTTTGTGGTGGAAAGGTACGTTAGATAAGGTGAGGTAAGGTAAGGTAAGGTATCCTTGTGTGAGTGTGCGTTTTGAGGATGGACGTGGCTGCTTAAGTAAGTAAGTACTCGATATTGTACTCCATTCTTTTATACCTGACTAATTGTACGTAGGGGGGAAAGGCTACATACAGGGTTGGGTGGGTAGGGGTTTGGTCGGCATATGTAGGTGTGGGTGAGGGGGGGTAAGGAAAATGGATATGGATATACATCTGTAGAGTTCATGTTTGATGGGGCTTTTTTGTGGAGGTGCGTGCATAGGTAGGTAGTGCGGTGCGCCAAAGCTAACCTAAGCTTATCGTTAGAGTAGCACAGCTAGTAGTAGTACATAGCTTTGTATGTCATGAAATAAATGCCCCTCACATTATGTTTCTAATAAGGCATACATACAGTAGGAGTAGTCTTGAAAACTTAGGGGCTTTAACCAGGGGGATGATAATAAGCTTACAATTTAATAACTGGAACAAAACCAGAGAACTTGAATTTGCCCGTTGTCACCTGCAGCGTGAACGTTATGATCAAGGTGAGTGTGTAGGTAAGAGATGGGACGTGAGGTACTAATCATTGGAATGGGCGTGCAAAAAAGTACATAAGTATGCTGGTAGGTATTACAGACTGTAGAGTTGCTCGATCACAACTCATTATATCCCGTGTCACTCTGGGTTGTCATCTCTCCTTTGTTCCATTGAGGAAAAAAAGGTCCCTTCTTTACTCAGATTCTCCGATCAGGCGTTTGAACCCGTCTAGACATTCATTCCAAGTGGATTGACCATCCTCGCTCTTTGCGAACATGTCCACAACCTCGGCCACTTTGAGATCCTCAGCCATGTGCGTCTCATTCGTCGTGCCGTCCAAGACAGTAGTACCCTCCAATCCCAGGACAAGGGCGTACAGGGCGACCGGCGGGGTGATGCCGGTGCTCTTCGCCAGGGTCTGCACGGGGCTGCTGCGCAACAGCTCCGGGTTCCCGCTCAGAGTCCAGAACGTCTGGAAGGTGATGTCCTGGGCGCGGCAGTACGCCCGCAGGCCGACCTCCCACCGGGTCGCCGGATAGAAGCGGTTCTGCACCACGGCCGGAGGGATCCTGATGTCGGGGCTCGTGCAGAGCCGGTTCACGATGTGCAGGTCTGTGTTGGAGATGCCCAGTTGCCTGATCCGATGAGGCACGTACGTCTCGAGCGCCTGCCAGACCTGCAGGAGGTCTGCGAAATGGCTAGAAGGGGGTGAGTGCAGGACCAGGCTGTCGATGTACGCGTTGGCCGGGTCATGGTCAAACGTAAAGTTTGCGAGCGACGAAGCCACGGACGCATGAACCTGCTTGTCTAGGGGATCTCTCGGATCATACGGCATGTTGTTCAGGTCCTGCCCACTAACCGGTGTGAATTTCGTTTGGATCTGGTTCAGAATAAGCGTGGCCGCCAATGAGTCCAGGGAAAATAATAAAATAAAATTAAAAAGAGGGAGATAGATATTACTACGTACAAAGAGATCTCCACGTTCCACGATACCCTCCGAAATGGCTTTCTTGATGCCGGCGCCGACAAGAGGCTCATTGTAATGGCGGGGTTGTGCTGCCGTGTCGACACCTCGAAATCCGGCCTTCAGCGCCTTGAAAACTAAGTCGGCCGTGGCTTCTTTCTTCCACGCCGTGCCATATAAAAGCCTCTGCATAGTCGCGGTGAGATTCTTTGGTTCGTTAGCAGACTGTATACAGATTCGATGCGACGACTGTCGCTCATAGATGAAGGCTAGAGGTTTTTGTTACTCGGTATGATCAAGGTGTCACAATGAAGCCTAGTTACTATACTCCTATAGCAGGTGTATATCGAAGTGACGTCATGTTTAAATGAATATAATAGTTATCAAATCCGTTTATATACATAATAAGCTAGTTATTACTAGTTGCATGCATATACTACATCTCATCTAGGTTAAATAACCGTTTAATAGAAATATGTTGTGCATAATTCTCAAGTTGTAGATCTTGATGCAATACCGTTAAACTTGCATTTTTGCGCTATATTGATTTTCGAGACACGCCCTGGCTATGGGACGTGCGAGGCTATAGTTGAGTGCGCTTTCCCTATCTGTTCTTTTTATTGGCCATTCCACAGCCAAAATTGACTTCTTGCTCCGGATCTCGAAGTCGTCGGCAACTGATCGTGTAGTTGCTAATACCTCATATTAGAGTGGCTTCCGGACTGTTCGTGTGATCACACAAACTATAGAAGATAACTCACACGATTTGATTAAGGGTGTTTGGGCGAGCCGCATTCTTGGCCGACCTAGACCAACAGATGTATGTACTCGCCTTACCGTAACGGCATCGTGTCTAGCGACATCCGGCGATGGTATGAACACGTTAAGGGCTTGAGAAGTCAAAGTCAATCCTGGAAGTATAGTATTTGATTCTAGGCATTGGTGTTTCCGCGCCGAACCATCTGGGTACGTACCTTACCACATGTTTCGTTACTTAGCTGGGTTAGACTGCTTGTGCATGTTGACCCATATCATCGGGCCTATCTGTATATTGCCTCCCGAGCCTACGTTACATACATCCTGGACTGCCCAGAAGAAGGTGCATCCTACTTACTGTACCTACCTTGATCAGATCCACCAATGCCATCATCGGACACCCCTCAATTGAAACCCTCCGAAAAAGCAGCAAGTAACGATGCGATGTCGAACGCAAGAAATTAACCCAGACATTGAGGTCCCTTAACTAGCCCGGCAAGAGCCTCGTAAAACCATTCGAGTTACATTACTAATAAGAACCATTGTCAATATTTTTGTAGTCTCTAGACGGCCACTACTAACACTAGCATCCCGTAGTTTTGAATCTGACTGGTTTTTCCCCTTTTCCTCTCCCGCTGTCCGGAGACTGTGCACATGGGGTAATTACGTATTATTTTTATTTAGTCTTGGGTTACCGTTGATATAGTAGTATCAAGGTACAGAGTATAGTTGTAGTAGTTTAAGCTAGTACTTCTGGTAGTATCGTAGCATATATCAATCATTGATGCCACGCTGTCTACCCCGCCCCCCGCTACAGCTTCAGATCGGACATTATCCAGAAACTTATTAGACAACTGCCTGGGGAATTTCCCTTCGTTTTATACCCCATTTTCGCTTTCGCTCTTTTAATAATTCGTATTAAAATTCTGTTCTGATATCTCCCAAAGCATCCAGATAGAACAACATACCAATCACTCATCAATTCGTATAGAAGCACTCCCACAATGGCGCAATCACCGTACACAGTTCGGTGGGGTATCATGGCCACGGGGTACATCGCACAGTGTAAGTGATACGGCACCCCAAGAGAAATGAAAAACGTCTAACACCGTGATCCACAAGGCTTCGTCAAGGACCTCCTGTGCGACCCCGCGCTCCGCGACGTGAGCGATGTGGCGCACAAGGTGGTAGCGGTAGCGTCGTCGCGGTCCAAGGACAGCGCGACCGTCTTTCTGGACAAGGTGAAGCTCTCTCCCGAGGGGGTGAAGGTATACGGGTCGTACCACGAGCTGGTGGCCGATGCCGACGTGGACTGCGTGTATGTGGCTACCCCCCACAGCCACCACTTCCAGAATACCATGCTCGCGCTCGAGGCCGGCAAGAACGTGCTGTGCGAGAAGGCCTTCACCGTCACGGCGGCTCAGGCCCGAAAGCTGGCCGAGACGGCACGCGCCAAGGGCGTGTTCCTCATGGAGGCCGTCTGGACCAGGTATTTCCCGCTCAGCATCAAGATCAGGGAGTTGGTCAAGTCTGGTGCCATCGGCACCGTTTACAGGGTTGTTGGTGAGTTTTCTTTGTACTCCGTCCAATCTTTGAAATCAGACAGTGCCCATCACTGTGATTCCGTGGTTTTGTTGCCATGTTACTAACCGCGCTCGTAGCCGATAACTCCTTCGGAAACGACGGGCCAGACGGCACTGTGACCTTCCCCGACGAACACCGCATGGTCAACATCGACCTCGCCGGCGGCGCGCTACTGGATCTCGGCATATACTCCCTGACGTGGCTCTTCCAGATCCTGTACCACCTGCAACCGGAGTCTGAGAAGGAGTCTCCCGTGACGGTCGCCGCGATCGAGAAGTACCGGACGGGGGCGGACGAGTCGACGACGGTGGTGGTGCGGTTCCCGCAGCACAAGAGCATGGGCGTAGCCATGACATCCCTGCGCATCGCCACCAACACGGACGGCAAGAACAGCGGTGGCCCGGCTATCAAGATCCAGGGAACTAAAGGCGAGATCCAGGTCACGGGCCCGGCGTTCCGGCCGACACAGTACCGCGTCGTGCGCAAGGACGGCGACGGCCAGGTCGAGGTCGTCGAATGCCCCATCCCCCGCGACAACGAGCGCAACTTCGGCATGGGCATGTTCTGGGAGGCGGACGAGGTCGCCCGGTGCCTGAGGGACGGCAAGAAGGAGAGCGATACCCTGCCCCTCTCGGAAAGTATTGTCATCATGGAGGTCATGGAGGAGGCGCTCAAGCAGGGTGATGTCAAGTACCCTGAGCTCATCGCGACTGATGTTTTCGATCCGCAGAGCCCTCTTAACACGGGTAATCAGTAAGAAAAAAGGATGAAAAGAAAAGGGGAGTGGTGCATGAAATTTGTAGCGCATAGATTTATACTTCGAATATTCTAAATCAAAGGAAGTTAAAGAGAGGGAAATGAGTAAATCATGTGTTTATAGATAAGTTGGGCACCAGCCGTTGTTATTGTGACTTCTGCTTGTCTATATTACTACCTGCACGCCCAACTCCTAGGCGGATTTCTAACACATTCAGTGTTCCTCGGAATCTTGTCGGCTAGATCATCGATGCGAGAGATATGTCTGTAATTAGATGACCTTGGATGCATTCTCGCTATACTTGCTACGCAGGGTATCGTGTAATCAAGTATGTACGCTGAACGCTTGAAACCGATTCACTGCGCGAATAAAAAGCCCAACATGCAGTTTTGTTTATTATGGCTTCTCAAAGCACATGATGGCATAACGGAATGTTCCATTAGCATAACCCCGCCTCATGGCGCGGAAAGCCTGAAGAAACGCTAGTCCGTCCCGTCCCTGCGAGATAGCAAACAGCCAGAGCGACGGCGATGAAACCAAGCTCCAAGAAATGTCCCTGTAGGTATTTGAATAAATTAGCACAAACTCATCTAAGATGGCTAATACGATGATAATAACATGAAAGGCCTATTAGGTCGGTGTGAGTTGTGTGAGTGAGATAACGCACCAAGTCTTCGCAACATCTTTACTAATATCAATCGGAGCCCTTCGGATCTTGAGGCCCGCACTCTCAGCCATCTTGACATACTGATCCGCCGTGCAGAGCTGAGGCAGCAACATGCCGTCCTCGATGGGTTGGATATCATCCCTTTCCTGCTCCGGGGTCAAATCTGGCGCCTTGAACCAGTCGGCAATGACGAGACGCGAGGACGAGTTGCCGGGGGTCAGTAGTTCCGAGGCAGAGCGGAAGAAGAGCGGCTTATCGGGGAAATGAGACAGCGCTTCCGAGATCCAGACGGCGTCGAATTTTCCCCCTTCAGGCTTTCCGTTGACAGAGGAGAAGTACTCGAGCATCTTCTCCGCGTCGAGTTCAATGAAGCGACAATCCCCTCCCGAGGGATAGGCATAGACATCGATATCCACATTATCGGAGGCTTTATCGCTGTCGTTATTAGAAGATGTTTCTGCTTGGGTGAGCCTCTTCGCGATCTCGACCTGGCGCCCGCTGATGGTGATGCCCGTCACGCTGCACCCATGCTCCTTGGCCAGGTACCGCGACGTGCCGCCGAGACCACAGCCGACGTCCAGGACCTTGGCGCCTCGGGGCAGATCGGAGATCTCGAGGAGGTATTTCACAAGATTGACCTGGGCTTCCTCCTTGGTCTCTGTGGGAGATTTGAAATACCCATGGTGGATGTGTTGACCCCTGCAACATAATATTTAGCAATTTGGGGTGGGGTAAAGAATTATGACTTTGTAAGTGATAAGACAGACGTCTGATAGATAATGGTTTAAATGTGACATTAGGACAGTGCATACCAGAGCGAATAGTAGTAGTCAGATGCTATCTCGTAGTGTTTCTTGATCCTCTCTTTCAATGACGTGGCGGATTCGTGAGTCTCATATTCAGGTATCTCGTGCTGATCGCCTGGGTGTTGCGTTTCAGCCGCTGCAGCCATTGTGAAAGCACTTCTCTTTCCTCTTGTCGCAAATCAAATCAAGTACCCACCGCAGTTAAGATGCTTTCCGAAATCAGATAATTGTTTTGAAAAGTTGAAGTTGTTATACACGAGTACGTCGGTGACATGACGCGTCTACATATGCAAGCAGCCGTCCCACGGGTCTGTCAATCACATTAGGGTTAGGCATTATTATGTATTTCAGCCTTTACTCCTTTCAGCATGCATATATGCATCTACATACTTAACTTAGCCGCGCCCAGATATTCGGTTCCAAGTTTCACTTGGGTCTGGATAGCCGCATACATATAGTCTTCTGTAGGTAGGCGTAAAGGAAGTCACTGCAGCTTCTTCCGCTCTCTGGCGCTAAGTTGCTGTATGTACATATGTACTGCTGCTGTATGCACGATCTTTCTACAGTAGCTCCCTCGCCGCCGATCCATGGTTGGAACACAAATGAGAATGAGGGGGTAATTACTATGGTAGTACCGGGGCATAGTTAATCTCGACGCCCAACAGCAGTACATATAGAGAGAATTGAAGAAATGGAACTTCTGGGATATACTGTACGGACGGATGGCTTTGTCCTTTTTTTGTTACTTTCCACGTTCCAAATTTGGTTCTTCTCCAAGAAATCTCTCTTCCCCGTCTCGCTAAGACTTAGACTTGATCCGTGCTCTTTTAGCGGGGACTCGCTTGCAAGCGCAGGGATACTAGCGGATAAGAGTGGATTCTTTTGGGGCCGATAACTGTTCCGGGGCTGTTGGCAAATATCAATGACATCATGACAATAAGCGGGTTTGGGTATGTGCTTGCGTGTTTCAGCGGTAAGCAGTCCTACTTACGTTACGTACTATCCTTAGGCAACAGCCATCACCTCTTTATTACGAAGGCTTTCTTGTAGAATATTTCAACAAACTTCTATCTGGACCTTTCGAACCGTAAAGAAACGGATATATCTACAGCAACCTAGATAATTATAACCTCACCCTCTCTGTAACTTATTCGTCCAAAAAAAAAAGGAAAAATTCAATCACACATCCCAATACAGCCAACCATGTTCCAAAACGTACTCTATATTCTCCTCCAGCTCTGCCTGGCTAGCTGGGCTTTCGCCGCTCCCATCGCCGACGAGACTGTGAAGACGACCGGCGCGACTCCGTGGCAATATGGAGCCGGGGGTGGAATCGTCGGTTTCATTGTCCTGGTTATGGATCTGATTGTCTTTAGTACGCTCCCCTCAAATCTAATGCACAATACATAGCTGGTGTCAGTTAGATTGGAAAGATACTAACTAAATATGAAATAACTACAGTCGAAGTTTTGAAATCTAACCGGCCCGTCACCAATAAGCTCGTCTGGTGTCTCGTCGTCTTCCTGTTCCCCGTCATCGGCATGATCGTCTACTTCCTGTTCTCTAACCGAAAGGCGCACAACACCTATGAGCCATTACCATAGGATGATAATGATGATGATAAAATGGGTCTCACAGAAATGAGTGGTTAGCTAGCCATGGCGGAATTGGTCATGTTCCCGGCAATGGCTGACATATATGAGCTGTTAAACCGCTCTGGTACTTGGTGCTCGGGAGGCGTTCATTGCATGCCTGATGCTTCTTACTTACATGACATGGATGCGTCTTCCTTTCTGTGATGAGCAAGGTTACAGTGATAGACAGATAAGGAATATAGGAAAGGTGTGCCCAGCAACAGAAATAAACCACCGCTTCTTTCAGGTCACAAGACCGTTTTGTGCCAGCCTTGGGAATATGTGCATTTGTGGCTGGATATCTAGAAGTCTAACCGAGAGTATCCAGCAAGAAGCAATTATCTCCTCACCGTGATGATTGTTTATCGCGCAATATCTCGGCATGGCACATTGGTGGCGGGCCGCTAAGATCGACACGAGGGGAACAAAGAAGCTAGGAGATAGGGAAAGGGGAACGACAAACGGCTCGGAAAATCAAAGTATACTACTAATACCATGACTTCTAGGAGCAGGTATTGCCTACCTCATAGTAGTCAAGACCACAATTATCAATTATGTGCTTGAGATTAGCCATCACACGCCGATTAAGCGCAGGTTCTCTCCATACCACAATACTTCTCATTCGTTGTCCGCCTATTCCACGCGGTCGATGGAGAGAGAAAGCTGCCAAGTCACCGCCTGCATGCTTCGATGCAGCTAGCTTAGGTATAGTCAGAGTATAAAGGACGCCAGTATCTGGGAAGGGATTGATGAAGCAGTGAAAAAAAGGGACCAATCAAAGAATGAGACAAAGAGTAGGCAATGGTCAGCCGATGTCTCTCTAGTATAATACCCGCTACACTACCAAGGTTGTGGCTTGAACAAGTAGCGCACATGTTCGACGCACGTTGATACCCAAAAACCCAAATCATTAGATCGAGTCGAGGAGGCCATAGCATCTTCGAATAAAACAATAACGGATTGAAACCCTATTTTCTCTTCTTCTTTGCGACAAAATGCATATAGTTGATGAATGCAGCCCAACTTCGCCAGCCCTGCTCGGACGCGAGGGGTAGGTTGGAACCTAGCTCCGAAATCGGAAGACATTGAGATGTGAGTTTTGTCCGTCCGATCTGAATACATACTCATATGTGCATAAAGGAACACATGGTTGCGAGTTTGTGGAACATATAATTCTGGCTAGTATCGCATTGCTTCATTATCATGTTGTTGTTGCTAGCTTCAGCCTCGAATATTCCCTAGAACGGGTAAGACGTCTAGTCAGCGAAGATGATGAGTATTGTCCCTTCACTCCTCTCTTCCGCAAGTTCGTCGAAGCCCTCGGCAGCCTACCATCTCAACGTACAAGCTGTGGAAGACGTTCATGTGCAGCGTTATGGGGCTTAGGTCAAGCACTGTTATTATATACAGTAGACATCATTGCCACCCAGGTAGTATCCAGGTAGCAGGTGCTATTCACCCCACAATAGGGGCTTGGTATACTACAACAAGCAGGTCGGAGGTTTTGGGTTTCTTGTCTCTCGAAGTCAGCAGGCACCCTTGATATTGATTTTCCAATTTGAACTATGCCCCCTGTGGCTAAAACTTATTACCTTCTCAAGCATCTAACCTAACTAGGTTAGCCTGGGTACTCGGCTAATGGCGTTTGAGGCTGAAGCCAGCAGCCACTTGCTGCATTGAGCCGCAGTTCAATTATGGTACTGCAGAATCTAACAACGACGACTCACGCTCAAAAGGAGCACACAATCACGACATGCACTTTAGCCTTGTCACTCGCATGTTACATTGTGTACCGAGTACTTTGCCCTACGCTGCCCACATCTCCCGGATACGCGTTACCTAAAAGACCAAATTAGTACAGATGTAGTCAGTCAGTGTGGCTCAAACTATCTGCCACGGTTCCGATCCGGACTAGCTCCGGCCCCGAAGCACGGACTCGAGCACGGACTACACTACACCTATATAAGTAGATACAGGGAAATCTCTACTTCTCAGAGAAACCTTCCTGCCTTGTGCAATAACAACTATGTCTATAACCGACCCCCTGGCCATGTGAACTGTGACACAATCACGATTAATATGACTACCAGGGCAGGTTACAATTGACGTGCAGGGTTACGATATCACAGGTAATAAATGGCGAGTCCAACGAGAGAGATTATGCCCAAATGTATTCTAGAAGGATGGACATGAGTTACCTAATTTAAAGGCTCAGAACACCCAAAATAAGTTATTTGCAAAGCTGGGCCCCAGATCAGGAGATTGGCCCAATGGAAGAAAACACCAAAACAAAAGAATATGAAACCGGGGACCCTATATACTTAACTGACATCCCCAAGAGCCGATCCCATGTGCAGATCCCCCGTGCTACCGTTTACTTCTTCGTGCCCCCACTCCCTTTCGGAGCACCGATACTCGCCGGGTTATCGTCTTCTCCCCAGCGACGAGCATGACAAGATTCCGTTATTTAGGGGTTTCGTTATTTCCAGCTCTCGACGGTCCATTTCCCATCGTCTTCCTCCTTGCATGTATGGTAGCAACGCGTACACTCAATCTTGCGATGCCCGATTCGTTCCGCTATGGGCAACCGGCACTTCCCCCACGGGACGTTGGCTCGTATGGCGTCTTCGCATCTTCGCTTTTACAGCTCTTACCCTTCTCCTCCTTCTTATCTACTACAATCATAATCATCCACCGGTTCCTCCCAGCCGCACTCGTTGATGCAGAACAGCTTCATCTTGACAATAAAACACATAATGATGGTTTGGTTTCGGCCCCAGTGGCTTTTTTTTCCTTTTTAGGTAATTAATTAATTAAGTACCCTACCTTAGGTAGGTTAGATGGCTTTTCCCCCTTTATCTATCCTACCCTTTCAGCTCCGTAAGCCAAAACGCAATTCGGACACCTTTCCGGAATGATGACTTCGTCCGCCTTGATTCCCTTGCTACAACGGCCGAACCTGCCGCTCTTCTTCGCTTCCTTGCACCAGCGCTCGTCTGTGATGATGGGATCACCGTAGCGTCCGTTGTGACGGGTGCAAAGCTTAACGAGAGACTTTCTAACACACATTGGGGGCGGTTAATAAATGGTTGTCTAGCGACGCGAGGTCTTATGTGAACGCGGCATTTAGTAAGGGTGTGCAATGATGATCGCTAACAGCTGTTGAGAATGGTCGGTAGGGACTATGCTATGAGTATCAAGAAGTATCAAATGTCGTGAAGGTGCTTGTGATAACTTGACTATATAATAGATGTGCTGAATTTATTATACTTCCGTGGTGAAAAATTGGAATTCTTGAAAAGGACTCATGTAGCTATACGCTTTTATATTGAGACCCGTCCATGTAGCAGCGACTCAATGTTGAATTGAAAGTTCTCTACTTGGTGAATGATAACATGAAATTTCCAAAAGAATGACTTTGTTCCCAATCCCCCGGTTATTCTGACTAACTGACCTCTCCCATCCATCTGAACTGGACCCCTACCCTATTATCGTCCACCCTATGCGTACCGCAACAATCAAGGAAAACTCAATCCGCCGGCCAAGAACCGAGCTAAACCGACTAGGTAGGGCATGTGCATTGTATCCTGTCTTATCTTAGCCGGATGTAAGTCCCATATGGAGAAGGTAAATGTAGTTACCGTCTTCGCCATTTCGTTTTATCTTCGTCGTGAAACTTGCGACTTGTGCCCTTAGTGGGCCTTCTCCTTCCCCTTGCCCTTCTTCTTATCCTCCTCCTCCTGAATTTTTTGAATACACGCCTGACACGTATATGATTTCTCGACTTCCTTTGCCTCTCTGTGGGAGCACCAGGCTGGGTTCCAGCACATTATAAACTTAGGAGGGCTCGAGGCGCCCCTCCCCAGGCATCTCTTGCAAACGGAAACTTCGGTTTCAATCCAGCACATGGTGGCTAGGAGCTGGCGGAGGTTTTGGCGGTATTATATAATTGGCAAGTTGGCACCGCGAGTGCTTAACAATGTCGGAGAAACCAGGTTCGTGGTCTGCGACAAAAAGGCAGTATATAGGACTGAGCGAGGAGATTTTAGAATCTCGGGAGTGATAAAGAGTTGTCTCGGTGCGGCTTGATTTAGTTTGGTATGGTATGCTTGGGCGATCGTAAAAGGGCTGGGGTGAGAAACGATGGCGTCTCAGGGTTCATCTGGCGCTTTTTATACTTGGGCAACCGTCTATAATTACTGTGGCATTATCTTCATGTTAGCTAGAAAGCTGTGAGTTAGCTCTATGATTCAAAACGAATGTGGCAAAATCAACAAAGCAATGGATATTGTGTTCCTCGCCCTCTACTAACATCACCCAAACTGACGACAAAACATGGCCCCGTCCGTAGTACGCGTCCCCCGAGTCGCACAGGAGGCCACATCGTGCCTCGTTGGAAAGACAACTCTCAAAGTACTATCTTAGGTAGCCACTATCATGATATAACGTTGGTTGTGCTGCAGAAAAACAAAAGAAACTCCTTGTATCACGCAATCTTAACTGAGAAAATAAATAACGACTCGTTACATCCAACCGTAGCAGGACGGGAGATAATAGTGTATGTATGTGCCCCAGGCACCATGAGTTAGTCGTACGGGCGTCTGAACTGCGTTGGGGAAGATACTCGGCAACTCTATTAGAACAGAAGGACCCCAGGATACTCTAGATACACAAGCTGTTGTTGTTGTTTATAGTTTCTAAATTGCTTTAAGGTACGACCTCTCTGTTGGTTCTCTAGCGGGATAATACAGAGCTAATTATAGCTGCTGTCTCACGCCAGAGCTCCCGAAAGCAAGGGAATGGGAAGCAAGGGGTCCCCGGTATGAAGAAAGCCACATTGCACTCTTCACACGATATTGATGCCCCAACCTCACCGGGCAATATCCTAGATACCTCTGGATGAGCTGAAGACTGCTCGTATAGATTGTCGTACGTTCTTATCCCCTGTTGGTGTGACTATCGCATTGCACACCAGGGATATGAATCACAGAGGGTTTTTACAAGAACCGATGTGAAGTGAAAAGATGAGTTAGAGAGCGAAGAAAAAGATACCTCTAGCAGTCGTGGTACCGAGAAATAGACTAACCTAGATAAACATCATGCCCTTCTCTGCTAGTAGCTACTGACTGCCACATACACAATGCCCCTTACGATGGAGACTGCGCCGGTGAGTCACTGGGTTAGGGAAGCTTTGGCTTTGAAATGAGATATTGGAACAAGAGCATCTTTCTAGTCATTTATATACTAAGCAAAAAACCCCCATCAAATAACCAGTCAACCAAACAAGTCTTACCGGTCAAGCGTATCCGCCTGGACAAACGCTTTCTCAACCAGCACATATATATTTGCTGGTAATGGGGAAATAAAGACGCGTATATGTAGACTCGAATGTACTTCTGCGTCTCCATAAAACTAAAGCCTAGGGTACCTTGCTGTAACCAACACGTCGGTGTGAGAACTAAAGTGTCACCGGTAAATTACCCTTGGGTAATTGTTACACTGTTTTGTACTGCTCACAGAATTTGCTCATTATTATTAATCATCTTCTGGTGCTTCCGTTTTCTAAATAAATAAATAAAATTAAGTAAAAAGATGAAGGTTTTTAGGCAATGTGTTGAGGCAAGGCCATGGTGACATGGCTCACAAAGGTCCCAACTCGGGTCTTAACACCACTACATTACCAGAACGTACCAACAGCCAAGCGTAGACCCCTGTGAAACTACACCGATTTCGCATGCTCCTACTATTAAGTATCTCACGAGACTTGAAAAATGTGGCCGTCCTCTTGGCCTGCAGTAAAGAGCGGGTGCTGGGCCACTGGAGTCCTTTTGTCGAGATACCTCGCCACATTCATGCGCCTAGCATACCTCATTATTTGATCGCCGATACCATCACCATCGCGCTAGCGAAGAGCGACCGTTATGTGCTACTTGCTACCACTGGCGACCTATCGGACGTACTAGCTACCCAGTTCCTACGGGCTCAGATGTCACGGAAAAAACGACGTCGCTAATCCCGCGTAGGAATTAACGATATATATTCCACGGGACATCAGGAACACCACTTCGATCCGTTTGGACGTCCCATTCGCCCCCGGGGGGCGCCTACGCGCTGCCGGTCCTCGATATCGATATTCCGAAAGCGCAGGGACTTTACTATGCCGACGAGTTGGCGGCAATCCGCATAGCCCAGAGTTTCGCATGTCTACTTATCGCAAGGCATGAGGGGCACCATACATTTAAGTGTAAACACTGCCAAACCGCTGAGCTATCCGACGGATCACTTACGGACGATGGCATCATCAAAGGAGGAGAGGAAAAGCATATATAGGGGAGTTTCATACTGACTCCCCGAATGTTTTTCCGAAACGGATCCGCAATGTTGTCCATAAATTTCGGCTTTTGAATACTCTCCTAAAGAGCGTCAGAAGACGCCCTAAATTGTACCAAGGAGAGGTGAATCTGGACAAAGGTAATAGTTAGCATAAGCTTTCACAAGAGGGTCAATTGGTTGCTCGTACGTCGGGCGTATAAGGTCAGAGTATCGTATGCGCATCTTCTGGACGGATAGCCCAGTCGGCCCTTTCTTTCACTCGGAGAGGGCTATATGAGTAACACCGCCTCTGGCCTTATAATGCTGACTTGCGGCATGGATGAACGGCTGCACTAAGAGTTTATCGGTGGCCATGCTTGAGCAGGCGCTCATCTTCAACACGCAGGCTATGCACTTCTGCACAGTTGCCTCGTCGCGACATTGGTAGGCCTGCGTTAGAAACCGCCGATTGCCTTATCGCTCCCGGGGTGCTATGACGGGCTGTCTGGTTGTCTAGCATTGAGGATAAAACGGCACACAGGGCTGTGAAGGCATTTGTATGTAATGGCAGACACATTTACCTAAGGCATCGCTACAAGCCTCAGAAGGCTCTCTATGCATGAAAGTGGGCCTGAGCTTATCTTTATGGGTGATCTCTAGGAGGCATTGGATGAGATGCTATTGAGCTGTCAGAATGCAACTTTGTAATCTTTATATACCGTTCGGGCGTATCTCACGCATCCCTGTTGCCTGTCCGCGGCTTGTACCTAACTGCCGTTAAAGATCTATCCGAGCCACGCCATACGTACCTTAATCTCTTACTCGCTTTCGCCTTCAGGTACGCGGCAGAGAGGCACTGTCACGATGTCACGTACACTTAAACTAGTTAAATCTGACCGGAGTGTAGAGAACGTAGGGAGTGGAGGGGCTAGGACTGCAAAGCCTTAAGATATACTGACTCGCGACAGATTTAGACTCATGGTCGTTCCCAAGCCGTTCGAAATTTAGCTTTCTAGGCTACATCTTAAAGCCCGTGTATGGCACTAATAAATACCGTGATTTCCTAAGGCTTAGCTATGTCTATCGGTACACATTGTCGAGCTCCCAGGTGTATGTTGTTGAATACCGGGTGGAAAATAACCGTTTCTATGACTCTAAGCCATAGTCAAGTTGCTCTTCAAGCAAGAAGCCGCTTTGATCATCTCCGTAAAGGTAGGGACGTGGCTCGTGTAAAAGTAAGGTGACTTTTGGCACGCATTCCTTGCTCACTTGTGGACTTGACGAACAAGGGACGCATTCCTCATACAAGTTAGGCTTTTCGGCCGGAGGAGTACTAGAGGTAGGGTAGCAAATAAGGCTGGTAATAGAGCCTTGTACTTTGCGTCATTTGGCGGAATCCTTCGCAGATCCATCAGCTAGAAGTGAACTTTTGGCATTACAGCCTGCCTTACAAGTGGCCGTGCATTGATATACATGCATACGAGCGTGGGAAGCGAAGATTGGAATGTGCCGTGTAGATATGCAGCCATGCGGCGTTTCTACGATCTGCAAAACGAACGCGCATACCGTAAAACTCTGATCGATTAGACACTGGCTGGGTGGAGATCGGACAGGGCGGGTAGAATCGTGGGGAAGGGTAGGCTAAATGTGTTCGAGGAACGGCAGGCGCACCTATCCTACCTAGCGGTTTGATATATATTTCCATTCAGCAACTTCATACTGCACTCGGATATTTTATTATAGAACGATCTATTGGAGCCCCGGTTCCATGGGTAAGGACCGTCGCAAGATGGTAATGTCTGAAATCATGAGAATTGACGGTTCAGAACGTGAAAGCCACATGTGCGTGAGTGGAGCCACAGCCAAAATGAGATTGATAGTGCGGCACGTGGTGTTAAACGGGTGCACTAAGCTATATTCGGCACTACCAAGTATCAAGTATAAGACCTATCAGCCACACAAGTACGTCGACTACGTCACTAGACAGGCTTTCCTTCCCTCCTTCTCAACCTCGCTTTATTTTCCTGGTCAACCAAACGTCCCCCGAGTCTCTTATTGGGCAGCCCCATCGTTTTCACAAAAAATGGCCTCGTCTTCGATGTGAGTGAGCAATGAGAAGATGACGTCGTAAACCTAGGGTCCTACGTCTCCAACTCGTCCCGCAAAGTTTCGTATCTATCGTTATCACTGTGCTTCACTGTGTAGCATTCACAGTACCTACCCCGAACTTACTTACCGCTGGTGCCGCTCCTCGCCTGATGATCAACACCATTGCAGATAGTCACATTATTATTAGGAAGACTCGAGATATTGGTATTCGGGGGCCTCGTCAGTGAGCATCTAGGACTCGATCCTACCACCTTGTCTGCAACCTAGGCCAAAAGGTGATATTTATAATAGGTAATGGAAACAATTCTTGTTTATAAAGCTCGAATATCCAGGGGTACAGGTCGAGTACCATAAACTAGGCTACCCAGATAGTCTCCATGTTTAATCTATATCAATAGCTGCCTCCCATCGCCTTCCCTTTCCCATCTCCTTGTTCGAGATTTACCCCACTTATAGAACGTTTAGCCAGCCCACCCCAGTGCTGTAGACACACGGCATCAGCCATTAATGGATAGAATACAAATCTATCTTGACATAATAATATAACTTTGTCATCTGCTGTTAATTATCATAATCATGTCTACACACAAAGACACACCCTCTTCGGGAGGCACGGCCGGGGAGAAGCCGGCTCTTAGGAAGGACTCGGATAACTCCGACATCTCTCGCACCGAAGTGGAAGACGTCCGTTTGAAGCAAGACCCTCCCCTTGATGAGGGTCAAAGAAAGCGCTTGGAAGCCTCAGCCAAGCTAGAGAACCCTTTAGCAGGTCTCTCCCCTGATCAGTTGGCCGAGCGGGGTGAGGATTTCTGCCGGCGGCATGGCATCACGGATGAAGAAGACCTTCGAGCTTTTCGACTCGGTGCTATGATCGCCGGAGACATGAACAAGTACGATACCGTCGATGGACTTACCGACAGTGAGAGAGAAGTGCTCGACAGGGAAATAACCCACAAATGGTCGAATCCGCCCATGCTTTACGCTGTCGTCATCATTTGTTCCCTTTGCGCTGCTGTCCAAGGTATGGATGAGACTGTCGTCAATGGCGGCCAAATCTTCTACAAGGAACAGTTTGGTATCGGTGATCCCAACTCGCAGCGAGGTAAGCTAGTTGTCCGAGTTTCGCAGATTATTAAAACTGCTAACATGTTAAACTCTAGACTCGTGGCTCGTAGGTCTTGTGAATGGTAAGCATGGTCTTTTGAGAGCAAGCGGACAATCTTGCAGCCACTGACAAGGTTTAGCTGCCCCCTATATATGCTGTGCCTTTGTCGGCTGCTGGTTGACTGAGCCTCTCAACAAGAGGTTCGGACGCCGCGGTACTGTCTTCATTTCCGTGAGTACTTTTCGGATACAGTCCTCTTTTCTATTCAGGTCGCTTTTTTTCAAGAAATAGCTTTTCTTTGTGACTTTTTCTATGCCTCCATACGACTCCGAACCTTGCAACTTCGTTGGTCACTGACTGATACGCGCAGTGCTCCATCTCGGCTGCTGCTTGCTTCTGGCAAGCATTCACTAACACTTGGTGGCATATGTTCATCGCGCGCTTCTTCCTTGGCTTAGGAATTGGGCCAAAATCTGCCACAACGCGTGAGAATACCCCTGCGCCGTCTTTATACGAGTAAAACTGACGTAGTTGAAGCTGTATTGGCTGCTGAGTGCTCCCCACCAAAGCTTCGAGGTGCTCTTGTTATGCAATGGCAGATGTGGACCGCATTTGGTATTCTACTAGGTTACGTTGCAGATCTTGCCTTCTACGAAATTCCGGATCGATCTGGTATAATCGGTCTTAACTGGCGTTTGATGATGGGTTCCGCCTTAATCCCCGCCGTTGTCGTCGTTGCGCTTGTGTACTTCACTCCCGAGGTTCGTCTACCAAGTTCAAATAGGGGTTCGCGGAACACTAACGAGGGTGTAGTCTCCTCGATGGTACCTGACGAAGAACAGACAGATGGACGCATACAAGTCTATCCTTCGGCTGCGGTTTAACAAGGTTCAAGCTGCGCGTGATCTATTTTACATGGACACCCTTCTCCAAGTTGAGAGGGAGACGATGGAGCTCCAACAGAACAAGTTCAAGGAGATCTTCACCATCCGCCGAAACCGAAATGCCGCCATCGCTTCCGAGATAGTCATGTACATGCAACAGTTCTGTGGCGTAAACGCTATCGCATACTACTCTACAGAGATCTTCATCGACAGCAATTTCAGTACTAAGGCCGCACTAGCCGCGTCCCTTGGCTTTGGCGCCGTCAACTTCCTCTTTGCTATCCCAGCCTTTTACACTATAGACACCTTTGGCCGAAGGAAGCTTCTTTTGACTACATTTCCCGTCAGTACCCCCCAGTTCATTCAGTTGTTCAATACTAATACATGTGGACAGTTGATGGCATTATTCCTATTCTACACAGGCTTTAGCTTCTACATTCCAGGTCTGACGGCACGTACTGCTAATGTAGCACTGGGTATCTACCTATTCGGTGTTGTGTACTCGCCGGGTGAAGGTGTAAGTGTCTTACGCAGTACCTATTGGTCTTACTTCGCACTAACTCATGCCGTCAGCCGGTACCATTCACCTACAGCGCCGAAGCCTATCCTTTGTATATCCGGTCATTCGGCATGTCATTAGCGACAGCGACAACCTGGTAAGCAGCATTCATTCATTCATTCATCACAGTACAATCCATCATATATCGCTCTCAGACCAACTGACGAATTTCCCCCCCAATCAGGTTCTTCAACGCCGTCGTCTCCATCACCTAGCCTGCCCTCGTGCAAGCCTGGACTAGCCCCGGCGCGTTCTCCTGGTACGCGGCCTGGAACATTGCGGGCTGGGTGCTCGTGCTGCTGTTCCTCCCCGAGACGAAGGAGAAGACGCTCGAGGAGCTGGACGCCGTCTTCGACGTTCCGCTACGCAGCATCATGCGCTACGGCATCGCACAGGCCGGCTACTTCTGGGGCCACTACATCCTCCGCCGTGACATGCAACCGCCCAAGGTTCCGACTTCGGCCGACAATATCCGGTATGCCAAGGAGCAGTTCACTAAGGAGAAGCATCACGATGCTACGGCCCGGGTCTAAGTTTTCGTGTTGGGTTTTATTAGACCGGTCGGGTTGAAGGGTTTTATATGTACAGGGGAGGCATTGTTTTGATGCGTTTTGCTTTATGGGTTATGAGAGGGATATAATGTCATTTTAACTCTTTGGTAACGGGATAATTACCTAGCCCCTCGTTTGGTCTGCGCGGATACCCCTTTTAACCCGATTCATATTCGAGATATAGTCGAATAATAGTTGGTTTGGATTGCAATTCTGAAGAAAATAACTCATAAGATTTCAATTTCGAGACAGACGGGCTCGTCCCCATAAGACAATTTAGGGGGTGTGATATGGACTACTGGCGCTGCAACGAACGAAACATTAAGTCAACCATGAAAAAGGGGAGAAGAAATAATCCAGCACAATCTGCCATGTCCCCAGACTCACGTCCTATTCCCTCCCATTACCACTCCTCCACAAAGGCCCCTCATAGACTAAATGAGTTCAAACTCCTTAACTCAGATATTAAATCATGGTAAAGTAAAACAAAGCAAAGCAAAGCAAAGCAAAGCAAAGCAAAGCAAAGCTACATCGAAAGTGAGTAAGACCAGCGAAACGTCAAATACAGTGCCAAACCCGGTGTCCTCGAGAATAATCAACCACCAACTTTCTCCATGCATGCTATCAGGAGCCATGAAGCGCGACCACAGTGAAGACCCAGACCACAGTCCCCACCCTACCCTACCCTATTATTGTAAAATGTACCATTACTCGCCGGTCATAACACCACCCAATTATCGCGTCTTCTGCTGCTGCTGTTGTTGTTCCTGAGCCCGAATCACCTCAGACCACGTAGGCCTGCTGCTGCTGCTTCGGTCATCGATCGCGACCACAGCACCGGTTCCGGTTCTATTCCCTGAGGAAACGATATCGATCGCGGCACCGATACTGCCACTGTTAGGGATGTTGTTATTGTTGCTAGCTCTGCCGCTGCTGTGATTCATGCCACTATTAGACTGAGGTGCGATGACAATGGCGGTACCGCTCCGTGTCCTCTCGCTTAGTCTTCGCGGAGTAGGTGCCGGACGCCTAATATCCCTCTCCCTATCTCTGTCTCTGTCCCGATCCCGTTCGCGTTCTCTTTCTCGATCCGTATTGACATCTCGCGCGTATTCGCGGGTCGCCTCTCCGTTTCTGTAGACTTCCTTGTAGCTATGCCAGCGCTTGTCTCTGGGCCTTTCCCCCGCCCTATCCCTATCCCTATCCCTCTCCCTTTCTCTCTCTCTGTCCCTTTCTCGTTCGCGCTCGCGCTCGTGTTCCCGTTCCCTAGCCCTATCTCTTTCCCGTTCTCGTTCACGCTCATATTCGCGTGTGGGCCCGTGGTAGCTACTCGTTCTATAATGATTGTAATTTCTTGGTACTGTGGCCGGGCCAAGAGCAGAAGAAATAGCAGTTACTGTCCCCGAGCTAGCAGACTCTGCACCGCTATTATTATTGTTCTCTCCATTATCGCCCCCGTCCCCGTCCCCGTCCCTGTTCTCGCCCGAGCCCATAGCGCCCAGCTCGAAGCGCGTCCCGCGGATTCTGGGCCGAGATGATGATCCCACTGCCCCTGACCCTGCCTCTGCTACTGCTATGGGTTTTTTACCACTGTTGCTGTCGCTGGGGGCTTGAGATCTAATCACGACCTCGCCGGGTCTGTGGTGTTGGGCGCGGCTATAAGTGTGTGTCGTTGCCGTCGTAGCGCCGTGGCCGCCGCGATTAACGATATAGATTTTTGACTCGTAACCATCATGTGGATAATAGTAGTGGTTGTAGTTACGGGAGGAAGACGGAAGGACAGATTGTTGGCCGCTTGTCGCCAAAGTCGAGTTCGAGACGTGTCTATTGTTGTCATTTGATAATACTTCCCGTCCCGGTCTTCCTCCTTGACCTCGACTTTGACTTTGAGCTCTTTCTTCATCTCTCTTCTCTCCTCCTCCTCTACTATCTACGCCAATAGAATTAGAATTTCTAGGATGGTATTGGTGGTAGACAATACGAGGAGAGACGCTGCCGCCGAGTCTGACCAGCGACCCCGTCGAGGAAGAGGACTGTATTACCTCGGGTCTCTGCACAGGGGTTTTACTAGAATAACTCGAGCTTGTCGGGACGTAAGCGAGAGACCAGCGCCTGTTTAGTTGTTGTTCCTGCTCCCGCTGCCGCTTCTCTTGCTGCTGCTGCTGCTTTTGTTGTTGTTGTTGTTGTTGTTGTTGTTGTTGTTGTTGTTGTTTCGCTGATTGAAGCCCCGCAGTCGAAGAAGCCGAAGCAGGCGAAGTAGGAGACGGGGACGAAGGCCGGGAAACAGAAACAGAAGCAGAAGAAGCAGTGCCAGGAAAATTTGAGGAAAGTCGCGAGAGTGTACGAAGAACGGAGCGAGGATCTTGATGATCATGATCCGATGGTGATAATGAAAAGGAGTGGTTATTGTTGTTGTTGTTGTGGGCAGAAGCGGAAGCGGGAAAATGCGAGGATTCATTCATGTCCGCGAAAAAGTCGTCAACGGCCGCTTTCAATATCTTGCGCGTGTTCATGTCTGCTTTGGCAGGGAACAGGTTACGGGGAAATCGGCGCGGTAGCCCCTCGCTAATACTATCATTATCACCGTCTGTGCATCTCTCTAGACCCGAAGTAGCAGCAGTAGCAGTAGAAGAAGAAGACGGATAATGATAAGCGCTCCGCGTCGTTGTTGTAGTAGCAAACGTAAAATGCGGTGAAAAGGGGCTAACAGGCTCGGTACTAGTATTACTGATGGGTGTGCTCGGGGCAGTTGTTACCAGCCGAGTTAATGAGCGATTGGATCGCAGCAGAATTGGTACGTCTGCGATCAATGGCAGCTCGCTCGCGATCCTGTTGAAACGTCTCGCTTCTTCGTCCGGGTGAGCCAGGACACAGGTCGTGAAGAACCGGGCGAAACCGCCTAGCGTCAGCGCTGGTACACAAGGCCTGATATTGGATTGGGGACGGTGACGCGGGTCGGTATGGTTAATATGCACAGATTTACCTGTATTTGGGCTCGTTATCGGGTATGAGTTCTTGCATAGGTCGACTTTCTGTGATACTGGTGAAGGAATGGAGGGAGCTAGACCTGTCCCGGGACCAATGCTCGAGGCGGTTTTTGTTGAGGCGAGTGCTGTTGCGCTTGTAGACTCGGGTATCAGATAGTACTCACAGCCGAGGTCTGTGAAGAAATCGCTAATTAGTTGATAGTAGGCAATCACTCTATCGTGGCTTATGCCGTTCTTAGACGTGGGACTAATGCGCCCGTGGTGCCGGAGAGCGTAGAAGATATCTATGCCATTAATTATGGTTGGGCGGGTTAGACAGTAACACTTGTCTGCCTTCCACAGATTTGAACACTCACCTTCGAAAGCATAGGTTTCGCCCTTGATCCTAAACCGTGAGTATAGAAGGCCGAGCTTCTCAGGCGTGACAACAGAATCGGTTCTAGGTGGGAACTCTTCAGCCTGTTCGCATCCCCACAGGGGTTAGGACATCAGCATGTCGAAGTCACCAGGGAACAGCAGAACTTACCAAACATCTCGCCAGCCCTCTGAATACTTCACCACACCTCGTAGTGGGAAATCCGTCCTCAGTAAACAGCACCCCCCATCCATCCCCATACTCCACACCCAAGCTTGAGAAACGGCGATGCAAGGCCCAAGGGGTCTTATTTGCCGCTGTAGATGCTACTACGGTGGATGCCGATCCGGCGGTTGGTCTTCGAGCAAGCGACACATTGTCGTTGGACTTATTAACTCCTCCCGATCTTAGTGATCCTAATCTGGACTCTTCCTCAACGGCCTGATGCGAGGCGGATCTAGGTGTAGGTGTAGCTACCGGGGTGCGATCTATGTCATCGCCGCTCGGGACAGTAGTCGCGGGCGAGCACGAGCCGTCATCGCTTTGGTCTTGGGTTCCCTTCGTCGTAACTACCCCGGTCTGCGAAAGACTCCTATTACAACTATCTGGGACTATACCAAGGCCTGTGGGATTGACACTGATATGGTTACTCATGGGCCGATGACCGCAGCCGTTATCTTGTGCATGTGCTCTGGATGCTATCCCCGTCGTGTCAGTGTCTAAGCGTTTATACTCTTGCCTAATGACTTTTCGGATCACATTCATGATATCTGTGGATATTTCCCTAGGACCCAAGGGTGATGGTAGGTCGAGATTCGGCAAGGTGGCGCTCGACTCGCTATTCTCGTGAATTACAGGACTCGGTGGTTCAGAACGAGGCGTGTGACGATCGCATCCATCGGGAGTAATTAAGTCCATTTCTGGCGGCTGTTTTCCTGGCGTAGTAGTATCGACGTCTGATAGGATTCTAGAGCCGGAAGACACCTCATTTCCTTCCGGCTTAAGCTGGCCTTGATTGTTGCTCTCGGACATTTTCTCCTAAACTGACACGCTGCACATGTGAGGATTGCATCGTGAGTCAAGTGTTCAAGACTTAGCTTGCTCGCACTTTAGGCGACAATTTGGCTATGGCCTGGGCAGCAACGGATCGACAGATGACCACATATAATAACACCATCATCGGCAACCTCAGGTAACATATTTGTCTGAAGTAGTACAAAACCTACTCTTAGCGCAATGGTTGTAGTGCGGGCCGGGCGAATAGCGATACCACACGATATCACCTCCCCGACCGTCGAGTTGTGGCAATCTGTAGGCAGCCGGCTCGCGGGAACATATCCTTGTTTTTTGCCGCCAGTCCAGGGACCAAAGATATAGGCGCAAGTACTACGCCGTCGGATAAGGCTGCATCTACCCTCCCTCACAACACTGCAGTCTAAACGCATCGGAGCATCAGAGCGGAAGGCACACCATCCGGCAATCGCCCAATAAGAGCTACAGACAATTAAATTATTCAATGCCAGGTAGCATATGCGAGGCGAATCCGAGGTCCGACATGTGCTAATCAACGAGCAACAACATCACCAGTTGGGTCAAAAGGTTAATTACTCTATCTCAAGCATTGGGTTTATGCTATGATGAGGAACGGATGGAAGTCACCGCACGGTTTCCCTCATAATTGGCACACACGTCTCTGCGGGCGGTGGCATGCCGGCCCCGTATATAGGACGTTGTATCCATGCGAGGCGTGGCGCCTCAACAACCCCCGAGTACGATCGAGGCATATAACCAGAGGCCAGAAGAAAAAGAACCCCCCAGAAACAGCTACTAAAATCAAAGCGCTATGAGCGACAGCGACCCCTTCCCCGGTTTTGAAAGTGTTCCCAGCGCTCTGGAAACGAAAGCCCACCCACTCCCGATAGCATGCTGGCCAAGACTGTTTCATGACAGTTGAGAACTGATTTGATGAATATGGCATCGCGCATTGCCGTTCTTCTTGAAGCACGGTTCTCTTTGTCGCGGGACTACCGCAGAACAATCGGGCTCAGCTGGTGAACTGTCTCACATCTCATCCGGGGTATCAGAGTCGTGAGGTTCTTCGTTTCTGTCTTCCACATTTGTCGCGACTGGCATCTTCTTGTCGTTGAAAACCTTACGGTTGTCCTAATGAAAAGTTAGATATAGCGTATTGTAGCCTTTTGAGAATACTTACACCCTTGTACCACTTGTTCCCCTTCTTCCTGCCACCACTATTCTTGAGATTGCTGCGGCCCGTATGGGGGAAGTGATATGGGACTTGGGCAGGCAAGGCGCTGACATTGCCTCTACCGCGTCCATAATTGGCCAAAGAGGTAGAAGAATATCTGGAACCAGCGGTGTGGTAGCTCTGGCCTGTTCGTGCAGATCCCTCTACATCATAGGCGGATGTCAAGCGATTAGTACGAACGTTATCATCAAAGGTAGAAAGCACTGATGGAGTCCTGGCAGTGTGGTTGGTTGAACCACGAGCATAGGCGGCACGTTCTCTGGCGATAGAGGCTTGGTATGCGCCAACAAGGGATTCCTGGTTGCTCATGATACTCTGTTGTTGGCTAGCCATCATTGGATATCCTGAGTCCGAACCAAAGCCACTCTGGCTGCCATAGCGAGAACGATGATCTCCCGGAGCGACCGTGTTGCCAGTAGTAGAGCCACCATACGCTGTGGTATACTATTAATTATCAGTACATGAAGTCACGGACATATCAGAAAAGTTCTTACTTCGCTTGGAGTCTCGCGGTCGAAACCTTGAAGACGACTCATTCCCTGCGTGACGGACGCGAGTTCATCTCTGTCTTCGAGGTCGTCGATCTCATCCAACTCGTCACCATCATCGTCATCACCATGGGATTCGTCATCACTATAAGCGTAAAAGATTTCTGGTTTGCTGTTCTCCGTTCCCTTAAACGCGTCGCTGTCATAATCGTCATCGTCAACGTCACAAGGCGGCGCAGCCACTGCGTTGGTATCCTCAACTTCCTCGATGCCTTCAATTTCGTTTGCCATAGCATGACTGTTTGGGTCCACGGTAGGAACGGTGGCGCCGCCAAATTCCATTCTCCAATTTGTACAATCCAGGCACCACTGGGCCAGTAACAATTGGCTCAGATCAGCACGTCAAAGAAACAAAATACCAAAGTAGAGTGCTCACTTACGGGCTCTGGGTCATTTCGCTGATTCTTGCTGAATGCTGAAATCTGCTTAACGCGATCACATGGGCCGTGGCATCGTCGTTCGCGGTCCGAAATGCCGCCGCCGCCAGCGGTATGAGCCAGGCAGGTCAGACCAATGTCCTCTGGGGTCACCGCGTTGTTACTATCGTTTCCCTTTTTGTTCTGCCACTTCTGCAGCTGACTTTTAGAGAACTCAGAAGACGGTTTGTTGGCTCCGCAGAGGCCACATTTGAAGCTAGCAGCGGTCAGAGACGGTCATTCTCGCTTAGAAATTATACTTACGTGGCAGGGAGGCTAAGGTTGCCTCTGTTTTTAAAAGGCGGTGGTGCCATGTTGCAGTGTGACTGCGTACTCTCCGGGATGTGCTGATTCTGGGCAGAATCGCAGGAAACCTATAACGGACATTAATTAGACGATACTTCTTATATCAACCCGGGCTATTGGTTCATGTCATAAGCAGTCGGGCGTGTTTTTTCTTTCTCCAGGCTGGTGTGAAGAAGAATGAGAGGAATTGTTCTGGTAGGTAAGGCTTTTTCAACCGACCTATGGATAGTCCATTACCTAAGGACTTCGATATTATCCCCCACGAGACCGATCAGGTCCAACGGATGAGTTGTGTGTAGATAACCTCCCTCGGTATTATATAGGTATATTAATGAGGGGACTACTTACTTTAAAACAATAAGAGTCCCCTTGAAGGTAGGAACATTAGCAGTGAGAAAGGATGGCTGAGTCAGGGTCCCTTCCGCGTTGATGTGTTTATTGATGATGTTGAGAACAGGTACGCAACTTGAAAGGCTTCCAGCTTTAAACTTTAGTATTAGGTTGATGTTTGTTCCTAAAGCCTAGGTAGGTACTTCCTTAGTAATAGCTATTTTGTGTGTAGACGTTTAAGTACAAGAGGTAAGAAATAGAAAGTGCATAAGCTTCACCTGCAGCAAGCACCATGAGCAACTTCATGCGGTACCTTACATTACCTTGCCTTACTTACGTGTATGCAGGTTTAGGTACGCATCCCCCTACGCACCTACACTATCCTCGGCGGATAGGTAATGTATGTACATACCTATACGTATCTGCAAATGTACGAGTAGGCAGGTAATGTACCCACTTAGGGATCAAACTTGAAGCTTTGTTACACACTTATTAGCTAAGTACCTAGAAAGGTTGCGATACTCGAAAGCTAGGAGAGACTGCCTCTGGAGGGTAGATATGAGGCAAACCCCTACCTACACGTTTACCTATGTGCCTACTGGTCATTACCTCCTAAACTACCTACAGCATAAAGATGCAGGCGTTGCTTGGTATTTCTACCTTATTCTTCACCCCCCCTTTCTAAGTAAGTTAGGTAGGCATTACCCACCTACTACTTGTAAAAGTAGGTAGCTTCTGGCAAGTGCGACCTAGAAAGGTGCGCCTACATAGAGGTTCCTGCCTGGCACTCTTGTTACACGCGCTTATCTTAGGGGAGTCCCTGGGAACTACGGATAATACGTCACTCCCTATGCACACCTGCGTTTTACAATATCTTCTAAGGTACGATAGTAGGTATATTAGACAGGCGCCTACAACGTGAGTATCCTTGGTAGATATATGCAGAACTTGGTTTTAATACTCCCATCACAGAAGTTTGATTGCACTATTCAACGTCCCTAAGATGCTTTATTCTCCTGTGGGGTTCTGTCTGAGTTTCTCGTTGTATCTGGGTTCTGTGATGGCTTTTAGCTAACTATATAAAGCTGCATACAAACATGCTTGCTCCGAGGGGCTCTCTTGAATAACTGCAAGTAATTTCAGTTGATGGTAGAATTGTGTTTGGCCTCGCCATTGGGCTGCCAGGGCGAACGGTAAAGGTACGATTGTTAGGGTACTATATATGTTGTTTCTGATATGAGAGGGAAGCTTCCAGTTTCCTTTATTGCCACGAGAATGAATTGATTCCTTGGTAGATGTGTTAATCTCGCTCTTTCTTGCCCGACCTCCACGGTTGTGAGGAGCCTGGCTGGAAGTGTTGATTGTATATCACTCGAGCGAATAATGTGGGCATGACTCGGTTTTGGGATCTCTGTATCAACTCTTTTACCAAGTTAGATACGTTCAGTGGGACATCTTATTCTAGCTCGAGTTGTTCCTGAGCCTGCGCATGTTGTAAATGTACGGCTGCTTGGAGGCGTCAGTATAGAGATACTCTTTGTTGCTCAAAACGACGGTGTCTCGGTCCGGATGAAGAATCTCCCTTCTCCCTTCGTCTACATAACATTACGAGGAAATTAGAAAGCCATTGGGACTTCTACGCAAATGCTGTGCCCTTCCGTCCCCCCCCTCGTACGCGCTCTTTCTCCAAGGTGATTTTCTTGAGAACTTCATGTGGTAAGATTAATATCTCGGCTGGTTGCTTAAGAGATCTTTATTTGGTAGCCGGTAGTTAATAAGCTTGCTGCTCCTATCGAGCTTTGTATTGCATCTGCGTGGCACAGACTCGTGTGCTTTTCTGATAAAAACTACGGATTTTGAACATTGTATTGTAAGAGTATGGCAACTTGAGGTTGATACTCACATTGCTGAAATTTTGCTGCTTGAGACACTGGTAGATCGGACCATATCTTGAACGCCCGCAGAAAATCCACGTACAATCAAACTTGCACTGACACCACGTTACTCTAGCTAACGGTCTTACGAGTGAATGGTGACTAGATCGGGTCACCTGTAAGCGCGCGAGTTAGCCTTATACTATCTGTGATAGACGGAATGCAGTGCCTGATTCAAGTATGTTGAAGGATCTAGTCGCGAGTCATAACTGAAATAGTTGCCACATCTTAGACAGATGCCGACTGCTGCTGGTTTCCTTGAACGCCTGGCCTGCCTATCGGTAAATAGTAATTTGGTAGCCTCGGGGGTTCATTAAGATCCCACCTTTGCTTGCCGACTGGATGCCATGTGAGCGGGAACCAGGACTGGCGGCAAGAAATAAAACAAGTAACCTATAATACAAGGGTTTAACACTTCCAGAAGCCCGCTAGTTCTACCAGTCGTGTCGGGTGGACGTTTTGGCCTTGTTAGAGACCTTCGAAATACTACAGGGTGAAGATTCATGCAAAAGGGTTTGCAAGTCGGCTTGCAATACCGTCAAGGCCGGGTTATTGCTAACCTGCGAATCAGCGCTGGGGGTTTTGTTCGTGTCAATGCAAGCACGTGGGGAAGGGGAAAGCCCGGGCCATTTCTGGGTTCATGCGCGTCTTCCACGCGTCTTCCTTGAGAGCGGAGTGGGTTTGCTGTTTGGTAATCTAGAAAGGATATTCCTTGCTTTGGTCGATTTGAACCAACCATTCAAAGCAGAGTGCGACTCATCTGCCACCGGACAGACAACAGCAGTGAAGTAGGTATGTTAGGGCCATCGGACTGGAGACAGATGCAGTGATAAGAATGCTTCAAGTTTAGGTTAGAATAGTACAAACTACTGCGCGGGAAAGCAATTGAATTGTTTCACGTTCTAGCCCGAGAGCGGTGGACTTACTTAAGTAATCTATGTACATCTATGGATCTACTGGAGGAGTTTTAGGAGCTGTCACCAGCTGTTTTCTGACATTCCTCCAGGTGGCATTAATAAAACGCTAAGGGCTCCAGCTACCTAGATACCTACTACATCTGTAGCCTCCTACCAAGTACCACAGCAAACACGTGCTACTTTATCTGCGTACGTACCTATTTTATTCTGTACAGGCCGCACATATTAACATTGCACGAACCTGTGCGGGTACCTACATACTTGTCTACTTCTCCTGCGCCTAGCTGGTAGGTATGTAGTGGATGAACCTCCTTGTCAATGCACACAGGCTGTTGCGCATATTTCAAACGGTCGACTGGAGAAGCCGGCATGTGATTACATAGTATTAGGTAGGTCAGATATTAGGCGGTCGTAGTCAATCAAAGACCCCTGACGTGTGCCCTGTTCAAATCTCTCTCTCCCAAAAAAAAAAAAACTGGTGAGTCTCACGTCTGCTCATGCAAGGTCCAGTTCTGGTCCAGGCACACCCGCTTCGTCCAGAGGTGGTTAACCGTATTTGGAAGGGGAAATTGTCTCCTGAGCCCTTTTGGTCCAGTTTCTGTCCAGTACAGTAACATCGGAGGGTGTGCCCAATCGTACTAAGGCCTGCTAAGGCACCCGCGATATCCTCCAGCATCTGATGCTTCACCACGTCACCACTGGCGGTCAAAGGCGTTTCCCGTGAGGCGTTCCCGATGACTTCTCACATCCCACATATGCACACTAAGTTGGACCAAAGAGCGTCCTCATCACCTGCATTTCCAAGCAAAGATAGGTAATGTGAGTCGATTGTTTGACTGGATGGTTTCTGCCCTGGCTCTGCTCTAGATTTCGACATTTCGTTTGGAAAAGTTTGGTTCAACCAAAGTCCCACAACAAATCAATTAAGCAGGTCACGCAGGAGTCACGTTTATGTACGGGCTGGGCCCCCTTCTACTAAACCTAAACCATTTCTGCACCCTATTTGATCGCCGTGGTTTTCTTATTGGCTTGCCACAAGGGGGAAGGGCTGTTCCGGGGAATGTAAACACCCCATTGGTACCGATATCATGCCTTTTTCTTTGCAATAAATCGCCATGAGGCAATGAGATTTCAAGGTTATGTGAGAGTACTTGGACCAATGCAGCACAGTCTGAGCGCACGTTGAGCGATAGGTGTTGCCACAATACCTAGATTTTCTACATAGTATACGTAGACACATGCCTATAGCATAACATAGCCTAGGTATGAATATTTCTTATGGAAGTAAGGAGAGAAGGGAAAGGGGAAAAGGGACAGGAAAGAAGCACGACTGCCTACAAGATGTCAGCATAAGCCGGCAAATGTTTGTACAGGTTCATACTACCCAGTAGTTGACTGTAAAACAGCGTATGAAGCATTATTGGCTCTTTCAATCTTCTTGCCTTCTCATAGGATAGATATTGCCAGCATATCTCATCAAACCGATTTCAATGTTTCTCCTACCATTCCCTTTCGGACGTCCCCCCAAGCAAGAAACCGTAGCCTGTTAGCTTGTCAGCCTGTCAGCCCGTCAATCCGTGATTCGCTGGCACAGCATACAGATGTACTATGTACGGATACGCGGTGCTTGGGATCGCTTGGATCAACACACTGCGGAGCCATCACATTGGTAGAGTTGCCACTTGCATGCGTTGGCATTGACCAAACGGGATAGTCCCCACGAAGTTTGACTCCCCGAACATGCGACGCGTGGGAGGTTGTAACTTTACCTACTTTGGGTGCTCAGAAACATACTACTAAGTAATAACTGAGATGTTACTATGCTTGGAGGTTCTCCTCACTGCCAATATTACCACCGCGTTAAGCAGAGAAAACAGAAACGGTTGTCGAGCGCTCAATACTATGTTTGCGCGCGTTGCTAAGCGCTCCATCTTACTAAACTCCCAACCCGATTCGAGGGTATCCGAAAATAGGTTGTCTGCAAGTTCTGCGAAGAACCTACCAGCTGCTTGCTATGCACTGTAATTACTATACAGGTAGGTGCACACCTGATATATGTGCCTGTCTTGCATGTAATGCGATAGAGCTGTCCAATTCAACCTCATCCCTTTCCCTAGCCACTATTTAAACCCTCATCAGGTAGCGACCTGTCAAGCACACTGGAGGCACCTATATCCCTGCTAATGTGCTAAGACGCGGACGTTCACCCGCACCCGGCAGGGTAAACTTCACCAGTTCCCGTCAATCGGGCGTTGAAGTCATGATTTCGTAAAAGACGGTATAGACTCGCTGCTATTGTACATACCGACCTCTTATTTTCATAGCGAGTATTTGAAGTCTAGGTACCTGGGTATTCGGTGGTCAATATAGTTGCTCGAGTGACTCACATCATTGTACTTAATGGATGAGGGAGTGGCTGGTAGCGTTTGACTGAGTTCAACACACCGTATTGTATACCTGTCCTTATACGGTCAGCTACCTACATAAATGGTATTAGGTAAGCAAGTGCCTAAGTAGAGGAGAATGTGCTGGGTATCAATGATCTCGTCGGGATTTCCGTCCGTTTACTTACAATATCTAGCGAAGAGAAACGGTGGAATAAACTTGATTGTTTCCAGCCCCTGGCACAGAAAGTCACATTGACCCATGGCGGGCCCCTCCACTGGCATATTAGAGGATAACAGACCTCTAGCATTGACCATTCTGCTGCGCGCTAAAATTAACCATGCTAGGGATGTACTTGCTCCAAAGCTGATCTGTACCTGAAGATCTACAGGAGTCATGTAGAATTATCGTGTACACACATGGTGTGAATTCTCTCTAGCAAAGTACAGATGTACCTGGCTACATATTGTGTAGCCTTATCCTTGACCCTCCCAGTTAAAGCACCTCGAAATAGATGTTTATGCTCAAATTATTAATGGACCTCTACTATATCCACAACAACTCAACTCCCTTGGTAGGTACACCGCTCTAGGTACTTTGCCCTGTCCGTCTCAAGGACGACTTTTAGTGTGAGTAGTGTTGTAGCATTGGAGAGAACTTGAAAGGTACCTTGCTTAACTGGATACTGCTAGGGACATGCTGTTGCTGCCCACATGTCCGAAAAGGGAAGTACTTAGCTCAGGTACCTATTTATCTTAGGTACGATGCTCTTGTAAACCAGTACTTCAATGCTGCTAGGAATAGTACCCACAACATCATCCCATCTCCCTTTTTCAAGTTTATTCGACCCTCATCCCCAGTTTCCACACATGACCCTACCAATTCCCCTACCTGACCTGCCTACCCACCCTCTGTACTCTTCCCGCCTCGTCTCACCTCATCTACCATCCAAATCTGTATTTACAAATTTCCATACCTTACGCGTTAGAACAGGGAGTTGCTAGAAGTGCAAAGAGGTATACCCAACTTCTGGAATCTCATCGTCTATTTTCTTACTTCCCCATCTCACATATTTCGCCGTGGTTATTGTGAGACTGGCCAAAGGCTGCCCCTTTCTTTTTCAGCGCCTATCCTCACTTGAAACTTGACACTGTCGTCCAACTTGCGACTCTATCCAGTTTCTTTTCCCTCTCGCCGTTCACAATCCAGTATGACACCCATCGCATAAGCAACGGGAAACACAAATAACTTCCCAACGTAATTAAGCAGAACGGTGCAGGCATTACCAGCCTTCTGCTCCTTTTTAAAAATTTCTTTTTTTCCTTTTTTTTTTCTTTCGCCCTTTTTTCCCCTCACACCCTCGTCGGCCCAATCTCGTCTGTCCCGCCAGATTAAAATCAGTCATTCCCTTTTCGACCAGCATCTAATACGCTAGTGGGGAGTGCCTTATTTCCAGAAGCTGTACGCAATCTGCCAGCTCCCCTTGACCCGCTCTCCGGCTCTCTGGTTCAATCACCTCTCTGGTCTCCCTCGTAGTCCGGCTATCAATCCGCTCCTTAACCTGTTCCTTGAATTTCAATTTCCCTATTTTCGACTTTTTGCTATCTTGTTTCTGTTCTCGATCTCTCATATTGTTATCGACCTTACTTTCCAACGGCCCGTACCTTCCCTACATAGTTGATTCCGCATTGTATCAAGGACCATCCTTGACCAGAACCGGCCTGACATTGATAGTCGACTTCAATCGATTGAATGCAACGACACAGCTCCATGGCTCTGGTATAGAGCAGTTTTACTCGTAAACCTGGAACTGTATAGGAGGATTTGGCGGTTTAAATTCCTGGGACAATAGCATCGAAGAGCCACTCTTGCTACAAATACTACACCGGTCTCAAAATGACTGTCGCTCACGATCTGACCCATAGGAGGTCCTCTACGCCTCAAGGGACTGCGCCAATGGCTCTCGGAGACCGCTTTGAAATCCTGAAGGATATTGGCGATGGAAGCTTTGGAAGTGTTGCTTTAGCAAGAGTTCGGACAGCTGGCGCCAGTGTTGCTCGTCGGGGTACCGTGGTAGGTGTTGGAAGTGTGAGCTTATCACGGTTGGTGCTAATCGCGACGTATTAGATTGCCATCAAGACGATGAAGAAGACATTCGAGTCATTGACGCCATGTCTAGAACTACGGGAGGTAGTATTCTTACGGACCCTACCACCCCATACTCATCTGGTACCCGCATTAGACATATTTCTCGATCCTTACACTAAGAAGCTTCACATATGCATGGAATACATGGAAGGAAATCTATATCAACTGATGAAAGCTCGCGATCATAAATGCCTTGACAATGCCAGTGTCAAGAGCATACTGTTTCAGATTATGCAGGGCCTAGAGCATATTCACGCCCACCACTTTTTTCACCGAGACATCAAGCCCGAAAATATTCTGGTTACTACATCTGGCCATCATGATTCTGTCAACTCATTCAGGCGGTATTCGGCTCTCGTGACACCGCCCTCGACACCACCAACATATACTGTGAAGATAGCGGATTTTGGTTTGGCGCGAGAGACGCATTCCAAACTGCCCTACACAACGTACGTCTCAACTCGGTGGTACCGAGCACCTGAGGTTCTACTTCGTGCTGGCGAATACTCCGCCCCGGTCGATATATGGGCTATAGGTGCCATGGCCGTTGAAATTGCTACACTGAAGCCCTTATTCCCTGGCGGGAACGAGGTTGATCAGGTCTGGCGAGTTTGCGAGATCATGGGCAGCCCCGGCAACTGGTACAATAAGGCGGGTAATCGTGTCGGTGGCGGTGAGTGGAAAGAAGGAACACGACTTGCAGGTAAACTCGGGTTCTCGTTTCCGAAAATGGCGCCTCACTCTATGGATACGATACTTCAAGCGCCGCAATGGCCAGCATCCCTGAGCCAATTCGTTACCTGGTGTCTGATGTGGGACCCGAAGGCGCGGCCCACGTCGACACAAGCTTTGGCGCATGAATACTTCGTCGACGCCGTGGACCCTTTGAGGCCAAAGTCTTCGACATCTAAGATACTTGGTCGAAAACAGTCGGATATTGGACGCTCAAAGGATACAAGCTCGTCGACCCCAACCTCTTCGAAGCCTTCTTGGTTTAGAAAATCCCTTATCGGTCGCTCCGAGAGCACGGAACAACAAACCGCCCAAATCACTGCTAGTGGTGTCGCAGGACCACGACCGTTGCCCACTCAAGGCTCTGGTGCCGGCGAGACACAGGGCACTAAACCTCGCCCTGCTGCAAGCAAACGCACAACGTGGAATAACGGACCTTCCAATGTCGCACCAATGCCAATTCTTCCCACGATTCGGCCCATTTCTCCATTGTCCGATGCTGTAACTGCTCAAGCATCAAATCGTACACCGGGATATAGCCATACATATGGCAATGGGAGCCAGCGTTCTGTTGTCGCTGAGGAAAAGTCGAGCAAGAAGATCGGCCGCCAGCTTTCTGTCGCATCAACTTCAAGTCACTATGCTGAGATGCATCGTCAGCAGGCGGAGCGAGCTCTCAACGGCACAGGGCTGGCTTCACCACCGAGTGCACACAAAGAAGGTTTCTTCTCTCACTTGAGGAAGCGCGCAAGAAGGTTTTCTGGGAGGCATCAGACACCGGTTTCCCCTTCCTTCGATGACATTGAGGCGCAGGCAGGATGCGGACCATGGGCAAGCAACAGGTCGTCCATAATTGTAGACCAAGGACAGGCGAGAGCTGATAGTTACGATTCACGCGACAAACCGGTTCGGGATTTACCAACTCAGTCCGATTATTCAAGTCCGCCCCCGCAGGTCCACACTGTAGCTTCTAGTGGCCACCTGAAACGACATCATTCGTTACCGCATCATCAGCCCAGGTCAGTTGACAACCTAATTGGAGCTGCTCGTACGCCCGGCCCCGTTTCTAGCAGAACACGCAGAGCCCAAGGCACACACGGTGTTCAAGGGGACGCATTAGACGAGGAAGAGGAGCTACTTGATGAGGTTCTACACTCGACCCATCGGGTAATGAAGCGTCTTGAGAAGGATGGGAAATACAACCTCAGGCAATCGGCTAGCAACCTGGGGCTATCTAACCCATACCCGACTCCTTCCCCCTCGGCAAGCGGAAATGTAGTACTGTTTGGAGACGGACAGGAGCCGATTACCCCGAAACCGCTCGACCTGCACAAACAAGTGGGAGGAGGGGCTGAACAAAAATGGCCTACTCCTCCGTACGAAGGAAGCGAATGGGCCTCATCAGCCACAGCAAGTATCTGGGCGGCCGGTAACCGGTTTTGAGTTCTCCAAGTCCACCTAAAAAGCTTTAGCAACGTTGGGCGGCCATCTATGTATGGAAGTATGAATTATATTGTTTTGTCATTGGGTGGTGTTTCGGGGGGCTTCCGTGGTCATTTTGGGGGGGCACTGGGGCGCATCTGGCAGGCATCATCATGCATTTCACTCGTTTTTTATTTCTTTTTTAACTTTTCTCATCTCGAGTCTATCTCACCAAGCTACCTAATTTTCGAATTTCGTCGATTCGTCACGGCAATCTCAAGCACACAATACCCGATACTTGCTGGGCTAGCATCAGTTACAACCGATATCGCGCTTTTCTGTTCCACACCAAAATACCCACTATAGATCTGTTTTTTTTTTTTTTTTTTTTTGGAAAAAAAAAACGGGCAGGGACCTTGAGGACCAGGTGATTTCTTTTGTCAGAAAGAGGGTTGAATCGGGGCTCTTGAGTCACTGAGCCCTTACAATATATTGTTATTCATTCGAGAAATGTCGACTCAAGATGGTCAGAGACGCAACTCCCGACATTCCCTCTGTTTTCCATTGTACCAAAAGCTGCATTTTTTTATCCGAATAATTGTTGGGCTCACAGATCGAAGCCGAGACGTGTTTTTTTGGCGAAGGCTCGATACGACACAGGTTGGGATCTACTGAGTTCACGGGCGGGCCAGAGACTGGTACATATTTATTATATACAAGGAGGGCGTCGATTTGACAAACTGGGCATGCCCAGCGAGCCATAACATGCCTTGCCATTTATACAGAAGGGGGGTGATACCTGGAGGCGGAGAGTTATTACAGAACTACTGAACATATTAGATACGCCGATCTGGTGATAATGGAACAATACAGGATGCTATGTGGCATGTGAAAGAAGACGCAAAAGTCCCAGACAATGACGATGCATGCATGACGCGGTGAATGTCGTATTTGGAGACGTCGCAGTCGTAAAATAGGCAATCTATTTTAAGGTGAAGACGAGCAGCATTTGAATTTGATCCGAATTTTGGTCACGAATCGTAGGTATTTTAGGAGGTCAGTTTACCAGCTGCGCCTCAAAGCCCTAATTGGCATTCCTTCCCAGTACATACAAGGAGGGTCTGTACCGGCACCTGCAGCAGCTACAGTGAAAGTTGGCGACCCGCCAACCAGCATTTTACCAGGCAGCAGAATAACTAAAGTGGTGGCCTAGCTTGTTGAATACGAGTGACGTTACGTCTATAATAATCTAGATTATACATACTGGGCAGCTAACCTGAGTTACTGGCATAACGACTGCGAATGCGATGAGAATCATATTGATTAGCACTGCAGCCTCATAACCAACCGACTTTCATCCCCTTCGTCTACTCACTTACACACACGTTTGTATATGGTTTCTAGTCTCCAGTATTCCTATATATCCCGACCTTTCATCGCCGAAGCTAGAAAGCCTCAGCTCCAGGCTGTGCAGAGAGGATAGGCTGAGTCCACCGGTCCACTAATATCATCAACCGAACACTCTTTTGTCCAATCCCGCTGCCCTCATTGGATGTGTCATCCTACCGCAGGTTGCAAGTCCTCAGTTGCTGTCGCTCACGTTGAATTTCTCTCGCCCGTCCGCATCGAAATATTAGACTTCACCGGCGGCTAGACCAAAAGACTTTTTCTCAAGAGGCGTTCGAAATTGCAGGCTGGCTGCTTTATACAGAGCGCGACGTTGCGTATTTGCGACTTTGGCGACTCGGTGATGAATAAGCCTTGAATCACGAGAGAGAGAGCGAGAGCGAGCGGCCCGAGAAGTGGTAGCTGTAGCACCATGAATCTCAATCTGCCAATCCGGTCATCGCCGAGTCAAAGGAACCAAGCGAGCAGAAATTACTTCACCAACTACACGCCGCCTCCATCGACCGAAGCCATCAATGGGCCGCTACGAGAGCCTGCGAGGGAGTTGATGACTACCAACGACCGTCTCATTGTTGGCGTCGATTTCGGTACCACTTTCTCCGGGTAGGTCACATCTGCCTCTCCCATGTTGAGAGGCGTGAATGCAAAGCACTATTCGCTTGAGTTTGGAGGACGCGACGGTCGAAAGTGGGGAGGGTGTCGGCCTACCGTCGTCTGTCTATCTGCCCTGGATGCATGGAGGACCACTTTACTCTTCCTGGATATTATCTGCGTTTACGTTGAAGGTTGAGTAGCTTGAGGATCTATGATTGATGTACTAACTCGCAACAGGGTTGCTGCCGTCTACACGTCAACTCCAGATGATGTCGAAATCATCAAGACCTGGCCGGGGGGTAACGGTATCACGTCCGACAAGGTGCCGACCGAGATCTCGTACACAGTCACGCCCGACGCGGCGGCGACGGGGGGCACGAAGCCGAACGTGAAATGGGGCTTCCAGTTCAAGCCGGAGGAGTCGCGGCTGCGGTGCATCAAGCTGTTCCTCGACCGGTCGCAGAAGCTGCCCTTCTACGTTAGCCCTGAGGAAACGGCGACGCAGCTGCGGACCTTCGACAAGACCGTCGTCGACGCCGTCAGCGACTACCTCACCCAGATCTACAGGCACACCATGGACACCCTCACCCGCAGGTACGGCGAGTCTTTCATGGCCTCCACCAAGGTCGAGTTCGTCCTCACCTGCCCGGCTGTCTGGTCCGACGCCGCTAAGAACACCACGCTCCAGGCCGCCGAGCGCGCCGGCATGGGCTCCAAGTCCGATATCCAGATGATCAGCGAGCCTGAGGCTGCAGCCGTGTATACGCTCAAAGCTATCCAGCCTAATCATCTAAGCGTGGGGGACAACTTTGTCGTGTGCGATGCAGGCGGTGGAACAGTCGAGTTAGTAATCCTTTGTTTCTCACTTATTCCTTCCTTATTGTTCAATCTTACTCTGCCTCGAAGATGGATCTAATAAAATTAACCGACTATTACTAATCGAACAATCTTCTCGAACAGCTTAATTGCCTACAAGGTCATATCACTGAAACCATTGAGGGTAGAGGAATCCGCTGTAGGAACAGGCGGCTTGTGCGGCAGCGCATTCCTCAACTATAGGTTTGAGGAACACGTCCGCAGCCGACTGGGCCATGCACGGTTTGACGAGATGAAGTTGAAGAAGGCGAAAACATGGCAAATGGGGCTCAAGTACTTCGAGGAGTTCGTGAAACGGAACTTCAACGAAGACGAGCACCAGGAGGTGAATGTGCCGTAAGTGTCGCCGTTGCCGTCCTTACGGCAGAATGCATCTTTCTAACGTTTGATAGATTCCCGGGCCTGCCCGACGACGAAGAAGCACGCCTCGACTCCGGGTTCTTGATCCTGACAGCGGCCGAGATAAAGGACATCTTCGAGCCGGTGGTGAAGGAGGTGTGTGACCTGGTGCAGGGACAGGTGGACGGCCTACGCAACAAGGGCGGCATCGTGTCGGGCATCGTGCTCGTCGGCGGCTTCGGCCAGAGCGAGTACCTGTACAAGCGGCTTCGGGGCCACTTCACGAGCGGGGCGCCGCCGCCGTACTCGGAGCGCCCTACGCACGCGATGGCGCGCGCGGTCGGCGAGAACGGCTCCATCGAGGTCATGCAGCCCTTGTACGCCTGGACGGCCGTCGTGCGCGGCGCGGTCCTGCGCGGCCTCGAGGGCAACATGGTCATCAGCAGGAAGGCCCGCATGCACTACGGCACGTCGTACGCCACCGTGTATGACGAGGAGAAGCATAGTGTCGGCGAGAGGTATTGGAGTCCGCTGTGGGAGCGGTGGATGGTCAGCGATCGCATGCAATGGCATATCGCAAAGGTGAGTTTGTTTTTTCCTCGCGCTCAGGTCTCCCTCTTATGGATACAAAACCCCTCGAGAAAACCCACGTGATTTATTCAGTCGGTATCTCGACTAACTCGTGCTATCTCTCTCGCCGTAATATAGGGCGAAGCCATCTCCCCCCTCTCGCCCATCGCGTTCCACTACACACGCAATTTCCGACCGGGGCAGTCCCTCATGGTGACGGACGACCTGATCGCGTGCGACGCGGATGAGCCCCCCGCGGCCTACAGCCGCGACCTTGTGCACGTGTGCACGCTGACGACGGATCTGAGCGCGGTGCCCCGGTCGCTGTTCACGCGGCTCACGACGACGCGCGGCGTCGAGTTCGACAACCTCGACTTTACCCTCGAGATGATAGTCGGCAGCGCCGGCCTCGGCTTCGAGCTGAAGGTCGACGGCGTCCGGTATGGCCGTGTCGAGGCCGAGTTTCATTAATCTTGATCTTTTGGCAAAGGTGGTCTTTTCCTCCCCTCCTCCCTGCAGGGGGGAACGGTCGGGAGGAAAGTCTAGCGTAGAATAGCGGTAGCTATTCGATGACTACGATAATGACGAAGATGATGATTACGGTTGTTCTAATTGGCTAAGTATATAGCGATTTTGTCAATACGACGGAATTGCAGGGGAGTTAAGCAATTCTAAGCGTGTTGGAACATCTGAGATTAGCGTAGGCTGGAAGGAAGCAAGTCAAAGGGGAAGCGAGGGGAGGAACAAACGGACGCAGGCAGCAAACGACGAGATATTCGAGTTGCACAAAGCATATTATGCTGCTGACGTGGAGGCTTTTTTGCTATATACGTTAATATAGGTACTTAGATAGCCTTGCATATAACAACAAAGCACACTTCAAGTGTTCACAGTGAAAGAGAGAGCAGAGGTAAGGTATTCCGCATGTTATACACGTGGAGGTCTTATTCTATTATTAGTCCAGCCCTCTGCCAATAATTCATAGAATTTACTTATTTCATCTTCCAGTTATATCTCAGAGGCGCCGTAAACGGCTTTAAGATAGCAATACAGCCGTCTAACAAGTTTTTGGTCACTGCGGAGGTAGCAACCTTATCTTATTATTCAATGACATAACCGCAGATTCTCAATCAGATTAATTAATCACAATACGCTTGTTGACCGGTCAACGATGTCGTATCGGCATGGCATGACCTAGTATGACTCACTGACTGACTGACTGACTGACTGATTCATTGGGCCAGATGGTTGGTGAGTGTCTAGAATTCCGGAATGCTCCCCCCTCTCCCCCCTGGCAAATAGAAGATACCTATCACGAGGCCTCCGAAAAGACAGACCAAAAGATAAAAAATGACAATTGGCAAATAACATAATACTTTCTGCATTGAAACGGCGTAGCCATGCATAGATAGATAGACACAGACCTATACCATACGCGAAGCCACCTGCATACATATGTACATATTTTTGGTCCTATCAAACCTTATCTATCTATCTGTCTGTCTGTCTGTCTGTCTATTCTACATACCTAGGTACGTGATATACGTAGTATTCAACAAGCTCGTACCTACAGCATACCTACCTACCTTACTACTTGAAAGATTGTATACTTGATTTACCTAGCAATACCAATACCTATTAGTACACAACAGCGACAACGCAAGACAACACAAGACATGCCGACGAGGTAGAACAAAAACAAGGCAACTAAAATGAGGCTGAAGAAAATGAAAATAGACAGAAGGGTAGGTTAAGTAGAAAAAACTCGGGGTTTATTTTTTCCTTGAGAGGCGCGAACCACATTATCATAATGTTATACAGCATATTAATAATGGCATGCGGCCCAGCGGCCCCCCTGCATTCTGCCTCATCAACTTTTCGCCCGATTTATATAGAGGATGTTACCTTACCTTACTCTCCTACATGTGTGTCATACCACTCACTCACTCACTCACTCTATCTAGTATGTATACATACTACCGCTACCTAGTATGCCCACAGATTTGACTATACTATTATACTATTATAACACATAGTTACATTAGCCAGGTAGCCACAAATGCTACTACAGTACATAGGAGGTATGTATGTATGGATGTATCTACACTGCATAACGGGTATGCAACTTATCTAACCTAGTACTTCGCCCCCCCCCCCCTTTGGAGACAGCCGAGGGCTTACATACATACATACATACAGTACATACCCTACATACCCTAGACTAAGTTCACGTATAGTAAATGCAAGTAGTATATGTAGTACAATGTAGATAGTATGCAGTCATTAAAAATACGTCTGTATGTATCATTGCTGCAGGTTGCTTCGCCTCGATTTTTTGCCTCGTTTCTGCCTTGCCTGTCTAGTATTTACTATTGCATGCCTAGGTATGTAAGTCGCCCAGACAAGGCGTGACTAACACACTATTATATACCTGTTAGTTATACCCAAATATAAATTGAACGTATGTTCCCCAAATCATATATGTATCAATGCAATGTCTCATCAATCTAATTCTTGTCTGGTTCATCTTTGAAGTGACTGGTCACTTTCAACGCACGTTACTCTTGTATCTGCCTACCTACATACCTCCCGGTCTATAGGCAGCCACAAACATACTTACTATTCGAATACGACAGAGGAGACGTGAAAGGCGGTCTACCATGCTATGGACCGGAGTGGACAGATTTTGTCGCCACGGAGGCAAAGTTGAAAATTCTTTCACTTTCCTCCCCCCCCTCCATAACACAGAAAAGATGCGGTGAGCAGGGGTATATATAACACGAAGGGAGCAGAGGTCTTCATCTTCATTTGATTCATTTCAATTCTCGATTAATACCATATCAAACGTAAATACTTTTTTTACTTGATCGTTTTGCCTTCCTTGTCGCATCTTAAATTTTTTTTTTTTTTTTTTTCTCCCATTTGTATGATTTGCTGCGCCCCGAACATTTCGATCCATCACGTTCCCGTAATCGTATATAGAGGGAATGGGGGGAGAATCTCCTCGTGGTATCATATTCCTCATTGTCGTCAATCTCGTCAATCTCGTCACTCCCATCAAGGAAGGCAAACAGTGAACAAAGAATAGTCAAGGAAGAAGGAACGGAGGAATAAATCCGAATCAAAACATTAAAAAAGAAAAAAAGGACGAAAGCGAACATGGACAGGGAAGGAAAATCGTCATAAACAGTCCTTCGTTTTCCGTGCCTGAACTCGAAAACACAAAGCCAAAGCCAAAGCCAAAGCCAAAGCTAAACGCAGCGTCCGTCTTCTTCTTCATCATCGTCACCAGGTTTGATGAAAGAGAAGAAAAGGAAGAAAAAATTATAGAAAAAGCATACCTATGAAAGGAATATTAATAAGTCGGAAAAAGAGAGAGAGAGAGAGGACGAGACAGCAGGAAGAGCAACAAATCAAGGCATACGAAGACGGGTAAGCAACACACGCTTGCCTGCGACTTCGGGGTCTGTGCACAGAGAGGGGAGGTAGAGATTCCGACCCGAAATCCGACTTCGACTTGAACCAGAACCAGAACCGCAACCAGGATCAAGATCCGATCTTATGAGTCAGGTCAGATGAACGGAATAACCCGTATCCCAGGGATTTCCCGAGGCTCCCCGGACACAGCCTCGATTTTTTAATTAAGACCTGACCCGGCCCGGCCCATGTCCCGTCCTCCCTTCGTGACACAATGCCTGCCTGCATCTTGTTCCCCAGGTCCGGATCGTCGCTGACACCTCATCCCGATGTACGGGAGTGGGGAAAGATGGGAAAATGACACGATGGGGCATGGTTATGTATGCATGTGTACGGGAGACCGTAGGTCTCAAACACCAGTGCTCGGCTGGAGGGTAAAGTATGAAGAGGTAAGTAGGTGCGTGTAAGTAAGGCCATTATAAGGTATATATGGTGATAGATGGATAGGTAGGTAGCCAGGTGTTGTTGATGAGCTTGGACGGGTAGCTCGAAGTATGCTCGTATACCGTATATCGTATAAATACGAGTATGAGACGGTAGACGAAGGTAGGTATGGAGCGGCAAGCGCCAGATGAGCGCCAGGCCTTGTGCATCAAGCACGAGAAAATGTACTTCTTTGTTTTTTGTCCGTTTTTCTCTGATTATTTCTCCCCCCCCATATGCGTATTTGTCCCGAATTGGCCCCGGCCCCCCCAGTTCGCCCGCTGTCCCTCCCACCCAAGAAGTAGGCAACAAGGCAGCCGGGCGTCCATGCATGCAACGCATATTCTGCATCCGCGACCCAGTCACACGGAAGATTGAGGCTGAGTTCTGCCTTGCCGATCCATAGAATGCCATTGGGTGTGAAAAAGACAAGGGCAAGAGAAAAAGAGGAGCGAGCGACCCATTTTACAGTATTTATCCTTGTTTCGTTTCAAAAGCACAAATAAAAAATACCCAGAACTCGATACGAAAGTATCCCCCCAGGGAGTCTCTCCCACTCTTCCCAATATTTGCTCTTTTCCCCCCCTCTCATTGAGACTGTCTCTGTTCCCGGCGTCAATTGTCTCATGATGAGGGACGATTATATAAAGAATCATAAAGAATTAAGCAGAGGGGTTGTGTGCTTTGCGCCGCCGATGAAGCGAAGCGCAATATCGAGGGGGTGGAGGAAGAGGGCAATATGAACACAAGACGGTGCCGCCCTTGATTATTCGTTCCGCCCGCCACACCGGCATTGTTCCCAGCCAGCCATGGTGTGGTCCTTGAGCGATTCGAAATATATAAGCATCTTAAATAAATGCTTGTCACCTCGCTCAGCATGAGCGGCTGCGTCGACGCAACACGCCTTTCCTTCCCCCAGCGTCCGGCACACTCCGCCGGACTCTATCCGGACATAAGAATTATTAATCTGTCGTTGCAGAAAGAGAGGTCACAGACCCAACAAAAGAAAAAAAAGACAAGCGAGGTTATGGCGCACTGAGACACCAACGCACCTATACCACGCGCTTGCTTACTGGCACATCCCTACTGCCTACTTCTTACTTTATCGCCTTTCTTTTTCTGCTGTCTCCGTAACCTCCTCTCTTCGTCTTGGAGGTTATGATATACATACGTCTTGCGCTCCTCTTTTTGCTCCAGCTCATGCGGTAGGGTGTTACGGGGGATGGTACCGTGCGGGACCCGGACCTCGGCTGTTCTGCAGACCGTGTAATAGCTGTCAGACGATATGAGCTTGTGTTTACTGAGATGCTCGTTCAAGTGGTGGTCAGGGCGTATAGTGGCGACGCTCCCATTACCATCCACGAAGTGTTCACGGATATGCCACATCCGTCTCTCAAAGTTGGTCCTTTCATCGACCTTTTGACGCTTGGCATCATAGACGTAGTCGTCGCAAAACCAACAGATAACCTTTCGGGGCAATTTTCTGCGAAGATGGTCTACTATGATGTGGTCGATCCATGCTTGCGTCTCGTCTAGCCCGAAAGTCAAGTCACAGTGGGAATACCCTATGAACTCGCAAGGCAGCTGTCCCGCCATAGCCAGGAGACCCAGGTTCGCTTGTTCTGGAACTGTATCAGGGCGGCTCATGACGGTATTCGTTGATGTCATCGAATAGCCCGATGCGGATGAATAACCCGAGTACATGGAGTCGCCAGCTATGGAGTGCGAGCATGTCGAATACTGATCCATAAGAGAATGGCCATTTTGTCCGTTTGTGGAATAATAATTGGAATACATGGTATTGATGTGGTATGGTTGCTGGTATGGTGTAGGAGGGGGGCCGGCCAAGAGAGGCTGCTAGGTTGGGGTTGGGGTGCGTGTGTGCGGAGGTGCCACAGCGGTTTGTCGTCGACACTCCTCTCAACTTCCAACGCGTTAACGTCGGCTAATTGATTCAAGAAGATGCCGACCGGAGCTGGGAGAGGACCCAGGGTCTTGTCGGGTTGAAATTGTCAGGCGCTTCCACCCTCCTAACGTGGGAACCACCGTAGGAACCCCAGGGCAGTTGCAAGGTGGGTTGGGGGCCGAAAGCGAGTGTTGGACCAACCCGGACCAACCCGGACCAAAAGTTCCAGTCACTGCGATGTCTCCAGGATCCCAGCCAAGAAACACCAGAAGTGAGTCGGAAATGTGTCTTCGTGAAGCACTGCTAATTTGCACGAAAGGACTTAGGTTTTGGGATGTTTGATACTAAGAGAGAACTTCAAGAATATGCTGTGCCCAGGTAGGTAACACGACCGTTACACAGGGCTTGTGCAAACTACCTATCACCCGCTCAGAATTGTCCAGGCGCTATACCGAACAGGAAATGACGAAAGCGAAATCGCAAAATTGCAAAATCCAAAATCCAATATCCAAGGTGCGAAGTGCAAAGTGCAAAGTGCAAATTACTGAACAGCTTTGGGAATTGCCAATTTTCTCTGTCAGAATGGGCATTCATGGCTTTTTATCAACCAGGACAAGTCAAGCCCAACACGACACCTTCACAGGCTGATAGGATGATACATGATACATGATACATACATGCCCAGGCCAAAGTGAAGAGAGGGGTCGAACATTATCAAGACCAACCAAAGACCCCATTACCGGCAGGGATCACTCGCAAACATAGGACAGGATATCGCGCCGGCGGGTGCGGAAAAGAAAAATCAAATCAAATCAGAATAAAAAGAATAAAATAAAAAAAGTCCCTGGCCCGACCCGGAACCGGATCAACGACATTCACTGCCGAATCCCCATCATTTCCTTCCTTCCCTATCTAGCGACCGCCAGTCAGTCGCTCTCAACTCCTCGACGGACGGCTCATGGCGCGGCGTTCACAAAGGATGGATATTGGCCCTCTCTAAGCTGCATATGACCAGCCCACTGGAGCTTGCATCGATAGGCTGAACCTTCATGTGAGATGCACACCCACCCCTCGAGCTCGGGTTCAGGAGCCAACATAGCTTCCGATTGTTGACATCGATGCGTTGAACCACACAGAACACCCAACCATGCATCCACTAGCTATCGAGGGCTTGGCGTTTGCAGTGTGTGGGAGAAGCTTCCCGCGCACTATCACGCGCTCCCCTTATTACTGTATCTTCTCTACCTAGCCAATGTCTTCTTTGAGCCTCAAGTATGCGTCTTTTCTTTTTGTTATGTCAGGAAATATGACGAGTGTCGTCCGTGGCCTAAGGACATGAGCAAACAATTTGAGTCATATTCCAATAGGTTGAAATGGTATTACCGAACCAAGAGCTCGATTACCTATCCTGGGAAGTATAAGACACAGTCAGGCCCATGAGAATCACAAGAGCCACCATCGTTACGGGGTTGGAGGGGAATGTGGAATTGCAACACAACGCGAGTCAGCAAGATTTGCTGGGATCGAGCATTTCCCGCGCTCCCCGGGTCCCCTCCACCATCCCAGTGAGTCAACAAAAGAACATCCAGCCTTGGGGATCAGATATGCGGTGCTTCACGGCGAAAGCCCTTATCGCATCATACATCGGGTCCTGCATCACCTTGATACTGTCGGTCTCCCGACTTTTCGTCAGACGGCAATTCGGATTAGCGAGCCTATGCGTTTGAGGTACTATGCCACTGCTGCTTCTTGCTCGGGCTCTGCAAAGTTGAAATGATGTCCTTCGAACGTAAGGTTCACAGCCACTCGGCAAATCACCAATTGCTCCCTTCTACAGGCGCTAGGTAAGAAACTCTTATGATACTTGATATAGCCCCGGGTTCTTCATTCTGCGCGCCAATATCCAGTGGATTGTACCAGCGAAACCGTTTATCGCACAGGCTACGCACTCTTAGTATGTAGTTTCTGTTTTGTATTGGCCCAAGCTTTTAATAGTCGATAGCCACGGGATAGATCATCCACGCAGCACCTCAGTCTAGCCTGCATGGTGACAGTTTAGTATCTGGAGACGCTCCATTGCACTCCGCTACTAGCCGGTGATTTCTCGGATGTACATGAGATGCATAGGGCGGAAACATAGATTGCCACGATTGTTATCCGTGGTCATGTCGTCCCTCGATGGGGCCTGCAATGCCCACCAACAACAAGAGACCAGCTAAACCGGAGAAACAGTTCGATGATTGCTGGGGAAGGGTGTGTTGGGGCATAAGCTTTCGGATCAGCATATGCATATACAAAGAAGTGCGAAGTCGTGAGAGAAAGACCGCCATTGGTCCAGAGTATCGGCTGAGATGCATGGGATGCCACAACATCCAGGATCTTGTGTGGGGAGGTACTTTGCTGTTCGTAGCACTCGTGGAGAGAGGTAATCGCCGATGGCCAGTGGTGCAGAGCCGCGTTCTCCATACAGTTTCGCATTCCCACATTCTTTGTGCCCAGAGCTCCTCTGGCGCTGCTCACCAGGGATTGGGATTGGGCGACATTCTACCGGGCCGCCGGCAAACAGCTGTAGATGTCGTCGGTCGGCAACAGTATACATACATATCCGCCTTAGCCACGTCTTTCACTGCATTGATTTCAATGATTTCAATTATCTCCAGATCAGACAGTTTGATATCGCATGGTTCGTCGGACCGGGAATGGAGATAGGGATGGGAGAGTCTGATCATTCGGGATTGCAGAGAACTGTTGCTTTAGCAATCACGTTCCGGTACTGAAGATGTTTACCGTTCTCGTCCCCGGTCTTGACAATGCCCGGGAACGTGACACAACGTATTTCTCGCAATGTCAGACAGTTTTCATCCTCCTCGCCAATATGGAACATGGTGTCAGCTTCGAATAGTACCCTCTGGTAGGGTAGTATCTTTGGCATTGTCACTTTAAACATAGCCTTCTGTGCAACTAAAAGCCTTGCTAGATCAACGGAATTGTTCACAAGTGCCCGCAGAGCTTGATCCCGTGCATCCGTTGCTTTTGCATCTGTTATGCTATCCAAAATGCGATTAATCCTAGCCATAGCATTCTGTATTACGGCATCCGTCTCGTGTTGTAACTTAGGTCCGCACTCTTTTCGGAGCATGGACAGAGTCATCGCCCGCCACTCATTGACAGCTTCAGTTGAACCTGAGTGGAAAGTTAGAGGTTTGGTAGAAGACTTTGTCACGGAACGTACTCAGATTTTCCAAGTACTTTTCTACTTGGCTTAGTTGGGTCGCCTTCTCTTCCGGAAGGCCAACAAAATACGCATTGAAAATCATCTCTACCAGGATGCTCGATACGATGGACTGCAGAAATGCCGCTTTAGTCTCGCTCACAGCAAGCTCTTCGTACATGGGAACTAAGTCGCTGATATCATCTATGACGGCCTGGTCGGCTTTGTTAAGGTCTATAACATGTCAGCATGGATCGCAATGCGAGAGAGGAAGAGCCACGTACCAAACGAAGATTTTCTGAAATGCGAGACAGCCCAGTTCTGGAGGCCGTTTCGAAGCTTCCCAACTGTCTCCCCAAACTCCTCGTCGCTTGCCTGATCGCTCTTCTTGGTGTTCGTGCTTACCCACTGTTTAAGACCGGCGATTTGGGTCCGTAGCGAGCGAATTTCGCTGTCGCGTTGGCTCAATTCTCTTTGGAGAAACTCCCATTCTTCACGCAGCTCCGTCTTTTCAGCCTCCCGGACATCGACCTCGGTTCGAAGTACGCGGACTTCGGTATCGATGCGGAGAAACTGCTGATTTAAGGTGGAATACTTGTTCTGCCAATAGCTTGCCGTCTCGCTTTCATTCTGCGATAGTCGATCAAGCGCGCGGGTAAACTCGGCCTCATTCTCAGCCAGCTCGCGTCTCAGCTCCGCAATCTTATCCTGCAAGTTTTTCTCCCTCTCCTTCGCTGCCTGTGCCGCTCCCCCGTCTTTACCCACGGAGTTGGCAATAGAGTTGCCTTGCTCATGCTGAGTGTCGCTCTCGGCCGAAGGCGGAGTTGATGTCGAGGCTGGGCGAATCAGCTGGGCGCGAGGAGGAGCTGCAATTATATTGCTTCGTGACGAAGTCGAGGCGCGAATAGCGTGAGTGTAGGTAGTGCTTTTCCGTTTTTCAGAGGTGCTCATGGTGTTAGTATTGGTGTTGGTGTTGCTTTCGATGGTCGTGCGAGGCTGTCGCTGGCACTTCGCAGATGGATGGTGTATGGTAGAGGCTGATACATGCTTCCCACTGCCTTGTGTAGTCGATTACCTATCTTCTACACATATCGCGAACTCAGATTACAAACCCAGAGTCTTTAGCGAGTCGGGGAACTGCAGTTGTTGGTACTATTCTTGTACAACGAAATAATCTAACGCACGGTATTCTGCGGTACGTGGCAAAGCAGCAATAGGCTATAAGCTATAGGTGTGCTCAGGCGTGCGTATACCTGTAAGACTAGGTAGGTTAGGTAGGGCGTTTCTGTCTACCCAGGCGGGAGCGAGCCAATTGTAGTTGAGATAAGCCCCTGTAATGTTGAGTTGCCCGCCTACTGTACAGCATACAACAAGTACTGGGGCACAGCATACTATGCGTTGCTGTCCCGTCTGCCAAAGACCCGATAACATAACTCCGATAGAAGCTGTTAGAATCTATTCAGCTCGTAGGTCTGACAACGTAACTCTACATAAGAAGCACCCAGTCCATAAGGCACATACAGCCTTTAAGCTTAAATGCCAGGCCCCAGGAATTTGAACGCTTAAAGTAGAAAAGGAGCCATGATAACGCCGGCAGCAACGTGCTCGAGTAATTAGACGACGTCTATCTCAGCCTCGACCTCATAAGCTTCGTCCCCATCATCTAGTTTCTTCGCGCCCATTTTACAGATAGCAATCTTCTCGACGGAGATGTTCTCCATCCACATGTAGTCTTCGTATCTCTCTAGGATCTGGCGGGCGTCGATAGTCAGCCTTTCGTGTCTTTTGCCCTTCCCCCCTCCTCCCCCTCCTCTTCCTCTTCCCCCGGGGTTGCTATTATTATTTCTCCCGCCCTTGACGTAGATAGTGTTCAAGATAGTAGCGTGCAGGAGCAGAGGCCGATCCTCTTCTGCCATGAGACCAGCGTCTTGAAAGGTCGACCGCAGCTTCTCGCAGAACCGCTTCAAGACGCCGTCCGCGTCGACGGGCGGCGCGTATAACACCGACGCCTTACTGGCCCCGGGCTGCATAGAGTGCAGACCCTTGAGTGTGACCGACAGCAAGGGCGGGAGAGGACCTTCTGCTGCTTCTGCTGCTGCTTGCCGGCTCGCATCCGGCGCAGATTGTGGAGAGGCCGACGCGATAACGCTTGCCAGTATCTTCCGTGGTATTATAGTTTTGAGCAATGCCGTAGCTTTCTCTAGACCCTCGTTCTTGGGGAAGCTCATCACGCCTAGGGTCAGATGGAGAGTCCCAACGGGCCGGATGGCTTGTTCGGGGACCCCAAAGCTGTCAGAGCTGGTGACGTCTGCCCTGAATGAAGAAAGGCTGGCAGCGATTTGGGGGCGCGATGTCGCCGTAATTAGCGGTATGCACAAGAAGTGCGTGGGTGGCGGTCGCGGTGGCATGATTGCCTAACAGACTCTTCCAAGCATTGAAAGTCCACTTTAACTTAAAAGTGTAGCTTTCCTCAGTCAGTTGTCTTTCCGGTGTTTCTCCTAATAATGGTAGAAATGCGCGCCGAGCCAGGTCGCAGAGTATATGTAGTTCTCAGGCCCCTAGCCCAGAACGGCAATAAACGAAATACTAAGCGCAAGATAAAAATTCATACTTGGTGTTCCCTAGCCCGTGAGCAGGAACAATTTTTCGAGATGCACGCTATGGCAAGAGACGACTAGAAACGCTTTTACTAGGTAGGCAAAAAGCAAATGCTCCATTATTGGCCGTTAGAATTCCATATTCTTAAACAGATATTGCAATTCATGATAGTAGGATCTACTTCATTGTCACTAGACTCACTACCACATTTGTCTCTGCCTACCAACTTCCTATCTGGCAAATTTCAAGATTCACGTTACTCTGAAAGGCAATATTCTGAATAGACATGGGATAACCGTGAATTGGACGGCTCATTGGACAGGACAATGCCTTCTGCATATTTATGGAGAGCTTTCTATTTCTGTAGCTTCGCACCAAACTCAATCTACAGATCTCAGTTTTTGCAACCGGACAAACCCCACCGCTCCCAACGTTGGCATTTCAGTGCCACCAAGCGCTGTACAACACGGCTAGAACACATGGGGTCGTAATAAGGAGGGAGGATCAATGCAGTGCATATCCGAGCCGAGGGTGGCTTCTCCAGACAACATCATATGTCATCACAGATCAGAAAAACCAACGGCCTGGGCTTCTGGTCAGAAACCTCTTTATAGATGAAAGTATCATTATAGCGGAAGGGTATTTTATGAGAAACTGATCCACGTGGTGTTAAACGAGTGCAATTCAACCTGCTGTCCACTCCCCGAGCCATCGTCTTCACCTCCGAGAATCGGACACTGCTCCCAATGGCGTGAAGTTCATAGTACTGCATTGATACGCTCGCAATAACGACGTGGTCTTTCGGACGAGGCGGATTGCAGCGAACAAACAATAAGCTCTATTAGACAAAGACGGCGGAAAAGAGAGGTCGGCGTCAGGGCACCCGAAGTGATATTTCGAAAGGACCTTTGAAAGCACAGCCAAATGCTTAGCCCCAAGATGCAACCAAGCAGCCGAGCAACCGTTATTTCTCATGATGCTCAAGCATGCTTCACAGCCCATATGGGTCCCGCATAGCTTCAGGTCACTGGACGTAGAGGTTCCGGTGCAATCTCCAAAGTCACCGGTAAACCAGGCCCTCGTCCTTTGGGTCAGTATTTTACGGACTTGTCATCGTAGAAGTTCTTCAGGGCTTTCTCCGCCTCTGCGTATTCGGACTTGAGTATGGCTAGAGTCGACTTGATACGCGAAAGACATAGTTCTGCATCCGGCTCAGGCGTGCCATCGACATTTTCTCGCTTCCCGTATCGTTGTATCTTCTCACAGCTGTCTTTAACTTTGGTCAATCCAACCGTAGCCGAGGATCCCTTCAAGAAATGTCCTAAGCGGTAAAGCTCATCCAAGTTTTTCTCTGTTCTAGGCAGATAAGATATGTTAGTGTCTGCTGTAGCTACGACGCGATGAGAAGAACCATCCCCACCCCCAAGGTCGACAATAGCAACGGAGGGACCGGATCGCTGGTTCAGGCTGCCACAAAACCATAAACTTACAGGGCTTCATCCATGCTGTCAAAAGTCTCATTCGCCTGTTCAAAGAAGCCGTAGACAATAGATCTACTGAATTCGCGTTCCTTTTCACTGTCATCCATCTCTAGGATCTGGCTGAACGTCGAGATATCAATAGAATCGCCCAGATCCAGAATGGAGGCCTCGTGGCCGTCATCATTCTTCCGCGCCGTTAGTGAAGACTAGCACACACACGGAGGTACAGTTATTTCATGATAGATGGTGCTTGTGGTGACATACCTGACCGTTATTAGACATATTGAGCCGGTCGTAGAAGAACAAGCACTAGTGCCACGAGTTAGAACCGAAGGCCTAAAAGGTGAATTAGACCAAGTAAACTGTGCGTAGAGATCCAGCGCGGGAGCGCGTGGGGGTATACACCCTACTTACGAATCGTAGATAAGAATTAGCTAGCAGAAGCAAGGAGGAAGTTGAGTGCGGTTCTTAGGGGTAGACCGTTCAGGTACGATGAGGAGCAGGTAGGTAGGTTGGTATGATAGTGGTCGTGCGCAGCTGGGTCGAGAATGCTGACAGACGTTTTACCAGCCGGGCTTGCTGTAAATGGCAATGATTGAAGGCGCCTGATAGTATATCGAACGAGGCGGGGTTTGTGGGATTAGGTACCAAAATGCTAGTAGGTAATAAGTATATGGATGGTCGGAATGTACCTTACCAAATTACAAGGTAGCAATAAACAATGGGAGGAGAAAGGAGGGGCGGATATAAGGCAGGCAACAAGAGAGAAAGGGTACAGGCGGTCGTGGTGGTGCTGGTAGTGGAAGGTTGTTGTGGAATTATTACTAGGTACGTAGGTATGGATGAGAACCAGGCAGGTAAGTACCTAGGTACCTATCAGACTATCCTTCAGAACGGAGAAGGAGAGAAAGATGTGTAGATGCAAAAGATGACGACGGTGATGATGGTGGCCCAGGCAGGCCCGAAGCGGGCAACTGTCCTGTAGTCTGTGGATAAGCAGCAGCAGCAGCACGCACGCACAGTGTCTTTTTGCGACCCCGAAAGGATCAGGACCCAAACTTGCTCGTCAGTTGCAGGTATTCGGAGAACAAGCACCGTATCTGAATAGTTATTAGTGTGCTATATGGAGGCAGATGGAGGCAGATGGTGGAGTTGCGATGGGACGCCAGGGACAGGAGGTATGCTGTAGTCTGCAGGCTTATGAATAACAGCTGTCGCACGTATGTAGGAAAGTACATGAGAGTATTATCAGGAGGCACCTATGTATGCATGTGATATATTTTGGGACAAAAAAAGTCAGGGTCCCAGCGATTGCATCATTACCTTACATACGCACATAGACGCTTCCCTTGTTACCTTATTGCCTACTACAGGTATACTAGCCGTGTTGTATTACATGAAGGGTTCTGGGTCGGCACTTACTTAACTTACTTGCAGCAGGAAGAAGAAAGGATGCTATTACAGTCTACAGTAGATAGGTGGTTAGTAGATAAAGGTAAGTACTTCAGATCAAAGGGTTATTATACATGAGAGAAATTGACTTCAAGTTGGTAGCACTATTGTTGCATTTATTTTGTGTGCTCTACTAAGCGGCACAACTACGTCAGTGGTCCCGAAACAGCTGGGGCTCTTTTACCAATTGAGCTAGCTATGTACTACTCTGAGGTAAGTACATCTGTACAGGTAGGCGCATTCTCAAGCCTTTGCCAAAGAACCTGTGCTTTATGTGATCACGGTAACAACCTCTCTTGCACATCAATTTCTAACACAAACCTACAGTGCAAGCATAAAAATTAAGAATCCTGGGAGATCCTTTACACTGATCCAAGCCACTCTCTATTACGAGGTATTTACTAACAACAAACTCTAATCCGGAGTTAACCTACCTGGTGTGTACGTACCCTCTCCGGTGCATGTTCGTGTAAGTAGGGCAGGGCAAGGCAGAGGGCACGGTCCTGGGAAACTGACAGTGACAGGACTACCTACCTACTTACTTAGCACGTTATGATCGACAACAGTTACTTTACTAGGTAGGTGCTTACTCGTCTGCCTACAGAATACTTTCTACCTCTCCTGGTAGGCAAATAGATAGATAGTGCAGGTAGTGCAAGGTTGCGCGGCCTTCTGTAGGTCACAGTTTGCATAGGTAGTAGTGTAGCTAGTGAGTTGGTGGGGATGCTGGCCCCCTCAAAGGACCTCAGGTTAAATGATTCAAACCCCTCCAGAAACCCCTCCTCCCATGTACGACGCCCAAGATCTTTATTGTGTATTATTCATCCACAATCCCTGCAAGGTTGATCGAAAAGCATATGTACTCTAGGCGTTCAGTGGCAGTAGCTTGAACAGTCTATCTGGAATTTGGTGGCTGGTAAACATTCTAGATGTTTTAACCGGCAGGTTATGCTTAATACTGACTAACCTAACCGAGCGGTGACTACTTACAAAAGACCGGCTGCCTACTAACATCTTTCTTCCAAAGAGGCGGTAAAAGGAGCTCCCATTCTCTTTCTTGGGTTAGACTAGGGGCTACTAGGTTAGATGGTTTCTTAACTATGTAACGGTCTATGAGAATCATCTGTCCAGCAGCTTCAACCTTGAAGTGGAACTTATTAAAATTGAAGCTTCTCGCTTCATAACGCGATGCGTTGCTCATCTGCCTGACCGAGGCTAGGTGCTCGTGACTGAGTTACAGCTATAGCATTCAACATTATGAACCGACTCATCGGGTCATGAACCAATGGATAAGGAAGCTAAATTGCAGAGACGATTAAGATAATACATACCTATATTGTAGTAGGCCCAGCTCTTATTCTGAGATCCACTCAAATCCGAAGCCGAGAGCTACTGTAGGTAAGTAGTTAAGTAGGTACTCAGTTCATTAGAAGTCAGTTGGAGTTGTCGAGTCCTCCTAGCACGGTGGGCTACACAGCGTTGCATACCATTCCTAACCTTTGCTGGCCAATCACTTGCGAATACCTGGGTCGGCTTCTCCTAGTATGCACCTGGGGGATCTAGACATGATTCCACTCACTCTGCCTAGAGCCATGCGCGGAATGCAGGGTCCTATGAGACGCAGTTCCAGCTTTGACCCTCGTGGGCCGTGAGTGAGCACGCGGTCCCCGGGAAAGGAAACCTGGGCAGGAACCTCGTGGGCTTCGTTTCCGCATCGCATCGCATATCGTACCACAGGATAACGCAATCACTTTGCTAATGGAACAGTTGTCTCTCCCAACCTGGATCTATTAAGCCTACCTAGGCATTTCGTACATGAAGCCTATTTAATCTCGTCCGACCTGGTGAGATGAATACCTACATGTAGGTAAGCACTATCAGCTGCTATAGGAGCTGACAAGAAAGTGCGACATGCCACGCAGCGTTCCAGGCGGGGGCATTGCAACGAAAAAAGGGACAAATCTCAAAAAAAAAAAAAAAAAAAAAAAAACGACCTACGTCATTTCTTCGGTAAGTTTAGTACTAGTACTGAGGCGGGGACATATAAGCCCGAACTAGGCGGTGGAGAGAGGTAGTATGTAGGTATGTAGATTGGTGACTCGAGAATGTCTTGGTAGGTATTTTATAAGTTGTAAACTTGTTCTGAATAATAAGCAATTAAGTATGCTGTGAGTTCCTCTGTCTTGGCTTCTTTCTACAGCATACTCTTTATTTGGTTTATTTATGATCTGGAGTATCAATCATATTTGAAATCTAATCTGAAGTGTAGTCTTCGGCTATCGGCACTTCGGCGTTGATCCTTTTTGGCCTTGGGGATGTGACGCGGAATAGATATTAGTCTGATCCCGATCCCCCCATGAATGTTTGGGGGTTAGACTGTCTTTTTGTGTGTCCTGCATATGTACAGTAACACATTACAGACTGATCTCCCTGACCATCTGATGTCTCATCCGAGAAGTCATCTTTTCAGCTTCATTTAGGCCAGCCTAGGCCCAGCCATATAGGTAAGTAGGCAGTGAGTAGGAAATGTGTTGTTGGAAAACAAGAATATGTCCAGCAACCGGGCAAATATGAGAGAGGAGAAGAAACAAAAGCAGGTCAGGAATTTGCCCATGTCCCAGCCCATTCCCCAGTTTAGTAGAGAGCCTATACACCGAGAGAAAGAAAGAAGAGATAGATTACTAAATCATACTGAAAAAGGCCGGTCTGCTATCTATAAATAAAGGCGGGAACCTCGCTACGGCATGCATTTTCAAGCTAGGAAGCTATTGGAAGGGGATAACAGAAGGGAAAACGGTCTGTATGATATTAAAAAAAATTCGCAAAACCTGTTTTGGAGCTGCATTATGGTCCAGTTGCACCCCATTGCTTTGCTTTTGTGCCAGTCATACAACGAAAATGCTGCGCCATAGACTTCTCACCCCACAATATTGCTGCAAAGAAAAGGTCTCGAGCTTTCGATAGGGTGGACCTGAATAGGTACGTGATACTGCTGTACTCGTATCAGTTAGAAGGTACTACCGACTCAGGCATGTCCATTACCGCCTAGCCTCACGCTGCTATACCGGCTGATGCCGACTCGGTCTTTGAGAGGTCTGGGGTAGTACAGCACAGTAATATTTGGATCTATATGCATATACCGATACTCCTTTGCGGTAAGTATAGTAGCCGGACAATTCAGCTCCCCTATCGATACGTAAACATCAATTCAGATGCCAGTACCTTGTACTATCACAAGTAGCTGTAAACAGTAAACCCCCAGATGTCCGAGATATATGGATATGACCCAGACAACGACCTCATTATTTCAACAATCGTTGCCTAGGTTATTGAGGACTCGCTCCACTGTGCCCCTACATGGGAGCTCTCTGATCATCGTACAGTCTGTCAGAGTATACAAGACAAATAAACATGCGAGCCCAACGCCAAGCCATCGCCATGTGTGGGTGGTTTCCGGTAGGTTCTTGATTGTTTTCTGTGAGCCTGGATCAAAACAAGAATGCTGTTGTTCCAAGCTTTATAAAAGCACCTTGGACGCCACAGTTAAGAGCCATGCAGCATCTTGCCAACCGGTGCCTTCCTCCCTTTTCGGCGGCGGGACCTGAGACTCGGCGAGACTCGAAAACCCTTCGAAGTCGACAGTGCTTGCGCTCTGGGGAAGTTGGTTCTCTGTCTCACCGTCTGTCAGATCACCGTCGGCCGTGTCAGAATCCTCGTCGTTCTCCTCGACTGAGAAGAGAGACCACATCCAAGAACCAACGCCGCCGCTTCGTCTCCCAAAGAGTCTCCGAACGGTTGCCTCGTCTGCCTGGCTCGTATCAACTTCAATGGCTTCCAGTTTCTCGTCCAGTCCTACAAAGTCTGGGCCCGCAACACTCTCTTCATTGAACGCTTGGCTAAAATAGCCATCCTGACCGCCACGTTCTAGAGGTGTTCTTATTTGGCTTCGGCTTCCCACCCTACTGTGTGAACGACTCCCGTAACGGCTGCCCGGTGTGAGAATGTCACCTTCGAAGCCGATCGCACTGCCTCGTCGGCTGGTTCGCCGGCTAGCGAGCTCCTTCTCTCGAGCGAGCTCCCGCTCGTATGCCTCTTCATCGGCATCCCGCATGCCTGTCAGGCTCGTGGAGCTGGCTCTAGATACAAGCCAAGCCTGGCCTTTGGATTCGCGGGCTTCGGAAGAGATTAACGCGCCGGTTCGTAGCATCCAATCGCTATCCCTGCGTACATCTTCATCATGATGACGACGCCGTGGCAGAGGTGTGATCCCGCTGAGGCCATGACGCCCTCCTCTCCGGGCGTGAAGCTGGGTTGTAGACTTGCTTTTTCCCAAGGCAGCGGCGGCACTTTGGACGTCGGGAATCGACGATCGTCGGTGGGGTGAGTTGGATCGGGTTTGCGAAGGCGAGTGAAGTAGCCGGGGCGTTGTCGGGGCGGATTTACCCTGAAGATAGGAAGGATTATAATGTAGTGAGGAAGCGACGGTGTTAGGGAGATCCTCGGCGTCCGTAAGAGGCATCCTGTTCGTGAGAGGAGCGAGCGATAGGTGGTTCAAGTTGGTGGCCGACCGGTTCTTCCTCCGCGAGTGGCTGGAATGCTGCTTGTAAGCGACGTCCATGGTGGCGGACACGGATTACTGTTAGCAGATATATTATTAATAGCCGTAGTAATTATGTTTTTAAAAAAAAAAAAAAAAAAAGATTGAATAATTAAGCGGTCCTAGGCAATCCCAATTGCCAATGGCACAAAAGACGAATGTATTTGCAGTGACGGTTGTTGTTGTTGTTGATGTGGCGGCAGATAGACCGTAAACGGACTCCAATGGTCGAGGTCGGTGTGCTAAACGACGGTCAAAAGTCTGGGGGGCTTCACGGTTTGGAATGGGGCAATAGTAATGCAGATCCTCAACCGGGGATAGGGAAAGGTGTTGACAGATTTTATCTGTGCGATACTCACATAACCCAACCTTACCAAGTCTTCAAGACTGTGAGCCTATGAGTTTTGCATCAACTACCGGGACCGAGGCTCAATTGGGTCATTCCCAGTAGACTGAAAGCTTCAGATTCGATTACATGAGAACATCCAATACGAGTCGGAGCTTCACATATTGAGCTGGTTGTGAGCTCGTTCTCGAGGGAACTAGTTGGTACAAAGTAGGCAGTAGAGCACACCATATGTCCTTCAAGCAACTACCTATCTTAAGTCTGGTGACAAACTATCAGGGAAGTACCTAGGTATGTATGTACCTAGGTTAATTACGTAGAGATCGGGGTGGCACTACCTACTGGCTATAGCACTATAAGCTATAGCACTATAATTCTGTTAGATGATGTGGGGAAATCTACCAGCATAGCCCAAAGACTTGTGTTTTGCTCAAACTTCTATGGAGGCGAGCCAGCCGGTGGGCTAGTGCCATGCAAATACAACATCTGTGTAGCATCTCACCTGTAGCAATAATTATTATTATTAACCTACTCCTATCTACTACGGGTTGCAATCTGATAAAGCTTGAATAAAAATGCGCTGATCACGACAAAACAATTCTAGCATAAGGTCAAATTCGCAAACAAAATGCGAAATCTTAGGAACATACGATACAATGTCTGGAATGCGAGCACAAATTTCAATAGCCATCATGTCATTACCTCCACTTGCTGGGATCCAGCCAAAGACGAACTCCTATGCACTATAGGTCCAGACGCCGAAAGCGGACGCATCCGACTCTTAAGAGTTCTGGACCATGTGAGAGCTTCCTCGATTGATGTGTAAGAGGACTCCCAGTTCTACCTTTTGAGAGAAGAAGAAAGAAAGAAAAAAAGTTTTCAAAACAGTCATGATCCTTTTCTATCACACGAGACTTACTTAACTTGCAGTGAGTGTCAAGAGGTCGCCTCATGGGTTGCCCCGAGCCCGAACCCAGACCTTGCCGCCGACAGGGTAGTAAGTCTACACCATTTTGCCGACAGTCTGACGACATGTCTCGTTTTGGAAGGGGGCGATATTGTCATTGTCGAGGAGTCGGACCCTCCGTCCCCAGATGGCGTTCATATCGAGATTATGGGCTCTATCGACGAGGGCATCACCGCTGCAAGCTGGTCGCCTGATGAAGAACTTTTGGCCATAAGTACCAAGGCCAACACGGTGATATTCATGAGTCGCACTTTCGATCCCATCACGGACATGACTATGATAGCAGAGGATCTGAAGGCTTCGAAGCATGTATCGGTAGGCTGGGGCAAGAAGGAGACCCAGTTTCAAGGACGAGGTGCCAAAGCACTCAGGGACCCAACAATACCAGAGAAAGTTGATCAAGGGGTAATAAGCCCCACTGATGATGGAAAAACCACCATCAGCTGGAGAGGCGACGGTGCATATGTTGCTATCAACGCCGTCGAGGATGGCATCCGCAGAGTTATACGAGTCTATTCGCGAGATGGTGTGCTTGATGGGGTTAGTGAGCCCGTGGATCACATGGAAAGCGCACTAAGCTGGCGCCCGGCTGGAAATCTGATGGCAAGCATTCAACGCCTCGAAGACAGGGTAGACGTCGTCTTCTTTGAGAGGAATGGCCTAAGACATGGCCAGTTTCCCCTAAGATCTCCCGAGGGTAGAACACTCGTAAAGGACGAAATACATCTCTCATGGAACTCCGACTCAACCGTGCTGGCAGTCACGCTCAATGATAGGATCCAGCTCTGGACGATGGGAAACTACCATTGGTATTTAAAGCAAGAGATATTCACCGAGAATCAGCCAAGCGGCATCGCGTGGCACCCGGAGAAGTCTCTGCGTTTTGTTGCTGCCATCGCAGGAAAAGTTGTGCAAGCGGAATATATATTCGAAGTAGCTCACGGCTCCCTCACCCCACCATATGACCATGGCGCCGTAGCTGTCATTGATGGTCAGGTAGTTAAAGTGACGCCGTTCCGGACGGCAAACGTCCCGCCCCCCATGGCCCTGTTTGAGCTCCCGGTCTCGTCACCCGCAGTCGATGTAGCTTTCTCGCCGGCGAATACCTTTATGGCTGTCTTGCATCAAACTGGCGTCGACTTATATGAGTGGATAACCAACCACCAAAGATCAACGATCCCGCGACTTCTTGGAACCACAAAGTTCGTCAGGGGGCATTCAAGCGAGCGCCTTCTCCCAATCCAAATTTCCGTAACCGAGACTTGCTCTGTCCACTGCCTATGCTCTGGCGAGGGCCCCTCGATATACGCTCAGAGATTTGACCGGTCTACCGGCGAATTTCATCCCCCAAGTAGCATGTATGCCGGTTCCGTGTTTGGGTTTGCCAGATTAACACAAGCTATTTCTGAGGATGTGGTTGCTCAAGACGCACTCGGTAGATTTCACGGCGTGGCTGAGCAGACCGACGAGCTGTACTCAGTACGTCACAATTCACAGCTCCCCTGGAGCGAACTTGTCGATCTCGCCGGAAACGTGATTGCCATCGGGCTCTCTCGCAATGGCCACCTTTACGCGAACACGCGCCTTCTAGTCAAAAACTGTACTTCATTCCTCGTTACGCCAGCTCATTTGATAATAACTACTACGAATCACCTCCTCAAGTTCATTCACTTGACTGATATCGAGGGTAATTACCCCCTCCCTCCCCTAGCAAGCTGTATTTTCTCTATGCTAACGGTTAGATAGCTATGGAAGTTCCCCCAGACGACCCCGAAACGGACGAGAGATGCCGAAGTATAGAGAGAGGCGCTCGACTCATCACAGCTACGCCTACCAACATGAGTTTAGTGTTACAGATGCCCCGGGGCAATTTAGAAACGATATTCCCTCGCGCCATGGTTGTTGCCGGAATTAGGAAGCTCATCGAAGCGCTTGACTACGAGAGGGCTTTTGCGTTCTGCAGGACTCAGCGTGTGGACATGAATATCCTCTTCGATCATAAACCGGAACAGTTTCTTTCTAACGTCGGCCTCTTCCTTGAGAAAATCCACGACGTCGCCAATATTGATCTTTTCCTCTCGTCTTTGCGGTAGGTGCTCTGTTCAGAGACAGTTAAGTGCATCCGACTAACGTAGATTAAAGGGACGAGGATGTGACGCAAACCATGTACAGAGATACGAAGGCGCGCCAAGGCCAAAACTTGGCTGAAGACTCTGCTCAACAGACCGTCGCTAGCGAAAACTCTTTCAAGGTCAATATGATCTGTGATGCGGTCTTGTCTCACCTCCAGTCACGAAAGACCAAGGATCACGGGACTTTACAGAATATTATCACTGCTTATATTTGCAAGACGCCACCGGCCTTCGAGGACGGTCTTCGCGTAGTGTCCACGCTAATGAAACAAGACGAGCAACTTGCCGAAAAGGCCGTCGAGCACATTTGTTTCTTAGCGGATGTGAATACGCTATACGACGCTGCCCTAGGCCTCTACCACTTAGAACTTGCTCTTTTAGTAGCGCAACAATCACAGAGGGATCCTCGGGAGTATCTCCCCTTTATCCAAAATCTACATCAGCTTCCAAAGCTGCGCATGAAGTTTGTCATAGACGATCATCTCGGCAGACACGAAAAGGCTTTATCCCACTTGAAAGACATGCAATCGCATCAAGAAGCTCAAGACTACACGGTAAAGCACTCGATTTATCCTGCGGCCTTGAAAATGTACCGGTACGACACTACGCACCTTGCCACTGTTAGAGGACTATACGCGACGTTCTTAGAATCTCGATCGAAGTACAGAGAAGCAGGGCTCACGTACGAGTCACTGCAAGATTACCCCGCGGCAACAAGATGCTACCGTGCAGCGGGCGTTTCTTGCTGGCGCGAGTGTCTCTTCACCGCACACCAGCAGACGCCTTCCCTGTCCCCTGACGCATTAACCGAGCTCGCTACGACGCTCGCGGAAGCCGTTTACGAAGCCAAAGACTACGCAGCCGCGGCGACGATCCATCTCGAACATTTGGACTCTCTTGAAGCCGCCATCCCTTGCTTGTGCAGAGGATACTACTTTGCAGACGCCATGCGTCTTTGTGTCCAACGTCAACGGACTGACCTTCTCCCAACGCTCCTGGACACGGGACTCGCGGAGGCACTGGGGAGCAGCACCGAGTTCCTCGCAGACTGCAAGGCCCAGCTACTGGCGCAGGTACCGCGCATCGCAGAGCTACGGTGCAAAGCGGCCGAGGACCCGCTAGGCTTTTACGAAGGCGAGCGAGCCGGTGGCGCCGATCTACCGGACGACGTGTCGGTGGCGGCGTCGTCGCGGGTCACGGCGGGGGGCGCCAGCTTATTCACGCGGTACACAGGCAAGAACAGCGTCGGCACGCTGGGCACGGGCGTGTCGCGCGCCACAAGCAAGAACCGCCGGCGTGAGGAGAAGAAGCGCGCCCGGGGGCGTAAGGGCACCGTTTATGAGGAGGAGTACCTCGTCAACAGCGTGCGGCGCCTCGTTGACCGCATCGAGGCCACGCGGCCCGACATTGAGCGTCTTGTCGCGGGGCTCGTGCGCCGCGACATGCTCGATCGCGCCAGGGCCATCGAGACCCTCGCCACCGGGGTCGTGGACGCGTGTGCCAAGGCCGTGAAGGAAGTGTTCCCCGGTAAAGGGGCGGCGGCAGAGACCGAGAAGCAAGGAGGAGAAGAACAGGCCCAAGTGCAAGGACAAAGGGAAGGCGAAGAGGAATGGAGACCAGTTGGTGCGGACGCCGTCCTCGCTGAGACTCTCGAGGCGGCGTGGCGGACGCAGGAACCGCCTGTCGTTACGGCATTCGAGAAGATGTCGCTGCTCGGCTAATCTCGCCGTAGGTGAGGTTACGTGCTTAGAAAATACTGGGATGGAAACGGGGGCAAAGCCAGGGAAGGCAAAGGCGGAAGGGGAAACATGGAGGCTGGGGGAGCGTGGCCGGCTAGTTGCCTACATAGGTACTCAGAGAGTTTCTACGGAAGTAGACGAATGATGATAGACGAGTCAATAAAAGTAATTGCATTTTCTGACACAAAATTTTGAGCACATTTTTCTCTACGTTTCATTCCATCTAGTGCAACAATATATACACGTATGATACAGATTCTCTTGTAAAGGGGGTGCTTTGTCAGTCGCGTTCACACAAGTTAAACGCGTGCGCATGGATATTTTACAAACTAAGCCCGGCTCGGCCAAATTACCACTGCCACCGTTCCCTGTTCCCCTGTTGGTTCCTTCTGCGCTTACGGCGAAGGTGGTGCCATCTGAGTAGCCGTGTCTGCGGCGGGTGGCGGCACATCTGACGAGGTTCTGGGTGATACGGTATTGTTGGACACGTCGGACACGCCGGCGGCGTTGAGCGTGCGCTCGCGGTTCTTGGCGATGACCTCGCCAATCTTCTCGAGCATCTCGAGGGTGAGGCGCGGCTTACCCTTCTTCTTCTTATTCTGGCGCTCGGCGCGGTGGAGCTCCTGCAGCGGCGTGCGCATGCTCTCCATCAGCTTGGCGCGCTCCTTCTCGGCCTGCGCCTCGGCCTCCTTGCGGGCGATGTACTCCGGGTCGTGCCGCGTGCGGAAGCGACTGTACTTGCCCCGCAGCTCGTCGATTATGGCCTCGGGGATCGGCGGGCGCAGCAGCGTCGGCACGAATGTCTTCTCCTCTACGTCGATACGCAGAGTGTCCGCCTTGTAGTCGGGGATCTCTTTCTCCGGCTTCGGGGGCCACGGGATCGACACGTTGAGCCCGGGCACGACACGTTCCCAGCGTCGCTTGCCGGTCTGCCGGTCCGTAACCAGGTCCTTACACACCAGTTGGTTTATGATGACATCTTGTGTCTCCCCAGTCGAAGGGTCGGTTATGGGGTGCACGAGCCGTACGGCAGAGATGGGTATTGGGAGTTCAATATTTGCAGCCGGGGGATCGTCCGGCCTGGTCCGTAATTGTGGCATGATGCGAATGTTGCTCTAGAATTCTGTATTAGTACAAAGTTTTTCGTCGGGGTGACATCGAATATCATCTCTACAAGAGATAATTAGAACTACCGACCTTGTTCAGACCGTCAACTGTGAGCTCGGCTGAGTCGTGGTTAATGTCGACGATTTCGCCTATGCGACCCTTGTCGGGGCCGTCGAGCAGAACAACACGGTCTCCTACGGCCAGACAGAGACGGTAGGCACCACCTGCCCACTGACAACGGGCATTGCGGGCGGCGAGACTGATTTTGCCTGGAGCCGAGTATCGGAACTGTCCAATGGCACCGAGCGCGCCGTGCCATTCAGCAATATCATGACGCGGCGCAAGAGGCCCCAGGGCCCAGTCATCTTTCATGGCCTTCTTCGTATCTTGGAGCTCCTCGCGCACTGACGATAGTTGCTGAAGCAACTGCTTACCACGCTGCCACTTGTCGTTCTTGTACGATTTTAGGTCCTTCGCCTTCTGACGCTTAGTGGCCACTCGCTCGGCCGTAGCCACACGGCGGAGGATCTTCTGCATCTCTCTGGCGTCGACACGGTATCCGGCGAATTGCTGGTTCTTGAAAATCCTGATCGGCGCACGGTATTTGAGAGGTTATGTCACGAGACCATGGCGAGTCGCGAGGAGCCGTTGGGAATACGTTCGACGGCCAACGGGCATTAGTATGGGATACCCTTAGGTACGGGTTGTATTTCGCTGGGCCAAATTTTTGGGATCTGTCGACAGGAGTCTGCAAGTGTCTGCAAGTGGTCAATTGAGGCATGTGAGCTAGCAATAGATGCAGCCAATCAGAGCACACGATTATAGAACCTGCGGATGAGCTAGATCCCTGTCCCGGAAAATCGACCTGCCGCCTACTCCGTGTTGGAACTAATGCACCCGACAAAACATACTGTACCTATATACTTACCAACAATTTACAGGTGGTACGTAGTATACAGATTAAGCCATAATCTTTGAGAATATTTAGCTGTACTATAAAACTGCTAGAAGGAAATTTTGAATTTCGTGCCTGTTCATGTATTTTATATACCGATTTTATAGGACAGCTGCAGTTGAAGGCCCCGGCGTAGCAAACATGTAACATAGATACAAGGCAAATGTTATTGCATGTACATCTGTAACAGGTAAGCTCTTGTGGTTACAGCAGTGTTTATGCTGCAAATGTACGGCATACATCCTGTACAAAGGGAAAGGTTGCTACAAAATCATGTCCCCGGTTTCCGGACAGCTACAGCAGTATGTTTCATACCCATTGAGGCTCTTCACCCCTGTTTTGACTGCATTCAGTCCGGTCATGTGCGTCCGCGCAATCCAATACTCTACAGACGTACAGGCGCTCAACAGCACATGTGCGAACACATGGCAAAGCTTTGAGGTCATGGATCAGTCGTCCCTAATGTCTCAAAGCCATACATGTTCGGACGAAATGTGGTAGCAAATCTCAAGCCAATACGCAGAAGTGCCGCAGAGGTCAATACAACTGGCCATTGCCATTTCACACACAATGCGTATCACCCAAGCTTACGACGTAATATTTAGGTAGGTTTTAGCATAATGTTTACCTAGTGCGCTGTAGCTGTACAGTCATGCTCGCCGTATTGGAAGTACTTTGATGAAGTGAATGATACGTATCGCAAGTACGAACAAACCCAAAGCCAACAGAAAGACGTATTCAGACCCATACAGCGTCCATATTTACGACAGGTCAGCAATAATTCCAAAGAACAACATACTGTACGGCTGTACCGTCCTGGTCGGTTCAGGAAGAGACGAGCCGGCAAAAGACCGGCTCTTAAGGTCCTCGTGAGGCATGGTCAACAAAAAGCAGCCGGTCAGAGTGTGGAGACAGTAGTACGCTGTACATAACACTATAGTATGGAGAGAGGCTGAGCCACGGTCCGCGGATCATCAGCTGAGTTCCTGAAGTGATTGGAAGATACTTCCCTACGCCTTATCTAGTTGCGTATCTTCGTCAAATCACAGGGTGATTAAAGAGACAGTGTACACTGTAGAACCAAACATTGATCAGAGACTATAATTTGCCGTAAGCAGAAACAACCGGTCTGATGCACGGAATGGTATGTAAGCACAATGAAGGTGAAAAGGAAAACAGAAGCGAAAAAGAATACCTAGAATAATTCGGGAGCGACGACAATGGTCATGCTGGTGCATCTGCAACATGATGATAGGATTGTCGAAGAAGTGCAGAGGGGAAATCCTTAAATTCCAATTACCATGCACGGTACCACCTAGATAGGTACATCATAGAGGTTCAATTGTTCTGGTGCAAACACGTTCGGAAGGGCCAACCCACCTGCCTACAGTGCCTGCCGTCTGTTCCACTAACTGCATCTGCTGCAGGACGCTGAGATACTGGGGTGCTGGGTGCCTAGAGGACTAGTAGGGCATATAGCGGTAGCATACAGTGCAAGGCCGGGAATACAATACACGGTTATTGGTTGCCTCTCAGACAGATTGTATATGTGTACAGTAAAGTAGGCGCAAAGTAGGCGTAAAGTAAGGAGGCAGGATGCTGTACCTTAACCTAAAGCAGTACTAGGGTAGACCAAGTAGGCTGATAGACGCAAGGGCCACGCGACAAAGGGCCAATTTCATCATCAGCTAAGGAAGGACTTGTACTATGTAGAGCTGCTGCCCAACACCTGGCACTGTTGCTAGGACTTCTTGATAACTTCCCCGGCTCTGGGGGTTTGGGGGCGTGGATGAATCGACTTAAAACACATTTCAAGACCTTCCCCTAAGTCATATCTCATGCCATCTGATGCCACACAGAGAGCTCGACCATTTGTCTCCATGCAGTCATAGGCTTCCTTACTAAGAACAAAGTATCATACAGTAGATAGACCTACCTAGGTAAACAAAAAAAAAAAAACATTGGAAAAGAGGATTGGTCTGCAGCAACGTTGGCATCTTTGTTCAGGTACCGTATGCAGTACTAAAGGAAGGTACCTACCAACAGCAATAGGCAGGGCGAATACGTGTAAACATGTATACATATGCACTTACCCAGTATACTCGCGAACCACTTACCTTATAACCGTACCTACATACATTACCTAAAACCCGGTAGCAGCCATACTCTAGGCTCATAGTAGTGCCTACATAATAACACACCGTGAAGAGACGGCAAGGACCAGGACCAGCCTCTCTCACTTCACTCAGGCTAGGCCATTCTAGTATTGTACCCTTCCCAGGTCATTCATTCACCTGCATTCAATTGAGCAACAACCTTCTTCTCCTTCCATCCACTTATTACCATTACCAAACTCCCCCATCTCTACTTCTCTTCCATCACCGGACAAACAACGGACAACGGGAGAGATTAAAGCATCGTCTTCTGCCAACGAGTAAACCTTGGTCGACTTCTAGGCTCTCGGTCTTTTACATTGCACCTCCTCTAAGCACGTCCGCCCAGAATCGATTTCCGATTACCCCTAATCACATTCACACTACTACCTTCAACCCGAATCATCAATCACAATGGCTGAGATCCGCCGAAAGCTTGTCATCGTCGGCGACGGTGCCTGCGGTAAAACTTGTTTGTTGATGTTCGTTGCCGCCGCCCTCCCTATTCTTTCATGATTCTGTTTCTGCTTTCCTTTGCTTTTGCTAACACGCCGGGTTGCAGTGTCTTCTCCAAGGGAACCTTCCCTGAGGTAAGAAACTAGAATAATTACGTCGTCATCGTTTCCTCGCTTTCCTTCGCTCGCTGCACCGCCAAGCCATTCACGGTCGCCCGCGTCATACCATACCAACACAAAGCCACGTCCGGTCCCCTGTTTCCCGTCCACTATCAACCGCCCATCAAGCTTGCCTTGAAGGACTGATAATGAAATGCTCCTGCTGCTGCCTTGCGCCCGTCTCTTATCCTTTGACCCACAACGACCCTCGACGCCCTTTGCACTCGCATCAAATACACTTTGACAAGTTACGTTTGCTTTGTGTTACTTACTCGTTGGCTTCTTAGGTCTACGTCCCCACTGTCTTTGAGAACTACGTCGCCGATGTCGAGGTCGATGGCAAGCACGTCGAATTAGCCTTGTGGGATACGGCTGGTCAGGAAGACTACGATCGTCTCCGACCTCTATCTTACCCCGACTCTCACGTTATCCTTATCTGCTTCGCTATTGACTCTCCGGATTCTCTGGACAACGTACAGGAAAAGGTTAGCTGATCTCCAACTGTGCATGATGAAAGGCGATGATGACTAGCAGCTAACATGTGCACTGCTTGTAGTGGATTTCCGAGGTCCTCCATTTCTGCCAGGGTCTCCCTATCATTCTGGTCGGCTGCAAAAAGGATCTGCGCTACGACCCCAAGACTATTGAGGAGCTCCGTAAAACTAGCCAGAAGCCTGTCTCTCCTGAAGAGGTATGTCATCACTAGCCCCATAAAGGGTGGTCTGTCACACGGACACGTGGACTAGACCGAGTTCATTGTCATTGTTTTTTTCGCTATCTGCCACCCGCAACATACTAATATGATAATGGACAGGGTGAGGACATCCGCAAGAAGATCGGTGCTCACAAATACTTGGAGTGCTCGGCAAAGACCAATGAGGGTGTTCGGGAGGTCTTCGAGCACGCCACCCGGGCTGCTCTGCTCTCCCGCAGCCGCCCTAAGAAGCACTCCAAGTGCATGATTCTCTAAATCAAACTAAATACCCACTGATGATACCTTTGATATCCCAACCTGATTCTTCATCGTCCTCGAATCTCATTTGCGAACAACGTACTCGGAGGGTCGGGATTTAAACGGACGCAAGAATTGAAGCGGTTCTGCATCGTGGTTTTGGGCTGGAGCTTTTGTCCGTCTGCCCTCGTATCTACTTCTTCGACCGGCGTGCAACTCGGGTTGGTTTTCACATACCCCCCTTGTAGTTATAACTGCGAGGATAATGGTGACTTGTGGTTCTGGTGGCACTCGATAAACAGAAACCCGAGGATTATACATGGACTGCTGCTGCTACTTGTGTTGTTAGAGAGGGGAAAGACGCGGATTGTGAATGTGAGGGGCGGAATTTGTATGCGCTTTTGCCTAGGTGCGTGTTAAGTCTGGCAAGTCAACTCCAGAGAAATACGGTTATATCATAAATCTTTCTCCTTTTTTCTACTGCTCTCCCGACTGATCCCCGTTAGACCAACTGGAGATGGATGCTTGTTTACTAGGGTTTTTATCTGTCTTTTTGGTCCGACAAGGATCACCTCAATAATGCACATGGTTTGATTTCTCTATCTCAGGACGAGCCTCGAGAGTATATCGCTCATCATCGGTTTTCGTGAGTGTAACTCTGCACTGACGTGAAATACGTCCGATTAGTCAATATGTTTCTCGTGTTAATGAAGGGGGGGTAACAGCTAGGCATATTTAGACGCTACCCGATCTGATATTATTTATTCGGTTATGACAATTCCCTTTGACGAATTCAACATGGGGGGCGTACCTACGTAGGTAGGCTGATTGAGTCGATGAGTCAGTCACGCGACCATCACATGCATAAAACGTCGTACCTATTACTCACTCCGCCCTGCTCTGTAGCCTAGTACCAACAACGGGGCGACGGGTGACGGTTGACTATTTAACTCCTTGCTATATCATCTACCTACTCGAGTCAATACTTCCTTCCATTCGTCTTGATGGTTTGGACAGTAGATTGGTAGGCATAGCTAGGTAGGTACATAGGCAAGGAAGGGATGATGGAATAGTAAATACGATGCAAAGCTGTTGAACACGTGGATTTAACCTAACCTGGCCGGCTTACCTGCTTGTGGCACTTGTAGTTGCATAGGCGTATGTAGGTATATATATTTATATAAATAGGGACTTGATGAAGCTAGGTTAGTTAGTTAGGTAGGTAGGTTAGGCAGTGGTACCAGCATATGTGTGTGCGCGTGTAAACATTTTACTTTCGAAGGAATAAGGCACAGACGGTATCTAAGGGGCAGAGGGTATGAAGGGGGAAAGAGGATGATATGAAAAGGGACGGTTGCCTGGGTGGTTGGCCGATACGCAGGACAGGGTACCCCAGGGTGCATGCCGTGGGAGGTAAGAATATGGAGAGACGAGGGGCCGGAAGGTAGATGGATAGGTTGGTAGGTAAGTAGGTAGAAAAGGGGCTGCGTACATATTGAATCAGTGGCATTGTCTTCTTGTCTTGGGACGAAGGGGATCACGACAGATAAAGACAATAAATAAATAAACAAACAAACAGACGCAGGATGTCGAATTACAGCTAGCTTGGTTAGCACCTAAGGTTTGGTTAGGTAGTTTCAACAAGCTTGATCTACCGGTAGTCTTTTAAGTTACGTATGTATGTATGTATCCATGTTATTTTGCTGCGTTTGCATAGCATAGCATAGCATAGCATGGCATGACATGACATGACATAACATTCTATCGCAGTAACGTTGCTCTGTTAAATGTTGGCTTGAACTATAACTATAAACATGGCAGAGTGCGCAGCATAATATACCTTAGCATAGCATGGCATGGCATGGCATAACCTAAGTAGCTAGGTAGATAGGTAGGCTTAAATATAAACATAAAAGAAAAATAACTTGAAACCTTCAAACCTTAAGGCTTTAAAATGCAGAAAATGTCGAAATCCGAGATGACTTTCTTTCTTTCTTTGCTATGGCAGCTCAGACACATACACATACACATACACAAGCATAACACAGTGTATCATAACACAACACAACATAATATATAAAACTCCATGTGAAGAACCAATCCTTGATGCATAAACTAAGGTAGATGAGATATAGAGATACAAAGATGAGATAGATAGAAAGTCCTAGTCCATCTGTCTGTCATGAGCCCACGATCTCTTTCTACCCGCTCTCAGTCGAGAAGTGTCAGGCATTACCGTCGTGAAGTTCTCGTATTATCCCCTCTTATCTTCATAGCGCTTAACGGTCTTGGCTGGTCTGCCTCAGTCGGGTTGCTTTGGCGTGTTTCTTTATTTTGTATTTATATTATGTTATATCGTGCCATGGTCCAATGTGCTGCGTCGTATCGTATTGTATCATATCATATACAGATGTTGGGTATATCAGCCTAGGCAGGGCAAGTCTATATAAATCATTCGTTAGATTTCTGTCTTGACTTCATGCATATTTCGTCTGTCTCCCCACGTGGAAAAAAGGTAATAGATAGATAGATAGGTAGATTTCAAGGGAATTGAAAATGAGATGGGACAAGCACGTGAACGAGATAGTAAGAGGAGGTGGGTAAGTAGGTAGATTAATAACTTACGGCACCACAGGAACCGCAGGTCTTGCTGTCGCCGGCGACGACGGCGCTGCACTTGGGGCATGTGGCATGCATGTTGTTTGGCGGTCGTTGGAATCGGATTCGGAAGAATGGTCTAGCTACTGTTTTCCATTTAGAAACTGTTCGACGATGTTTTTCTTAAGATAAGAGAAAGGAAAAAGTTGTCGAGGAGCGACTGTGGTCTATATCTATGGAAGAGGGTACGGGCTTGGATCTGACCGAGCCTAGTCTAGCTGGAGGCCTGGGAGTATGAATGTAGTAAAGAGCATGCAGATGAAGAGGACGACGTTGGTGGTATAGAAGTATATAGCACAGTTGTCGCGTATCTGGAGACAAGCAGATAGATAGACGGGAGAGGGTGATAGCGTGTATAGACAGGAACGGTCGATGCAAGTGAATGGCGAGAGAGGAGTGAGTAGCTTCTCTTATTCACCAACTAAAGTCACACGGGTGTGGTGCCTCCTCTGGGGCGTATCACTATATTGGGGATGATGATATCTAAGATGAAAAGAAAAAAAGAAAAAAGAGACTGACTACTGACTCACTGATAGAAGTTGGAACAGTCGCTTGGTTCGTGATTCACGGTTCTCGAGTTTACAGCTAGGTAGGGGAAGAGAGAAGAAGTTGGATATAAATACTCACTTATATATATACCTATATCTCCTTTGTTGCTGGCTGGTCTGCCAGCCTGCCTACCTATTACATCTGCATGTGCAATTCCGTACAGTAGTACAAAATGTATCTACCTACCTCCTCTTATTTTCATAAACAGCTAAGGTCAGATAGGTATGCTCTGTGTCCACACGCACACACGCACACACACACATGATTTATCTGCAGCTTCCCCTCCACCAAGATCAGGTAAGAAGCGGGGCTTTTCGGGGTTCTATCCCCATCTCCATCCTTACCTAGGATATATGTCGACACATTGCGTAGGTGGGTGGGTGCGTGGGTGGTTCGACTGGTCTTGTGATACGACAACTATGTGCGTGTACTTACCTCTTTCTCCTCACAGGCCGCCGATGTAGATAGTAGATAGGTATTGGACGGGATAGAAGAAAAAGAAAAGGTAAATAGGCACACATACCCTACCCTACCCTAGCCGAACCCTCGACTGCTCCCTCTCCCCCACGCAGGTCCAGGTGGGCAGAGTTTCGAAAGCAAACTAATAACCGTTCCGGTGTTTTATGGATGTGGGTTGTGCGAGGTGTGAGGTGTGTGCCATTGGACGTACATACTATGTATGTAGACTGTGGATTTTGCGTCTAACTAACCGGTGGGCAGTGTTGCTTGCTTACCCTCGCGTGTAGGGCGGCCTCTGACGGTCATTTGATAGGTATGTGCTGGTTATCGATTTCTCTAACCTAAGGTACATATGTGTTACATATCTGGGCTAGGATGTGTATGTTTTGTTTCCAACAAGTTTAGACCGGTAAAACACATGCCTACGTTCTTGATCTCATGACCGAGACCCTGAGATGCCCAGATTTAGGTACGTTGCATGTGCAAATGCTTATGTAAGTAAGTGGGCGCTTTCTAACGGTACTGTGTACTAACTTAGGTTCAGGAATCTTAGTATTTAGACGACTATTGTAGGTGTTGTCACGCTAATAACAGGCAGGGCCTCAAGAAGAGAAGTTTTAGTAGATTAGTGTCCTTTTATACTAACGAGAAAACCTGACCACATGCAATACCTAATAATTAGGCCTCAATCTCACATGGTACATAGGAACATGTTTTTGTTAAGTAATACCTGTTAGTATGAAGAAGAATAAGAGAGCGATTATTGGAGGAGGGGTCATGAGAAAGTGTGAAACAAGCCAAGTGCCAAGGCTATGGTATCTAGGTAAGTTGGGTATCTTGGATGTTGAACGTATAACTGTCACAACAGCTACTACGTACTTGATGCAAACATCCTGCAAAGGTCGGACAGCCACCTTCAACCTCTACCGTCCCCCAAGCCCACCCTATCCGGACGTACACGAATGAATGCTACTTCTTGATAATGCATCTCCACCAGATCGACTCATGGTAACTTTGTAAAACGCCCTGCCTGTATGGGGGCTGCAGCCGACATGTAAGTAAGGGTAGCGTGGCGTCCTATCCGACTCCCTCCCTCTCTATGCAAGTCGGAGAAGGTAAGTATATAATACGTAGCGCGGCGGATGCCGAAAACCAGCCTGGCTTGTATGTGGAATGACTGACTGACTGCAGGGTAGAGGGCACGTGGTGAAGGGGAATGGATGGGGGTAAGATGACTAACCTAAGTCCTCTCACGTGACTTGTCCTAGGACCGCTGGGTTTCATAATGGGGGAGAAAGGCAGCAATGCTAATGTTAATGTGAAGGTAAGTACAGCATAGACAACAGAAAAAACAAATATGTACTTAGCCAAAGGAATCAGCATAAAATGTCTTCATGATGGTAAGACGCCTGAATCCACCAAGAATCCAAGAATCCACCGTCTTATCCTTTTGGTCCGTAGATAATAAGTAATTTTACACGGCCCAGTACGGCCTATCTTCTATCCCATTTTCCTATCCTATCTTCTTCTCGTTTTAATCCCGTGTAAAGGAGGATTGCCGCGGCTGCCAATACCCGGAAAACTGAACCCTTGTTGACCAACTCCTATTGGCTTTCCCTGATCTATCATGAAAATAACCGCTTTGAATACCTGCTTGAGAAATACCTGAAATGTCGTGTCTTCAAATTAAGCATGTCGCTTAAATACTACATGTATAGTACAAGTGAAGTAGTGCCGCATTAGAGATGCAGAAAGACACGCTTCAGACACACTTGGCCGGCTCGCCTCCGCCTTGGAGAGGGCAACAGTCAGTATATGAGCCTCGCAAAACGGGACGTGGAAGAAGTTCGAGAGCCGGAAATGAAATCTTACCTTTGATCATTTTCGTACCGGCCTGGAGCACGCTGATCAACATGACGGCGCACCCGAACACCACCACTGCCCCGGCAACATATGTCTTCCAGGATCTGGAGCTTAGCTTGATATAGCATAGAGGCGGTAGGATGTACGCAAGGGCGGCTGCGCTCGTGGCGCCTACTAGCTCAAAAACAATACCCAGATCGCATGTAAAAAGACTCAGCGCCATGGCCGAGACTACGAGCGCCGAGCTGTAGATGAGATGCAAGTTCATATTGAAAGGCTCGTTAGGGAACCAGTAGTTGAGCATAACCTCGCGGCAGACGAAGGCCTCGAGCGGCAGCGTCGTGAGCATGTTCAGCCCGAAGCACAGCCGCGCAACCGTCACCATGGTGTTGTCAGCCGGGAAGTTGTTGAGAACATTCCCTAGCGTCTTGTCTCCAAAGGTGAGGAATCCCGCCAAAGCCATGACCAAGCAGGCAATCATCGATACGCCTGTCGAGTAATGTGTCACAGTCGCGAAACGGTCGATGGTGGGGGTCTTGAGAGAACCATAAATTAGGAGAGAATTATGCTGGCAAACAAAAGCTGCCGATCGAAGTCAGTCTCGCATCTCGTACCTCCGTGGAAAGTGGGTAACATCGCACGTACCAAATGAGATGACACCGATAGCTTGGAATATCCCATCGTTAACTGTAAGCAAAGGGGTGTTGAATGACCCTCTTGATTCGGACGGAACAAGGGCCGCTTGTATGACAACCGTAGCCACAATTATTACCATACTAATAAGAGCGAGTGTGCTCGCCTTCGCCAACTGTGGTGCGGATTAGTACATTTCACGTTGTCGAAGAATTCGGAGACATACCTTGGCGATATCTCTATATAATGTTAAGGGGTAACTGATACCCAGTATAAAAATAACAATAACCGCTCTCCGGTCGCCTAATAAACTGAGGACTGGAATCTCGTGCAAGTTGGGCCAGATAGCCCGGAACACGGGAGGTATAGAGTCGCCCACGATGACACCGAAGGCCACCATGCCTCCGAAGGCGAAAGCCCACTGAGCGACGCTGATGGCGATCAGCCCCGTGTGGCCGAAACAGTGCTCGACGGTGCCCTGAAAACTGTTGGCGCCGCTAAGCTTGCTATTGATGACAATAAGGCGGATGGTCCAGTCTATAACGATAGTCAAGCCGATAAGCAGCACAATGCCAGCGGCCAACCCGGCATCCTTGAACGCATACGGCTGGCCGATAATACCAGCGCCGATGATACTATTCGCCATGTTCATGAAAGCCGATTTCAGTCCTGATTTGGGCCGCGTGCGCTCACGTTCGGCCCACGTGTGGACGTCGTCGTCTATCCCAAGGCTATTGGCCACTGTCACGGATGGCGCCTCGATTCCCGTTAGCAACGGCCGCCGCGCAGTGCGATCTCCTTCGCCGGGTCCGTCGGCATCGTACGCGTCGAACGAGTAGCGCGGTGGGAGAGAGTCCTGCGTGCCATTCGGGGTAGGAGGAATATCGGTGGTTCGTAGATCGAAGCGTACTCGATTTGGCGTCCTAGGGGTTCGGGGCCCCTGGGAACCATGATTGCGGACAACATCGTCACCGCCGGGATGTACTATAAGGCCGTCCTCGTCCTCGTCCTCGTCCCCATCCTCGCCGTTCGACTCGTGACCAGCAAGTAAACCATGTTCTTCTTCGTCCTTGGGAGGAGCGGCGTTAGAATGTAGGTCTCCGTGGTTCGCAGTGCCGTTAGATGCTGACTGCGATTGCGATTGTGTACGCAATCGCTCGTTGCGGGAGCTTTGGAATGCGGCCTTGGCCATTTTATTGCTCGTTTTATCGCGGAAGCATTTTGCGTCGAGCCTGGAAGATCTTCACAATCTACAAGCCAGCGGACATATCGTCGTTCGCAAGCTGACTGGTCGGACGTTTTAGGTTGTTTGTCCCCCGATACCAATGAAACTAAGACGATTTAAGTTGCAATCTATATTAGGGACATGGGATACACGCCTACCCTACACCTACCCGTACCTATTGGGCTGCCGAAACTGTCAGTTTTACTGTTAAATTTCCCATGGGCACTGTGCTGATAGGCGCTTAAGTGCATATTCTTGAAGGCATGCGATATCAAACATGTGCAACAGTAAAAATCACTAGCACTTGCAACATCCAAACCTTGACGACCCGATGAAGTATGAAGCTCAATGCAGGTAGATTTCGACTTTAAGATACAGCCTAAGCTGGCCTGACAATAGCTTAATTAGTGTTGTGATAAGGTTATATATCGTTTATGCTTAAGCAGTAGCGGTTTTCTTCTTACATTTAAGTCTAAATTACCTAATGGTTTAGAGCTGCTATTGGTCAACTTATTACTGAAGCGGTAATAGCTGGGGATGAGCAGGGGTTGCCTGTATATCCAACGACCCTGTATATAAACTTCCAACAAGACCGACAGCATGACAGTATCTAGGGTACCAACCCAGAGACGCCTAATTATACGAGGTCCTATAGGCAGCAAACACTATGCCAACGAACTAGTAGCTTGGTAACAGGATGAGGGAATCAAACAGCTTTCTACTTGTCTCATATAGGGATCGACTTCCTCACGTCGCTTGCTAAGCAGTCCTAGGAGGCATGATTCTGGGAGAAAGTATTCGGCTAGGTAGGTAGGTAGGTATGTAATACGCCTACAGAGTTGGCCGCAACTGATAATACAGGTTCCGGCGTCGCCGAAACTTTGCAAGACGAAAAATACCTAGGTAGCCGGAAAGCGCTACTTGATATTGTAGTAATTTGAAAAGAAGCTGTGCCGGTTTCGTGATCGGACCTTTTCCTCTCCTCAAATCACAAGGACCGGCGTGGATGACCTCATGTTTAGCAAGAAGCCTACTCATGTTCGTCCTCACCGGACCGACTGCCAGCAGACAAGGAGATCAGCAATGCACATATCGGCAGCTTGTTCGTATATTCGAACCCTCTTTTCCAAACTGGGAGATAACATCAAGCTCAAGGGCCGACATAGCGTTGTTTGATAAGAAGCAGGATCATAAAGCGCGGACTTCTGCGTGAATCACCAACTTCGACGGCCGTATATCGTGAGAGTATCTCCTTTGCTGTTTCTTCCTTGCTTTGCCTACTCTTTTCCGGTCCGCTCTTTTCCTTCCATCTCGGAGATGCGCCCTCTTTCTTCCATCTCAGAAATGCCATGAGCCTCGTAACTCCCTATCAGCTCTCGCCTCATATTCGGACGCATACCTTGAGAATGGGGGTCCCAAACTTCTGCTGGCTCCTCTTGAAGAATGCACGCAACCGGCGATCCCCCCCGCTGTACTTCCGGCACGTCTTTGCCATTGATATTGCCTTTCTCGGGTTCAAGTCGTGCTTTTACGAACCGCACGATCTCGTTCAATCGTCTCATAAGCAGCCATGCGATAGCACCCAGTATTATAACGAACCCCAATGCGCCCCCGACAACGCCGCCAATTTGAGCCTTAGTTAATTCGCCGCCATCTCTCGAGGCTGCCACCATGGGCACCCCCAACACAGTGACAGTCGACGTGAAGACAGTGGATCCACCGCTCGGAACGTCAGATGTAGTAGTAACTAAGGCCACGCAATCATTGGCACCGGCGCATGTAGTCCCAAACCGGACAACAAGAACCGGGACCTAAAGAGTCTTTAGTCAGTGCCCAGTCACACGTAATGAACTTTGGCAACGTGCCTTCAGTTAGCGGGCATGTGAAGTAGCCAATATGTCCATTACAAGTTTCATCACTTGTGTCAGTGCTCTGGAGGCAGAGGGAGTTGGCAGCACATATATAGCCGGACGAGCAACAGCCATCGCTGTCGGCGCAGTGTGTTGAATTCTCTGGGCAGGGCGTTACATCGCGACTGACCACATGAATACTGACAGATAGTTGTTCAACTGTGGAGATATTGGCAGGGCGAACATCAGAACCCATCGCGTTGTTCTTGATGGATCTGTTAGTCAGGCACACCCAGCGGCTAGCGATCTCGAGCTCAAGTGCCAAAGCGAACCGCAAATAAACATAGAGTGAATATACAAACAAGGCTTTCTACATCTACCCGCAGTCGTATATAGGGAAAGTAGAGGCAGGCATCGCGGAGGAGAGGAATACGGTACTTCCCGCCGTGTTAAGTAGACGATACTAAGTGAGTGTCGCCTCTCTACAAGTACCTCGCCCACCCCAGCGATGGTATATTGACCGCTGTCGGCGAAGCTCTGCAGGTGCACAACGAAAGACCAACGCTACTTGGGACCCCAATACGACAGAATCAAAAAGCAACTAGGAAAGGGAATGTTATACGTCGCAGATTCACTACAATATGCACAACAGTGACAAGAGGTCACACCAGTTATGGTTCCCGATCTCCTCTCATTCGTGCCCGCTGAAAGGCTGCATGTATGGCCTTGGGGTCCGGCAAAATTTTAGTATGAGGCAGTACCAGTGTCGGGCGTAGTGCTCTATCTATAGTACAAGTTAAGGCCCCCTTACTACCCCCGACAGATGGCAGTGTCATAGATTAGTAGATACCCCTAAAGTTGAAATTGGTTGAACGACAACAGCCTCGGGTCCTATACAGGATAAGAGTCACGACTCTATCATTGTCCTTAGGTATTTATGAAATTATATGTAAGTAGTCATAGATCCTCATGCTATCTGATTCAATTTGTTTCGCTAGGAATGCTTGTGGAAAGCTGTAACTCGAGCGGGAGGCACAGCATATATAGGACACGGCATACATAACAACCACGACACCAAAGGGCTCACACTACACATAATACATACATATACAAGCATATCAGCCAAGCAAGACGAAAAAGGCGATGCAGCCTCGAAGTGAATGATTCATTGCCTATTTATTACATGTCCTCTATATATAAACACAAAGAGCCAGGTCGACAAAAACTACATATGCATATATATAGCTTTAAGTCACTGGCTTTTTAACTTCTGCTGCCTACCTTTTCCTCTGCTTTTCCGTTTTTCTTCGTATGTAACAACATTATTTATCTTTCCCGTATTCTTCTCTCGTTCTAGATATATACCTAAATATAGATATTAATCCACGAGCCCTTCTGTATATGCTTCTTCTTCTTCCTATGGGTATCATTTTTCGTCCGTCCTTCTCTTCCCTATCTAAAAAGTCTTAATCCTTCTCTGGAAAATGCTTTCCCCTTTGATTCCCAAGACATAGTTGAGTTCCTTGCCTCACTCAGGCTTCAGAGATAGGTAGGCAGATCCAAAAAACTTCTTCAAATCCATCTAATATTCCCCCACGCGAGTCAAGCCGTGAAGGGCTCTCTCAACGAACTCAAATAGTCATAGCGACGGTGCTTAGGAGCGAGGCGAGTAGTGCTGCATAACACCCCACATTAAACTTGCTGGCAGCGGATTCTGGCTTGGACGAGCCACTGTCCGTAGGCTGTGGGGCGGATCCGTCGGTCGGAGTTGGCGTTGGGGTCTCATGACCGTTCATACCCACATCGGACTCACTTGCGGCAGAAGTTGTCGCCGCAGCAGCGGTAGACAATGTGGTCGCCGCCGTGGCGGTGGGAACTGTTGTGGTTGTGACGCTGGGCTGCTTGGTGTCTGGTTCTGCCTTCGCGGCGAATCCTACTCAGTCGATTAGCCTACAAGTCAAAGAAATGCGAGACGCGTCACGGAAGAAAGAAGTCTACAAAAGGGGAAGGGCTTACCAATCCGCGAGTTATCAATGTCGAAGACGCCGTAGACATTTTTCAAGAACACGTCTCCTAGTAGCCAGCCGCCTGGTACGTATTCCTTTCCGTAAAAATTACCATTGCAGACACCTTTGTTATTGGGTGCAGATATCCAGTCCTTAGTTGAGACGGGCCAGCTCTTCCCCGAGAAGGTGAAAGCCACTTCCTTATCGCTGTCACAAGGGACAATGTAGGTTACGCCATCGGTTGAGGATGATCCGGGGATTTGCTTGTATAGGGCTTCGACGTCGTCGGGAGGGCCAAAGATAAAACTTGTACCGGTATCGATGTAGGCAGACCTTCCTTTGATTCCGGCGGAGTCATTGCCAACCATGACGTCGTCCAACGGGATCATCCAGGCACCGCCCGGCGATTTGAGGGACGTATATGTGATATCGCCAGTGTATTTATCCTTATTGAGGCCGCCGAAGACGATTTCACCGTCGTTCGTGCCATCTGAATTTCGTGACAGGCTGATCCCGAAAATGTTGGACCTGATCAGGTTGGCGTTCTTGACTGCTGATAACCATGTATCGGGGCTCGTCGACAAACCCAGAATACCGTCGAATGGGAACTGGGTGAACTGGTCCGAGGTGGTGTTAGCAACCCCGAAAGGCAGAGTCACCGAGAGCCCAGCTAGGGATAGCTTGTCCTCGACTATGTGGCCGCGGACGGAGCCAGTGCCGTATTCCACCGAGTAGGCCTCGCCGGTATCGTTATATGTCTTCGAGTCGTCCGGACCGAATGTGTCATGTATCAGACACGACTTAGACGTGCACATCGAACCCATTACCCAAGTCGTGCTCGCACCCGTATCGAGAAGCATGTAGAGGGGCTTGGCTTCTGAACCGAACTCAACCTCAGCAAAATACGAATAGTCTGTCCCATCCTGATCAATGCCGGCACTATTATCGACAGCCGGATCTTGGGCCTTGACTACTCTGTATCCGTCGGGCTCGTTTCTCCTCAAGAGGCCGTCCTCTATTAGCGTTGTTTCTTTGGATATACTGTCATCGATACTGCTCCTAGGGAGTTGAAGAGCGCCGTCGATCTTGAACTTGCTGGACTGTGCACGGCGATGGTTAGTGGCAGTTTGTGAAGTGCTCGCGGCTCGATTACTAACAATGGCGGCCTTCTTGACTAGCCTGAACGTGACAAATCCCTTGGAACACGGGTCGTCCTCCTGATTTTTTGCTTCATATCGGGTCTCTGGTGTGGCTACCGCCAAAGCACAAATGCCTGTAAACCATAGGGATAGCTGAAGAAGGATGAAAACAAACTGCATCTTGATCCGATCAAGGCTAGGGAGGCAAAAATCCAACTGAGCGTCTTCCTCAGTTGAACGAGGTTTTTCTCCAACACCCTTCCAGGTGCTCTTTCTTAGCAAACAGCTTGTTTCCGAAGCGGAAATATCCCGACTCAAAGGCAAACAGATTAATGAGTGGTCGACGACGTAACAAAGTCAGATCCACGCGTGCGCATATATCAACCAGGCGACTGAGTGCCAGACTCCAAGTCCCAAATATTATAGGATTATGAAGTTGTTGGGCGTCATTGGTAAAACCGGAACGCGAGAGCAGCAGTTCAGCTACACCGGTGAAAGAAAGGATAAGCGAAAGAGACACAAGCGAGGATAGTTATAGCGACAGTTTATAGCGACAGTCGTAACTCGAAATATGAATGAACCGCAAGGAATGTATGGTCTCTATAGAGTCGGCCGGTTCGAGAATCGTTATCCAATATATGTCGAGTCGAATTCCAAGACAGAGATGCCGCCGGTAAGAGACAAGGCGAGGGGGATTATGAGACAATGAAATACACGCCACTCTATTTTAGAGGGGCAAAACGAAAGAGTACAAGATCCAAAGAGAAAAAAAAAAACCAACGATATACACAAGTTTATTAGCTGCTCTTTATTAGTTGGTATAACACACGTGAACAACACAAGACTCAGGAAGGAGGTATGAGACGATATGAGATGGGATGGTGGAGGGATGGCGATGTATGTTTGAATCGTGCTGTGGAGTGCCCGGCTGAGACGGTAGTCTAAAGGGCACCAAGATAATCAATTCTTCGACTCGTTCGCACCCTGGCCCTGACTACGGGTAAGTACAGGTCTAGTTGAAAGAAAGCCAGGAAAACTAGTACCGATTCCCCAATTCCCCTCCACAGAAAGCTCTGGGCAAACTCTGGGCAAGCCAATGTCCTGGCCATCTCCCATTCTGGTAGATCGGCGGTCATCGAGCTTGGCTGGCTGCATCTCTGTTCAAACATAGCAAAGGTTAGCAACCGCAACGTCTCCGACTTTCCCATTGCGGCTGTAGCGCTAGCTGTCTCTCCTAGTGTCTGCAGCTTCTAATCGGACCTCTCGCAGGATTGCTTGCAGCTAGGGAAGCTCATTGATCAATCGTTGGCCAGGTCCATGAGAGGGTGGGAAGGGCGTCACTATTGGCCCGCAACCCCCAGTCTGCCGTCTACTTTATGAGGACTTGGGGCCGCAGCTTCCGGGAATTGATTTCGCGCCACATCCCTTGTATTCGCCAAGTACTGATCAAAGCTGGTGGAGATGGCAATCTGCCAGACTTGGGCAATACGGGGACACCCTGTCGGAGCCCTTGTCACTTTCGGGCTATAGGATTGGCCTGTATAGTATACATGTAGTCACATACTATGTAGTCTTAGAAGAACCTCTCTCTGGAGAGCGTCGAAAGCTTCTAAGAAAAACACTGTGAATCCGCGACGCAAATTATCCTCAAGATAGCAGGTGTCTTCAAAAGGAAGGCATTCGATCTAAATAATAACAACAACACGGTGTCAAAACTGCGAGCGGAGCGCAGTTAGACTTGGGCTTAGGACAGAGTTGCATTCGCTTCAAGATTTTGTACGGCGGTTAGGTAGGCTAAGCTGAGTTGGGATGTATGTACATATGTATGCTGTAGGTGAGAATAGCGAGTGTACAGCGCAGGTAGTGCTAAGGGCAGGGGCCTAGAACCACCGACCTAAGCTACGTTATTACAGTGAGTGTTATAAATCGCAAATAGAGCAATGGCAACAAGATTAGTCAGCCCTACTGGCGCAATGGCTAGCGCGTTTGACTTCTACGTAGGAGGCATCAAGAGGTTGCGAGTTCGAGTCTCGCGTGGGGTTTTTGATCACGTTCATCTTGACTTTCTTTTTGTCGCCATTGTGTTCTTTACAAGAATACACTCAAGTGCCAATGTTAAGTATGAATATAGCTCAGTGTCAGTTAGCACGGTACCATGTTGACTGGCAGCTTTATTTTTAACTGTGAAATCATATATCTTGCATCCCACCTTGTACCTCTTCTAAGTACTAACGCACTGTGGGTGCTTAAGCAAGGGGTTTTCTTTTCTGGCCATCTATGTACATCTATACATACATAGGGATTCTTGAGGCTCTTCAACCGGTTCCGTAATTGTAAATTAGGTACGTGTGATATTTTGGTACCGTTATTTGTGGGTCGTTTAGTAGCTGCATTTTAGCTCCTGCCGGGTTCAGGGGCAAGACAAGGGGCCTCTCCATATACATAGTACGGTATCAATCATTCTCGTGCACAAAGAAGTACTTAGCCAGCATCATCACCTTGCAATGATACATACTTGTAGTAAAAGCTGGGTCTCTTCGGTGTACGAATTCTGTATAAACTCTTCAAAGTCTACATCTACCTCCACGTCCGCTGTATGTGGGTACATCGCCTGGAAGAATGGCTTCTAGTAAGCGGACTACAGGTTCAGTACCTCGTAGACATATTGCGGCATCAAAAAATATGTTGCACCGCGACATGTATGGATATTGCCTCAGGACCGAGAACCTGGACCGAGAACCTGGACAACTTGAAAGTTTCTCGACTTGTGCAGTCCATCGCTTCTGCAGTGTGACTAGCTCTCTTCGTTGTCTTATGGCTTATGCCAAGGATCAAAGGGAGTAAATAGGTAGGTACAGCACAGACGATTTTAGTATCTATGTGCACAAATGTATATCTCGCACTTGACCGCCGGAGAAAATGTTTGCCTTCTCATTCAGATTTCTGTATGTCAAGGTCCGTTACCCGTTAGCGAAATTCTCGGCTATCGTCATTTGTACAAAGTAGCCCAGTGTTTCAGATCCAAAAGCTAGCGTTGTTGTGATTGCGAGTGCATCTGATTGATTTGGTACGGCAATGTCACTACTGTTGCCGCAATGCAACATTGTTGTTGATCGTTAATGGCTTGTAGGTAGATTTACATAATTTGTCCACTTAATCTCGAATGGGGGACCCACTTCTCTTTAGACAGGGTTGACGCTTTTGGATTTTCCCTGTCCTATCAGTTCCCTATCTGAAAATCAGCCGCGTAGCACAGCATACCATTGCAATATACTATGTTCGCCGAGTAATATAGATGTTAGTTCTAAAGAGGCGACTCTCATCAGGGTCTCACTATTTCCTCTGTCCCGTTCCGTACCAGTAAGTCATGACACGATTTCTACCTTTGTTATTTTCCCCTCTTGATACATACCTGTGTTGATATTCACCACATATACGTCATACGCTCCATATACATAAGTAGGTACATACAGTAGTAGGTATGTGACTAGGGATGTTTCATTAGCTTTAGACACATTGACACGGACTAGCGAGACTTGTACTGGCACGCCAAGACTTTGAGTAGCACTCTGAGTAGATCCATATAAAGTGAAGCCACACAAAGACGAAAACATACCCTGTTGTAAAAGACACCACGTACATTGTTGTTTCGAGTCAGCCGCAAGTACGATTGTTTCAGTCTTTCTCTCGGGTAGATGGGTGGGTATGTGGCGCTGATTCATGGACGGAAACAACATGAATCTGATAGGTTTATGGGGCAACGGGTGGCGCATGGCGAGATCCTGATTCGTGGTCTTTTTGCCTGCGATGTTCGCCGCACCACTGGCGAGCCCTTTCTAAAATGACTATCTGAGAAGAATTATGTGGTGCTGCGAGCGAGAGTCTCGTGTTGGTAGCAAGGAATTGGGTCCAGTTCTGCTCATCTCGTTCTCTTGCTACAACTGTACGTAAGAACATCCAAACCGACTCATTGGTCCACCTGAACGAGTCCACCATGGAAAGCACGTCCTTCACAATTGTTGAACAGGCCTCCGCCCGGGTCTCCTCCTCCGGGATCCTGGCAATACAGTGGGATAGGAAACCCCAGCCGGAAATATCGGTATGATTTCTTAAGCAAAACTCCTTCACGTCAAAGGCGATTGCAGCGACTAGGCCCGGGTTGTCACCTAGCAATAGTCGAGCGTGTTGCCATGCAACGTAGTTCCGGGGATGCCGTTCTCCGGCAACCATAATCACGTCTTTGATATCATGCCGAATATCGCAAGAGATGCATAGCTTCCGGCACAGAGTGACAAGCCAACGCCGATGTGACCAAAGGGTTGGTGACTTCGTATGACGGTGCAATCTAGCAGTGAGTAATGTGTCAACGAACACCTTCTCTCTTCTCAACGCAGTTTCCGTCGGTGTTCCGGACGACAGGAGGGCTCGTTTCCGAGTGTTAGCAGCCGTCAAGTGCTCTGGGTCCATGAGTAAGAGAATGGCTGTTGCAGGTATGACATTGCTGAGAATGACAGAGCTAGCATGTCCTAAATTTTGCTGGAGAATCTGGCGGGCGACAGAGAAGGCCTGGATGAGTCTAAGTTTCGGAATGGCCACGGCATTCCCATCACGAAGAAAGTTGACTCCTGGATCGAGCGGGTGACTCTGGCCAAGAAACTCTATTTCGAGTAAGCCAGACTCTGGTAAATCTATGAATATTCTTGACAGATCATCATATACTGGCTTCGGATCTTCTGCCTGTAGCTGGGATAACAGATTCTTATCAAGCGACCTTGACATGTCGAAAGTGAAATGTTAGGCAACTCAACAAACGACCTGTCAACCCTGAGCGATATGGCTATCAATTATCGTGCCTCCTATGCTAGCGAGTGCCAGTGGGAGGCAGTTGGAGTAACCTAGGTACTTACCTGCCATCAGACAAATGCAAGTATGAGTGGGGGCGTGAGCGTGGGGTACTATCTCTGACATTGCATATATCCCATTTAGCTCATATCAACACTCAGCTTATCGGAGCTCCACCTCAGGTATGATGTCGGAGAGGCCACACACCAAATGCACTAATGCTTCTCCATCCTAACCGTTACCTTGTCTCCCAGCCTAATTTCCAACACTGCAGCTTCGAAGTTATATTGGGAACAGGACCCAAGGAGATCATGCCATCCCTACTTCTTGTTGTACTCCTGGTCGAGGTGGCCGTTCACTTGGTGAACACCATCGGGGCCACGACTATCAATGATATGGTGCGTTGGACGACATCGAAATATGTTGTCGTACCAGTCAGCTAACAGAGTCTTGCACAGCTATGGAATCTCTACCTAGCCTTGCCGACAGAGACGTCGAAACGAATAGCCGAGAAAAATAAACTTCAGAAAGAATACCTCGCCGTCCGACGGGACCTTAATGCTACGAGTAGCCAGGACCAGTTTGCGAAATGGGCGAAGCTTCGGCGACAGCATGACAAACTGCTAGAGCAGCTCGAAAAGATGAGTGAGTACACCACCCAAGGTTGGCTTAAAATAAAGGGAGTGGTTCTACGTCCGCGGACACTAATGTGCACCTCGCTTTACAGAAACCTCAAATGATAATTTGAAAGCCAACTTTGACCGATTAGCGGGTATCATACGCTGGTCTGCCACGTCGGGAGTCAAGTTCATATTGCCATGGATCTATGGAAAGGAGCCGATGTTCTGGTTACCGGCTGGCTGGTTCCCATACTATGTCGAATGGGTTCTATCGTTCCCGCGAGCACCGCTTGGCAGTGTCAGCATTGTATCCTGGCAAACGGCCTGTGCAGGAGTGGTATTGCTCTTTAGTGACGCTATTAAAACTGCGTTTGGTTTGATGTTCAAGCCTCCTAAGACGGCACAGAAACAAGCTACGGGTGCTAGCACCGAAAAGAAGGAAACATCGCCGGCAGAGAAGAATAATAAGAATGCTTGAAGAGCGACGGTTACACACCATAAGGAAGCCTAAGGGAATACGAAGACATGTCTCTCATCATTTTGACGCAGAGTTTCTCATTGCCGCAAGGCTAAAGCTCTGTAACACGATTGAGATGACTCTTGGCAGAGTACTTTGGGTCGATCTAGGCATGCTTTTTGACTCTGGCGACCACCGAGAAAAAAGATCGCTAAAGCTTCGAAAGTGCCAAAAATGACTTACCTGCTGTTGATGGTATGCTATATCATCTATAATTCGCACGCATCAGTTTACCCCGGGTAAAAAGGTAGCCAGCTAATTGTCCTCGTGGCTAGAATATAACCAGATAAATGAGCCGTCCAAAAGGATAAAGAAGCTGGAGTTCAAGTGTAGGATTCTTTGACCGGAGACCTATGCAATTCCAGGCACATACTACAAGGAAAGGCTGTTCGAGAAGAACATTCCCCCAATGTTTCGAACTTTTGGGCATGGAAAGGAAAGAGAGGTGATTGAAGAGAATCCAAAATGTCCAGAATTTATAAACGAGGCAAAAATCCTCGGACCAATTAAATGACGCGCTGTGAAGTAGATCAACCATTACATAATCAGAAGAAATCTACCTTCACAAAGATCGGCTGCATCCAGTTAGAGCATTCAAGTGGGACATCGGTGGGGCTAACTGAACTACGTAGATACTTCTTATTGTTGGGCACTACCAATTACAAGGCTGAGAGTTATGACATCTGGCCTCACGCATGTGATAAATGAAGAATCATAAGTCGAGCAAATCGCGGCGTCTACGACGAAAAGGACAGAAAGATATCCTAATGTCATAGAATGCTACATGGTATAATGAAAACAAGATAATCCAACATGGTTTCTATATCTTGGGGCACGTAAGTAGCTGTTTTGCCTATACATCCATCATCTTATCTTCTATAGTACACCCGCCGCGAACGCCATCATGCGGCAGAATAAGAAGTACAGCAGACTCACTTACTTCTTAACGACCACAGCGTTAGGTCCCTCGTCATCTTCTTCGGCCCTATACTCCTTCCCAAGGCAATAGGGTACTACCGCCAGCTGCGCGCTTCCTCACAAGCGGCCAACCAGCCGATCCGACCACTCCCAGCATCAGGAGTCCGCGCCGTCTCTATGCTCTGCTCCATCGCCTTGACCTTCTTCGCCCTGTCCCTCCCCTTCTTTGCGCCTGAGAACCTCTTCACCCTCACGTCTTCCCGTCTGCAGATCCCTACGGACGTGCTCTTCAACCGCCTCCTCTCCATACGGCCGAACCAGACGTTAACGCAGAGCGATGCGGCGCTGCGCCACAAGTTCGTCAACCTCGAGTCCCGCCTCTTGTACCTGCAGTTCGGCCCGGACGTGCTGGCGTCATGTCCGTTTTGCTTCTCGGAAGAGCCGAAAACATACTTATATTATGCGCTGCCGTCGATCGCGGCGCCCCACCTACTCAACCTCGTGGTGCTCAGCCTAGCGACGTCAGCCACCATAGCAGGGAAAGAGGCCGCGCGGTGGCGGACCAGCGCAGCCGTCGCGGCGGCCGTGGCAGCAGGGCTGGACATCTACATCACGAGCACGTATAACTACGGGGCCAACGCGCGCGCGACGCGGCTTTCCGAGCTCGACTTGTTCTTCTGGTCGTCGCGTGTTCTGCGGCTCCTTGCGCTCGCCGTCCTCGACCTGGGAATCGCGGCCCTGATCTACGTGTCTGTGACCAACCGGCTTTTCGCTTCCCCGCCGGACCCTGCCTCCCGCGTCGAGGCCGTCACACGCCAGGTCCTCGCCACCAAGAGCAGGCTGAGCGCCGTGGGGATCGTCAAGAACACGAGCCTGCGGGACGAAGACCTGCGGGCCCGCACCGCCGCTTACTGGATGCATGAGGGCCACGTCATGCGCGAGGTCATGGAGCAGAGGGAGGTGGTCGAGGGCGTCAACGATGCGCTTGCGAATCGTATCAACATCCAAGAGATATCGCGGGATGCGGAGACCTACGCTCTCAATATGCTTCCGCGGCTTGTTCCTGAGACGACAGTCGGATAAAGCTATCTATTGGTTTAGTTATTTACGATGTAGTCTCATAGACTAGATTTAAGAGTCATAGGCAATACGGTAGACATCAGTCAGCATTCATCAGTAACAATCTTTTCCCCAGGCCTGTGTGATATGTCCACATATAAAAAGAATGTGATTATCTATTGTTCGCTCATGACATCTGCCGACTGTTAGATTGCGCTCGCTGTCACTTGATTTTGCAAAACGGAAGTATGTTGGTGGCAATGTTCTCTTAAGAACTAATACTACCACTACTGTTATTACTGTTTGCAGCTGCTACGCTGCTCTTCTAGGTATCGATGGTACAGCTCTTTCTCCCCAACACGGCGATATCTTCAACCCGGAGTAGTTTGTAAGACCAATGCTTGACAAAAATCAGCTATGGCGAGATATCCCGTCTTGCCGACGGCTCGATGGCTACTTTGACTATGCAGCCGTTTGGTTGTTTGGATGCATGTATAAATTCGACTGATGCTTGGCTTGGTGGCAAAGGAATAAAAAAAGGGGGAACAATATTCAAATATGCAACAGATCCATGATCGGAGGGGGTAAAAGAACAAAAATAAAAAGTGTATTTCCCCTTGATCTTCCATTAATTGTCCCAAACCCCAGGTCCGGTCCGGTTTGCCCTGAAACGCCGTAGTGAATGCTTCGTTTTTTTTCGTTCTGTAAATCCCGTTTACATCGTAGCTGGGTATCCCGAAGGAGATAAATACGTATGGAAGATATACTCCAGTCATGAAGAGAGGAACCTTCAGCACAGGAGGGCAAACGAGTAGAGTTAATCCATGTATGGAGGCACCTTTTATTTTATTTCTTCCTTTCTTTTTAGCCGCCCCTGGTCTCTGGCCTAGTACCTGTTGCTGTACTTGATGTGCTGGCTTTCCTTGACGATACGCTCTGCGATGCTTCGTCGACGCTCCTTTCCAGGAATCCTGCCCAGAGGTCGGCGAGCGACTCCTTGCTGGCTGACGTTGGGGTGGGCTCCGAGAAGAATTCCGTGCTAAGCGACGGCGTACTGGGCGTCCTATGGAACGGAGATGTAGGGAGCCGGAGAGTGTTACTGGAAGTCCCCGGTCGCGCCAACCCGGCCTGTTCTCGCTGCTCGTCCGTCCAGTTTAACAAGCCGGCGATGATTTGAAGAATCTGGAACTTCTTGGGGTCCGACCGGTCAAGGGTAAGGAATTGAAGGAAGTGATTCGTAACAATTTGTCTGCGCAGCAGTCAGTAACCGGGCTGTGCTCGCCATAGCTCGTTAGGGGTAAAACGAACCTATCAATGCTGTCCTCGGGTTTCGTCTTTTTGAGATAACGGAGAGCTTTTGTCAGATGATCGTTGAGGACGATGGCCTCATGACGTAATTTTCCGATGAGGAGATTCTTTTCTTTAACTTCTTTCTCGAATGGCGCTGTGCGCTCGAGTTCCTTTTGCAAGGAAGCCCTGGCTGTTTCGGCTTCTGACGCCCTTGTGTCGGCTTCCTGAACAAGCTTCTTCATTGCTTGCAGCTGCTCTTCAGAGGTTTCCACCATTTCCCGCAATTCCTTCTTGCGAGCCTCTTGAATCTCTTGGAGCGCTCTTTGCAAGCTATCGACGGCTTGGGACTGGATGTCTCGTTCCGACGCCGCGCGCTCGTAGTTCTCCCTGAGGCTTTCCAGCTGCTCCTCAAGTGCGCTAGTTTTCTCGGCCAAATTTTCTCTAATTGATCGTTCCTCCATTGCGAGAACCTCCCAATCTCCCATGGCGTCTTTGGCCGCCTCGGCTTCTTCCCTAAGATGTTGGATCTGGCGAGCCATATCTTCTTTTTCTTTGAGTGAATTTTGTTGAGATAGATTATTCCGGCTGCGCAAGCTAGACAATTCTCTGGTAGCATCCTGTAACTCGACTTTCAGCTCTTCTATCTCCTCTTGGAAGCTCTGGCTGGCTTTCTGGAGGTCCTCATTTTGCGCTTCAAGCTCCTCTATGCGCTGATTTGCTTCCTCTAGCTCTTCCTTGCCTCGCGCCAGTCTGTTTCCGACGCTCTCCTTGATCTTCTCGACTCGACCAACAAGGGTTTGGTATTGCTCCTCGACTTGCTCCTTGGCAGCTTCCACTTCTTCTAATTCGGATTTGAGCCGCGTTGTCTCTTGTGCGTGGGCATCTTGTGTATTCTCGAGCTGTTTCCTAAGCTCTTCCACCACTGCTTTGAGCGACTCATTTTCTTGGGCCATTGCGTCCAATCGAGCTATCGTGCTTAGGTCGGTCGCTATGAGCTCCGCAGATCTTGACGAAGATTGTTCGGGAGGGTGTCCGTTGGCTGAGGATGTGACGGCGTGGCCATTCTCATGGCCCTTTTCTGTAGCCTGTTTCGCGCTGTTAGCAGGGCGAGGGATCGCAAAAAAGGGCCTATTGTTCACTGCGTACTATTGTTGTGACTACCGTTGACTCTTCGTTGTCATCGGATTGGTCGCCATCTTCCTCGTGGGTCTCCCCATTCTGATTTGACGCTGTGGGCTTGGCGCCATCTTCAACGGGTTTAGGTTTGCTGGCATTCTTTTTCTTCTTGTTGTTCTTTTTCTTCGGTGCTAGTATTGTATCGTCAGTGCACAGGTCTTACAAGAGTAGATACTCAAAGGTGTCCTCAAGCAGTGAACTAACTTGAACTAGCTTGCTGGGTCGGCTCGGTCGGCGACATTGTCAATGTCCACGCAATGAAGTCTATCTTAATACTTTAGGAGGACATTGGACAGCTGAACAGACCATATCTTACGTTATGAGCGTTGATGGGAATCGCGCATTTCGGTTGCGAAATATCAGACTAACCCGTATCGACACAACTAGCAACTTGAAGAGTTCCAGACCAGCAGCCAACAGGGAACAACAGTGGACTGTAAGTACCTTGGAAACGGCCTTTTTAAATCGGCAGCCAGGTGTGGTGGGGTGAAAGCACGCCGTAAAGTAAGGCCTACTGTAGCTGTAGACGCCCATGTACAGGATACCTGGCCATGCGAACAAAGTCCCACGCTTGGTAACAGCTGGCCACGATTACCACTGACATAGGTAAAACAGTCTGAAGTAAAAAGGTACTACTCCCTACCTAACACGTAAACATAAGCTGAAATACAAACCAAAAGTATGTAAATATTGATTAACTATGAGGACAGCAATGTAGCCCAAAAATCCAAAATTTCCAGAACTTGGTCAGTAATGTCTCTTTCATTGACTTATTGGGCTTCTCATGCCACGCTAATAGGTAGTAGAACCTGCATGTAGACAGCTTCCACTTTCCACGCATTTTACATTCTACTCTAGGCCCTCACTACATACCAGTAAGGCAGTACCTACATAGTACTATGTAGATTAGGTATAATAGCTCTGTGTGATTGGCTGAAGTCTGAATGGAGCTCCAGTCTAGCTACTAAATAAGACTCCAAATTTCTATTCACTACAACTCTTGACCTCTTTTTCTCTTCTTCACATATTTTCCCTTCTCTGGAACCCCTGTATCAGAGTTGGCTCAACCGCAATATTTTCGTATTGTGCTTTCTTAGCCCGCTCATCTGGTTTCAGGTCGAAGCAGAACAACCATTTGCCTTTATAATCTCACCTTTGCTCGATCTTAGTAGCACTGTGGGTTCGCTATGTGCATACATCCTACCATGATGTCTTGGGTGACGATGGAAGATTCGATTGCTTCATACGACAACCTAGCAATTCATCACGTATTTGAACCAAGGACGTAGAGTAGAGCTTCCTGGGATGGGCAAGCAAAATACTTAGGTGTCAATATCAGGCCCCACAAACAGACAATAGATATCGCAATGTGATAGAGATATGTCCACGAAGCAAAGACGAAATCAGCCTTTCATTACTATATATGAATCATCGTCAACGCCGTCCCCTATGGTATCCTTTCTATGACGCTGTCTTCTTCCCTTTCTTCGTTTTCTTGCCTGGCTTAGTTGCCGCCTTTTTGTCGATCTTTGCCGCCTTCTTTGCATTTTGAGGTTCCTCGTTAAGTTTGTCGTCTGCTGCTGGGGGTGCAGCCTCGATAGCTTTCTGGGCCTCGTCATCGGCAGCTTCGATGGCAGCAGGCGTCTTTTTCAGATCCTCAACGGTCTTGAGCTTTGGCGCCTCAAACTCGTAGCCGAGTTCCGATAGCTTTTTAGCTCGTTCGTTCCGCTTTTGCTCCTCCTTCGAGATCCGCGCAGCCCAAGCGGACTCTGTCAGGGGTTTTTTCAGTCTGTTTCCTGCCATCTTGTTCCAGGGTACTTGCTTGAAGCGCTTGTTCGCGCCGGCCCATAGCTTCTCATGTATTTGCGACTTTGGCACCATTTTCACCTTCAGAATATGGCCAGCTAGCAGGTAGTTGTCCTAGTTTACGGCGTTAGATGGCATAAGATACAAAGCGTAGCAACTATCATACCATGGTTTTTGCAACAATTTCGGCCACGCCAAGTTCGGCAAACTCGATGAACTGTGAGGGCAAGGTGTCAGCGAACATAGAAACCAAGATGTTCAGGGTAATATCCCTTGAAGAGGAAGCGGGGATAGAAGCCAAAACTTTTGGCTTATCAAAAAGAAATAGGATACAACGTGTCTATACATACAGCAAAATGCTTAGATTGACCAGTTGCTTTATTCCTGGACATCCTGATCTTGTTCACCTGTCCGAACTGTGAAAAGTATTCGCGCATCTGGTGTTCATAAAAGCCACGAGGAATCCGGCCGATCTACTCAGGGTTAGTAGTTGCGTTTCTTATTTCGCGGCACAGTACGTAACGTACATATACGACTCCAGGTTCGCTGTCGTTTAACTCGGAAGGCTTCGTGGCCTTTTGCGGAACCTTGGGCAGTTCCAGATCTTTTGTCTCTTCATTGATGCTAACATCATCCTCTCCTTCTTCCTCTTCTTCTTCACCGTCGCTATCGATTATCTTTGCCAAAGCTTGAGCTTCATTGTCGCCTTCAGTATTTTGGTCCTTCTCATCGTCTTCGCTCCCTTCGTCCGCATCGTCAGCTGGGATAGGCTTTTCCTTCTTGTTTTTACTTTTCGCTATAGAATCCGATCGTTTCGTCTTTTTGGCTCGCGCATCCTCTTTCACTTTCTTCGGCGCACTTGCGGAGACATCGTCAGTGGGAGCAGCTGCGAGTATCCCGGTTAGCAGGAAAAGCTATGGAAGAGCTACATAATAGCTTACCTTTCCGCTTGCTCGGGGCTTTTACTGTTGTGGTGGCTTTAGTAGCCAATGGCTTTCTCGCGCGTAACTCTACCATCTTCAATTGAGTGGTGTATATAACCCAGGGAAATAATCGCCAACTCGAATGCCCACAGCAAAGTGGCTCGGACTTGGATTTGCGCTATAGAAAATTCTGCCGCTCAAATTTTGGCGGTGAGAGCAGACCCCCACCCCACCAAGCGCGCGATAGTTACCCTGATAAGCATTCCATCCAAGCATAGTTGCAGTTCAGGTACTGAGTCTGTACAGCAGCACACAGGGGCCACTTAGGTGCAAGCCTTGGGTGGAATACTTACAGCTGTGGCCTGTACCTACCTACCAATACCTACTAGCACTATGCACCACTTCAAGGCACGGGTAACAGTTCCATCCAAGCATGTTTATATCAGATTGATAAGCAATAACATCTAGACCATTACCACTGTCTTTGAGTAGGTAGGTAATTGTTAATACTTGACGGTAAACTCCCATTTTAGTCTAGTCTGCATCCGCCATCGAGAAAATCCTTGCCCATTCTTGGTATCCTCGTCGTCATTAATCCTTTCCTACCTGAATACCTTCACCTATACCATCCGCCTAATCGTAGGCAGTAGGCAGGTTGGTCCACCACATCATCCACGTTACTCACTGCCTACCTTCGATTCCTCTGGGATTATCAGTCTGTAGTGAATTTCACGCTCATCCATTACGTGCAATGGCTTCAGGAGAACAGGAACTATCTCATAGTGAGATATGGGACGACTCAGCCTTGATAAATTCCTGGGACGAGGCCCTAGAAGAGTACAAGGTCTGTGTCACCCGCACATGTTCTCGACACCAGTTTAAGCTGACCAAGTCGCAGAAATATCATAGTATTCACAGAAATGGGGGCAATGTGAACGATTTGCTCAAGCCCAAGCAAGAAGGGTGAGATACCCCACGGTATATAGGAGTCAAATCATTCTTTCATTTCCTTTCCCTGTCTTAAACACTAACTCTATGATTATGGAAATCTAGAATTTCAGATGCCAAGCCCGCCGGGGAGGAGACCCACGGGTCTCCAGACCATGAAATTCTCGAAACAGCTTCCGAAATGAAAGAGGACAGCAACGTGAGTGCATTCATAATCCCGGCTCTTAAGAAGATCCCGGCACATCCCAAAAGCTTGGTATCGAATACTTGACCGAAATTTCTAATAAGACGCAGGATGATAGACAGGAAGCCGAAGATACGTCAAGGCAGCAAAGCCAACCGCGTCTGCCCGGCCCGCCAGCTCCCGAGGGCTTACTTGGTACAGGTAAGTAATGTGGAAGTATGCAAGCTTGAAGCTCGCACATTCGACTGGTGATTTCATAATCTTTATTCTCAGCCTCGTAAATCTTCTGCTGACTAGTTGCAGTACGTGACGAGGGACTCAAGCGCCTCCTCATGTCTTGGTACTACGCTGGCTACTATACAGGTTATTACGAGGGACAGCGTGATTCGCCACAAAACCAAAACGTTTCGCAACAGAAACAACCATCAGTCCAGTCGGAGACGCGATGAATCGGAATCCGAGCAACTTGAGTAGTTGGTGTGTGCTTAGAGTGAGTTGTTGTCGATCCGACATGGGTCTGGAACATTGGGCGTTATATGTTCGAAGATGTTGACATTACCCCAGCAGGATCCATCAGGGTTACGGCGAGGCATGTATCAGCACTGGTATTCCATACATAGAACTTTGGCACTACAGAGCTGTGCCATCAGTCTCATTGCAGCGAAGTTGGTCAGCCTTGTCCTGCACGATACCCAAGACGCTTTTTGTAAGACCCTTCAAAAGAAGATATACCAATAACAAAGGCTGATAAAATATGTACCCAATGATCAGAAAAGAGCCGATTGGCCTCGGGCACAGTTACCATGCTAGTCACAGCATCAACCCAAAACTCACCTTCAATTTTTCTGGGTTTGTTGCTTACAAGATGTGAGTACATATATCGAGGTTGATAAATTTGATGATTCGTGGATCTGTGACGAATTCAACTTCGGCGTTTATCGAATATCAACACGCAGTTCGACGCAGAGGGACCCATATATGTATGCCGTTTCTAGTCGCTACCGACGAAGTACTATATCATTTATAGATACTTCTCTTTGTGAGAGGCCTCCAGAACTGTAGATACTTCAACGTTTCTTAATAAACTTGGGTAAAACGTAAATGGAAAGCCCAGTCCCAACAGATCCGGTCTTGAAGCATTTGACAGGGTTCAAGATAGGAGTTACGCAAAGATGGATGCCGTCAAGAATAGTCATTCGTCACACTACAACTAACTAACTAACTCTACCGCTCACCTCGTAATTTTGCAGAGGGTGAAACGAGGGATGTTACTAGCTACCTAGTATCTATATCTTCGTAAATTGTAGGTCGTATTAGAATCGTAGGTTGAACAAGGTGCCCAGGTAGGTCATTACAGGGCGGACATGTGATTGGACAGCCAGGACAAAAGACGTTCCAGACATCGACCCCGTAGGATTGTGTAAAGACCATTCCGACTTTATCTAACTGTAGTTGCGGGAATCTGAGTACGCTAGTATGAATTAAGCTAGTGCAACAAATGGCCTGATGTTGAAGCTCCCCTAGCAAACCCCACCAGGCATCCTCCCGTCACCAAACCCACATATCGACCTCATCCATCAAGATCAACTTTCAGTCCTTTCGAGATTCATTCCGTCATACGTAAATAGATGAGAAGAAGTGTTCGAACCTAAGTACCCTAATAAAATTTCACATATTCAAAATTTACAGCATATTAGAAAGCAATTCAAGGCGATAGCGTTAACCGCCCACAGAGTCTCTTCTGATTCTATTATAGGACAGCTCAGTGAACTATAGCGGCTCCCCATGCTTAAGCGACAAATGCAAAACACCACCCAGACGAATCTGTCACAACAGCCCCCTAACCCCTGGGCAACCCCAACCCTAGCGATAGGTCACCACGCTGATACCGAGAGCCGCAATCCTCCAATCTTGCTTCCTTGAATCATGTAGCAAGCGTTGCCGTATTCAGAGGTAGTCTTCTTCACATTGCCGCATCAAACCCAGGATTCGGGTCTGGGCAAACCCCGATAGGGGGTGCTGAGGATCCTGTCTTGGCCCTCATCGGAACAATCCCCTGAGATTGTTTCGAGATCAGCCCATCAGTCCCTCCTCGACAACGCCAGGGACCAAGATGAGGGCAAGGGTCCCAGCCTCTGACATTGATGCGCCGGATGTTCATGCTGAATTTAAGCCATGGAACATCCGCCGCCCGTCGTTTGCATGTTTCTTCTTTTCTTCTTCTTTAGACAACACAACTGCTTGTTCCGCTCTCTCTTTCTCTTTCCTCTCCGTCTTCCTCTCCATTTTATCTTTATTCGCTTCACTTCGTCACGAGCAGGGCCTCGCTTTTTCCCAACGCGTCTCTCTAATTGCCAGATTGAAATCCTTCACGGTCTTTCGAATATACTTACAAAGTTAGTCTGTGTAGCCTCTAGAGGAGGAGCACTCGTCAACGACTTTCCCCCTTATCTATCTTACTCTACGCACGTAATTTTCTACGTCAATCCCGTTTCACATTATCCACCATGAAGTGCTTAGCATCACTCTCTCTGGCCATGGCCCCTTTGGCTATGTCGAAAGTCATCCGAAACACTTATCCGGTAGAGGCACGAAACAGTCACTTGAAGGACTCTCTAGTTCTGGGAGGTGGTAATGCTGTAAACGTCGTTGCCGGCACGACCGAGATCATATTGGTTTGGGTAAACCCTGGTAACAATGCCGCGACGACAACGGTCAATCAGGCGGTGACAGTCACGCAAACAGTTACTGCCGGCGCAACAGATGCCACCGTCGGAACCGCCACAGTCCCCGCTGGAGCTACAGGTACCGTCGCCGGCACGGGAGCTACTCACAGTGTTATCGTCGGTGGCGCTGGTAACTTTACCTATCAACCCTCCGAGATCCAGGCAGCGGTTGGCGACATGGTCGTTTTCACTTTCAAGGCCACAAACCACAGTGTCACTCAGTCCTCGTTCGATGCGCCCTGCGATCGCATGGCCAACGGTATGGACTCGGGTTTCAAGCCCAACAAGGACGATGCTGTAAATCCTCCTCCGCAAGCCGCCATGCAAGTCTTGGACACCAAGCCCCTTTGTAAGTTTTGAACCTCGATCCGTGTTACAACGCCACCACACCTTACTAAGACTGCAACAGGGTTCTACTGCGCACAGACTGGCCACTGTGGTAAGGGCATGGTATTCTCCATCAATCCCACCGCCGAAAAGACCCAGGCCCAGTTCCAGGCCCTGGCTATCGCGCAGAAGGGCCAGGGCACCGGCAGCGCCATCACCGGCAACGCCACGTCCAGCGGCGCCGCCGGCCAGGAGAGCCAGCCAGCCGCCACGAGTGTGGTCAACGGCGGCAGCAGCCCCAGCGAGACCGGTTCCGCCTCGGGCGCCATCCAGACCGGCACGGGTACTCTCGAGTCCGGCGCCTGCGTGTGCGCGGTCACCTGCGGTGCTGGTAGCTTCCCCGCCGTCAACGCGCAAGGCATCGGAAACTTTGGTGGCATTCCCGGTATGTAGCCACATTCACCATCTCTTAGATAACCACCTTGGCACTAACTGACTGACCACTATCACAGGCTCAATACCCCTCAGCATGGCCGAGGCTATCTAAACCGACTAGCAGATAAAAAGAAATGAGAAGACTAGCCACTAGCCGCTAGAGATGAAATCAGACGAGATGAAGTTGGAGAGATGTAACGGCTGATTGATAATCAAGATCAAGATGTATATTCATTGCCATGCGTACAACGCAACAAAACCGAGTTGTGGTTGTTTTTCTTTTATTGGGGTCGATCTGGCAATTAACTATAGGCAAGGGAAATTATTATTATATTGTTATTGTTATTTTATAAGCAGATATTTTGGGGGACAAAGAGGAAACCTATACCTTAGTATTTAGATATGACTGGATCGTATATTCCTTCATCGTTTTTGTCTTCTTGTTGTTGTCCGTGTCGTTACTCATTTTATGCTCTCTATCTAGGCGAGGTAGTTAATAAGTAGATTATTCCAATGAGTGGAGGAAAGACAAGACAAACTTAAATATTAAGAGTTTAGGATTCATCGGGTTGACAGTTGCTTTTGTATTTTGACCAGTAGCTCATTATCAGAAGAAAAAGTAGTCTATGCTGTACGTAATTTGTTAGATTTCCTTCTCTCCTTATGAATACCAGGTTAGAGCTGAGAACAGAAAAGCCAACATGTTCGAGAGGAATCGACAGTAATACGGGACAATGCATATATATTCTCGCAGAAAGGATCGAACTCCTAATCGCGCCTTGCCATAGCCCCTATTTACCCAGAAAGAGAAATTTCATCCCACATCGTTAAAAAATCATTTGTCTACCGCTATCCACCCATACTTTCTCCAACAAGCAAGTCACCTTACGCCAAACAGTGCCTCAACACCATGCCGCCCCCTTCCCCTTCTGCCCCCCCTTGTCGCTTTCGTTTTACCAAGAGTGAACGACCACTTGTTATTATATTTATGGTAAAAAGAAGACGTTCCACGGGTGTGAACGAGCCAAGAGCTTTGATTTGTCGACGTTCAAGATACGCTCGATGGAGATCTAGTTGGGTGGTGTGTCATCCAATTCAACTTCCGCAGGATGTCGTGGGCATCAGCGATCACCGATCGAGTCCCGTCTCGGAACTGGGTATCGCGCCGGTGCTACTTCTTTTTCCCGCCTGCATCGCCGCCTGTTACGGCTTTCTTCGCGTTGGCTAAAGTATCGAGAATGTACGAGTTAGACACTGACATTCCTTGAATGGGATGGAAAGGGGACCGGAATAGTGTAGACTCACCGGCTTCCTGCTTCTTCCTCATCAACTCGGCGACAGCCTCCTTGTCACGCTGCATCTCCGAGCCGGATTTGCTGTTCTTGTTTTTCTGTTCATGTCACAGGGTTCAAGTCAGTGTCGAAGTCCAGTTCCAGTCCGGTCCAGTCTTCACTTCTTTCCACAAATGGGAAATCAATCCATCGTATGGAATATGTCCTGGGTTGCAGTCTGATTACTTGATCCATCATGACACTGTAACACCCCACTAGAGCGCTTGTCTAGAAGTTTGAACGCCTAGTAGTACAGGTGTACCCAGGTTCCAGAAGGCAGGTTCGTCCAACCGGCGGTAGAAGTAGTAGGATTGCTTGCGCACTTCAACCGCGCGGATGAAGTAGCCTGTAGGCACTTGATGGGGGATCCGAAGTTCGAGGTTTCCAATCCAGTGTGCCAGTCCACTACGATTGAGATGCATTCCCTTTCCTTTAGGGCAGGGAGGTGTGTGTGCGTTTTCTCGTCGAGGTAAAACGAGAGGCTGCCATAGGCCATGGGCTGGCCTGGGCCCGGACGACGGTGGATCGGGAACGCATCATTCCTACAAAAGCGAAATTTCTTTTCTTCTTACCTGAGCGGCTTGCGCTTTGAGATTCTTCTCGCGCGCCTTCTCTCGCTGATTACCGCGTGTCATTTTTAGAACGAAAAGGAAAAAAGGAAATCGAAGAACCGGTGGGTAGTGGAGTTTGAATCCGGGTTGGTCGGTTCAAGGTAGGTGGTTTATTGTCTTTTTCTGGGCAGACGGGCGCTAGGAAGGGCGCTTGATCAAACGTGCGATGCGTCGCGGTTGTTCAGGTTTGTATAGACGGGGTGGTGTAGATTAAATAAGGTAAAGGCAATTGAGCAAGAAAGAGCAAGGTTGAAATTTCGCGCGAGGGAAATCGTCTGTAGAATTCTATGGTCGGAAAGGGAAAGGCGGCCACTCTTTGGCCAGTTATATGCGACTATCCAGTGGGGCTTAGGAAGTTGGCGATCCCGCAGAACATCCTGAGGGCCTGAGAGGGCTGTGCTAGACAGTGGACTCAGCGGTTGCTGTCGAGTCTGTCGTGAGTTCTCGACCTATCAAATTAGACGCTGAAGCTAAATCATGCTTCCCGCCCTGAGACTTCTGAGGTTGCGGCTGTCCTTTCATTTCTCTATTAAAGCCTTGAGGGCTCTTGAACTCGGCGTATAATCACTGTATACAATACTATTCTGTGTCTAGTGATGCCGTTTGTTTGTACCATAATAGTATTGACTCTCACATTGATTCTACTTACTTTACGAAGTAGTTTAGGGACCCCGGAACTTGATTATCAGGTGAATATGTCAAGTAACTTTGTACCATTTGACGCCCAAACAAGCAAGCATAAATTATGTAAGCAGTAGGTAAGTATGTGATTTGGAGCGACGTGATAGAGGGGTAGACTTGAGGGGTCAGTAAACCTTCAAACCGCTCCTTGAGATCTTGATCGAGCTCAGGTTATTATGTCTGTTATGTACCTATCTATCTATCTATCTGTCTATCCACTAGTATATACTTTTCTGCTCAAGGGCATTGGAACTATATTTCCTATAGAAGAGTTCAGTAGTATGATGTCCTAGTATACACGCTCTGTACCAGATTTGCTGCAGGATATACCCGAGAGACAAATGTGGTTTGGTCGTTGGCCGAGAGCACCAAAAGGGGAGACTGAAACAAAGCCGGTTGCTTCACAGCCAATCACCCCCAAGTCTGATATCCCGACTCCTCCAAATGTATCAAGTCCATCACTGGCCGAATATGATGACTCTGAGCATATATGTACTTTCTGTAGGTACTCGGGTGAATGCGCACACAGTAGATACATGTATGTGGGTACCTATGCGCCGAGTATGTAACTACATATCTTAGACGTTGGTGAATAAACGCGGTTTCCTATGCTGTATCTGTTGGTACGTTACTACCTACTATATGCAGTGGTCCCATCAGAACATCGTGGTACGTGGATCGTCACGACTGGTGATTCGCGCTCAGCTTGAGTTGGATCGATGCCCCCGGCCAAAGTCAGGTCACAAACGCCTTCGACCGGTCTTGACGACCCACGAATCCTTCCCTCTTCGAGCGACACTGAATGCAGGAAATGCGAGAGGACATGGGACTTCGGCACAAGGGTTAATAGGATAATATGTGCTTAGATACAGCAGTACTTCACTCGGAGCGTGGGAGTCGATTGAGACTGTTCGCGCCCGACGAGATCGATTGGTTCCCATTGAATGTAATTCCACCGTTCAATGCGAAACATTCAGGTTGGCCTTCCAGGACGACCAAGGCCATGGTCAGATAAACCGAGTCATAAGCAGTTCCTTTATTTCTTTGATAGTTTATATTAGATTCGTCACTGCCGCCTTGTGAATGAATTCTTTTCTTTTCTGAAACAGACACACATTTTCTTTTGTTAGGTATTTCGATCAGTTCTAGAGCTGCTGGTGCATCTCGATCCTTTGTCCTCTACACAGCTGAGGCTTTGGGTGACTTGGAGTTTCTTTTTGTCCTTGACGGGCAACAATTTGATTGACAACGCACACAACGCACAACGACCGGACCACATCACCTTTGGGCTCCATTGTTCAGAATCTCTTTCTTTTCCAAACCTCGTTATTCTCTCTGTCATAAATATCTCTTCCCTGTCAAAAGAGATATCGTCTCCGATTCCTGACTTTCGTACCGCCGACTTACATCCCTTTCCACACGTTCCTTCGCTTCCTACGATTCCGCTGTCTGCTAGCCAGATACTTTTTTATTCTTCCCATCTCGACAACTTCGACCATTCGCTTTTTTTGAGCGCAATACTCGACCTCAACTGCAGGCAGTTTTAAACGTTCGTAAATATCTTCATATACATATAGGCCTCCAAATTTCGCGTGCATCAACCATGGCAACCCAACGCCCCACTAACAAGAAACGTTCCAACAGAGACCCGAAAGAGTTGAATATTACAAGACTCCTCAACATGTTCGGAGTGAACAAATCCCCCCGGGTCCAAGGCCATGCCTATATTATTCTGCAGGTCATCCGCTTCTGCAATGTCGCCGTTCTACTGGCCGTCATGGTAGCATCGGTGCTCATGCTCATCTTCGCCAAGCTGCCCAACGGTTTCCAGTTCTTCGCCGATGTCGTCCATGCCCTCGTCTTTTTCTTCGCCGGCCTTCTCATCTTCACCGAGATCGGTGCCTGGCAGAAGGGCCAAGATATCATCGAGAAAGCCTGGCCGATGCTTGGGTCCAGCAAGGGCTTCACCGGGCTCGGTGCCATCATGGTCCTCATCGGCTGCCATCTCCTCGGTGGTCTCAACAGCGGCATCTATACGGATGACAGTGTGCCCTCCCAGATTCCTCAAGTGATCATCGGCTCTGGTATCATCTCCCTCGCCTTTGGGTTCACCAACATCATCGCCTCTCTCGCCTTCAGAAGCGGAGAGACTCGTGCCCGAGCAATCCGCATGGCCGGCGCCACTGCTCAACCAAATATCTACCAAGGCTCTAGCCGGTCTAATAGTGCTCGCATGCCCAACATTAGCGCCCCCATGCCCGCCATGGAGGACGACGACCACTTACCGTCGATGAACTACTACGGCGACAGCAAGTCGATCAGCTCGGTTGACTCCCGCCACAGCCCCATAGTGCCCGAGATATCTCGCCCGGCTACTGCCCTCCACCCGGCCAACAGAATCACTCACTACTCGGAGGCCAGCCATATAAATCGTTTCGATAACAGCAACATGGTTTAAGGGCCCGAACGCCCCCGCTTGATATTAGATACCCACGCTGTATAGGACTTATTGCATTTGCATAATAAAGGGAGGGGCGGCGTTGGTTGGGGTTTGGAGTTTTATTCAATACCTTTGGTTCAGGGCATAGCGTTTGACTTTATTCATGATTTTCTCTGTATAAAAGTTATCACCATTGAGAGGTATTCTCCGTCAGTTCTATGAATACATCATTTCAGCGGCATCATAGTTGGTACCTTGCGTGAAAATTTTCTCTTTATTTACATGATGATACTTGGCCCTGGGCGACCCTTCGTATGGTGGATATTGTGGCGACAGGCGAACTAGTATGGAATCCGTCAAGTCGCGGCAAGTAGCTTGAATGCAACCTATGGGAAGTTATTGCGATTAGCTATGTCGCAAACCCTAGCTAAGCGACTTACATAGTTACCGGCGCCGTGGCGAAAATGACTTGCCTAGCTACCTACAATGAAGTACATGATGTAAGCTACAGGAGTTAGCATGAGTCCCTGTGATAGAAATATTATTCTCTACAGCAGTACGAAGAAAACCTTCATCACACGTGACTAACTTTTATTTGCGCCTGCCGACTCTTGCCTAGAGCCACGGCAAGACATCCAGGATGTCTTACATCAGGCGGTGAAACATTTTGGCATTTCTGTTGGTGAGTACCGTCCGTTAGTGAAGCGCTGGGTCGCCCTTTCCGAAAGCGAGCGCTGAACATATGTGGTCGGCGATGACTTAGGTAAGTAACTTATACATGAGCTCAAGAGGTTATACTATTAGTAATATCATGAGATCTTGTGCAGCTTCAGTAGGAATTCGGTGTGCGTCTGCGCAGAACACAGTACCTATGCGACCAACGATAGTCAACCCACACATGCGGTTATGCCACGAGAAATAGTTCTAGCGTGAAATGTGCTTACTATCAGCAACAATACGAACTGCTGGGTATCGCTTAAATCCACATCAATACCCGGCGGGAATTCGGCAAACTAGGAGAAGTCCCCGGCGCACAAAGCGCCCGTAGCTGTAAACGACTGACGAGAGCCTCATATATTAGGTTAGTGGGCTAGGCCTGTGTGCAAGGATTGGTAATGCCCAACTAGTTATGGATAATATTGAACTGGGTAGATGAAGGAAGGATATGAGTTTGCGCTACCGAGTTCCCCTAGATACACGATGGTGGCATGTTGCCGAAGCTTAAACAGCAGCGCTGCAAGCGAGATGGTGCCGATCATTACTCTGTTGCCCCGCGTTGGGGTTAAAAGAAAGCAATTCCCAATACGAGGTTTCTGTTCCACTGGCTGACGCTATCCATTTTGTCCTCCACTCAGATCGTGGGGCGCCCACTGTTATGTACGATACTCCCCTGCTCACATGATATCATGTAAACAATTGCATAGAGCGGGCCAGGTGCGATGCTATTTTTTTCTTATATATAAACTGAGATGTTCCCTTCTACGAATGTCTCTCATGAGATAGCATCATCGGCCAGATAAACTCAAGACCTCGTCTCAGGCTCTAGATCATATTCCACTTCCACCGTTCCCCGGATCGAGGATCACTGCACTTTCAGCAAGCTCGGTATTAACTTGCCAGGATGAAGTCGCTCATGCTATCCTCGTTGGCCTTCGCCATTGGCGCCATAGCTGCCAAGACCAACAGCAGCCCTTGCCCCTTCAACTATCCCGCGGAGCTCAGGAACACCGAAAGCCATAACGGACTCGTCTTCACCGTGATCTCGAACACCCCAGCGACCAACAACCGGGCGCTCCAGCTCCGCGACAACCCAAACTTCGAGGGCTTTTTCTACGTGGGCCTAGACGCCGCCTCGCCCGTCCTGCTTAGCAACTTCAACCAGGGCGGGTTCAAGAGCCAGGCACGCAACGAGATCAACCAGCTGTACGACCTGGGCCCCACGGGTTACCTGAACCAGCGCGACGAGTTCAACACAACGCACCGGTACACGGTGGGCTTTGCCAACGCCACCGACTGGCCCGGCGAGGTCGAGCGCCAATGGTACCTTTCAGGCGGCTCCTCCGACGGCACCTACGGCCTTTACCATGACGAGCCCATTGGCATCGCGCACGGCTTCATCCTGTGCACTGCTGACCACAGCCTCGAGCAGGGCCCGTGGTACCAGCTCTTCTACAACACGTATGAGCAGGAGCCGCACGAGTTCCCTGAGTGCGAGTTCATCGGCGTTAGGACCACTGTTGCGCCCACTATCTATAACGGAGAGTGCGATATTGGTGGGATCACGGCTTAAGTGAATTCCGGGTTAAGTCTCATTGAGACCGGTGCGGCTAGGAATGGTGTGTCACTGTATAGGATACTGATTCACCTGGATAGCATACGGTATCATTCAGCTTGGTTGTTCCTTTGGTCATTTATGCGGAGCAGAACGTGGTAGCTCGGGGAAAACATGGAAAATATCAGAAAGCTAATATGAGGCGGTCTCCGCCCTGATAATATAATGTTTTAATAATATCTCAAAACGGGTAGAATGGAATAATCAATTCTCGGTCCTCCTCATCTGATATCACTTTAGTCACTCCACATATATAGTAGATGCGGAAACTTCCGTCATGACATCTGTTCAGCATGTAGTAACACCCTTCCGCTGTAGTACCTTAAAGAAGGTTTAGTCTCGTATCTAGCTACTCTTAACCCGCACGAAACTGGAACTATTATACTACTTACTACTGTGCCGACTGATGACTATAGCTGGTTAGAGCGAACTTCTAAGTCTGGTCAGGTTTGGTCTTCTCTTTTAATAGTTATAGTATCGATCCTACCGTGTAAGGCCCTATCTCACGCGTTGGGTTGAAACGAGAGAAGCTATTGACAAAGGCAGTTCTCGATATGGCTGATATGTCTAGACTTCTTCCTCGTCTACTGGCATTGAGACGATCTGCTTTTCGAGTGGGACTGTCATGTATAAGAAGTGAGACCATCCTCAGCCTCGCTCCGACTTTCACTCGTGTTGACTAATCGATCTACTTACTTGCCTCGGCATATGAATTATAGGTCAATCGACCTTTGGTCCGAAGGGACCAGCCAGGTATTAATAGCTAAACCAACTCTGGATCTTGGATCGATTTCTACTTTTCATAGTTTAATTATCTCTCGACAACCCGGTAACATAAGCCTTTTACTCTTCGTTAATAAGGCCTCTTTCACCACATATATAATGGGATACGCACAGACGGGCTTATTGTGTTTATCTCTTAAGCGAGAGTCTCGATGATGAGACAGAAGATGAGCTCAGCTGTCCGTACCCGTGTTACCCAGCCGCTGTCAAACGCACGCACTCACGCTCACACACAGACCGGTTGTCCGCATATCTAGATCCTAGCCTAGCCTAACTTGCATGCTCTCTGCTCCTGTATGTGTGACTATTTAACCTTGGGCTACCTTCCCGGACATAGAAAAGCAAGTAAGTACACAGGAATATGCACGAAGGGATATAGAATGTAATTATTTATTTAAGTCATGGTATTTGTTTGCCAGCCACGTTCCGTCAACCGAGAAACGGAAACAAAAAACCATACATTTAGTTCCCAGATACGACTTCGTAGAGACATATTACGATATGAGCAAAATCCCGATCTCGGTGTTTTCTTCCTAGGCTGTCTTGATAATCGGTTCGGACGTGGAGGGACTCTCTCTTCCTATCTTCAAGATCGTCAATATGCAGTTTACCTACCAGGATGCTGTAAATTATTATACTTCATATTTATACAATGCTTATAAAATTCTATAACTACATGGTGTCACAAGTACTAACGGGGGCAAGCCATCTCTTTTAGATGTATATCATCACCTTCTTTCTGCTTTAGCATCACTTATACCACATCTACACCTGTAGTCTTCCATGTATCATTCACACACACACGCACACATCTCGATTTGTTCCTGTCAAGCCCTGCCTCCACCCACTCTACGTTATGTAACCGCCCATCCACATCCACCTACCTATCTACTAACCCAGGTAGGTCCCTATCTCACGAAGTACAACATAACAACCTGCATACTGCATACTGCATGCTGCATGCTGCAGTCCCGAAAAAGAAGGGACACAGCGTTTAATGGGCTGATGGATGCATGCGCGTTGCGTATGTGTGGGTGTGGGCGTGGAAGGAAAGGGGAGCAGGGGGGAAAAAGAAGGATTCGAGGAGAGAACACTTATGGGAATCATACCGATTGGATAGGTGGGTGGGCAAGCTCGGCTCTTTATTCGTATAGAAAAGCTGAATGTCTTTTGTCTAATCCGACCTCGTCTGTATTGTTACATGGCGTTACCTATCTGATCTGCCTGGTATGTAAATACGAACCTATCATTTAGACAGTGGCATAAGGTTGGGTTGGGTTGGTCGCACGACATGTTATATAGTGCTTGACTATAGGTACGTATCTTCCTGCTCGCATGCCTGCTTGATACCCGTTCACTTGCTCGCTTGCGCGCTTGTTATCTATATTTATATATTCTCCTACCAGTCCTGTTCAGAAAAACCGCGTATACGGTTCGTGACGTGCTGGTTGTTCTGGCGCGGGGCAGTCCGTAACAACATAATATTGCCTTGTCCTGGTCCCCTATATATATAACTAGCATACGAGAGCAAGGCGCTCGACTTGATTACGCTCTACTTACTTTCGTACAGTAGTGTTGTGGTTTAGCGTTACAGTTCTGATCCGTGACATGACTTTGACGTAGGCATATCTGGATCATGCTTCTCGTTCGGTATCTCAACCTGTCTTGGCGGGTGGTTTGAATACTTATGCTACCTGAAGAGAGGCGAACAGGCATGTAGGTAGGTAGACAGGCTGAATATCTCTCTCGTCACTATGGTTGACGGGAATCCTGATATATACTTATGGTAAATAGCTATTTACTTCATTATCTGGCTCGTAAGCGGGTTTAGGGCCGCTATCTGCATCTTACACACCTTACAAACGTCTACCGCGTATGCATGTATGTATGTAATTGCTGTGCAGGAACGGACCACCTATGTGTATCTGTTGCTTAAACAACTACCTATTTATTCTTGTGGTCCTCAACGCAGGGGACGCGAGTGTGTATGTCGGTACTCTACTCCTAATATACGTGACTATGAGTATTTTCCTATTGGCTAACTTCGAATTTACAACGTGCCGTGCTGGTACGGGAAGCACAACCTAAGCCGGCGGTTTGTTTATTTCAACCTGGCATGTTCAAATTAAGGAGCCAAAATAAGGGGTTCATGGTGTTGGTAGAGGTTCGCGCAAACGGGCCAAATTCTACCTCCTTTTTCTGTCTGTACTTACCTCTATCATTCAAATACTCGTTAGCTATTAGAGATAGATAGCTATGCTGTATGTACAGAGTTCACTAGGGGACCCGTCTTTTGATATTTACCTTTACCTTGTCTGGATATATAGGGGTTTGCTTATTTAATTCTGCCTACCTCCCTACTTCAGTACCCTGTTTATCACCTTAAGTTCGAGAACGAGGTGTGTGGGTTTGCTCACGCGGCCGGTAATAAACCACTAAATTGCCAAGGCCACCTAAATAATGATTATTACAGTATACGAGATTTTCTTTTCTCTCTTTTTCTGTTATACGTAGTACAGCACAAATGGCATTTGGCACTCTTTAAGTATTATAGATATTGGGTCCAGGCAACGAAAAAGGTTCGTTCGGTCGTTTTTAAATAGTATTAGTCCCACGATAGTATAGCTGCAGCCCACCGTTTTCGATTGTCTCGAGCTGTAGGTGTGCGTTCTTGTTATGCCGAAAGTGGTGTTACGTGCTTATCCAGATGCGGGACGATTAGTCTGACTATGGTTAGCCCTCGAGTGCGGGAAGATACATACTGCCTGCTTATGTATGTATGTACATACATAGAGTCGTATCCTAGGTTAGACAGATACCTACTGGGTAGGTAATGCTCGACGTCTCCTGTAGTTAACCTGCCTAGATTTAGTACAGAGTAGAGATGTAAGTAAGCAGACAAATGTGATACTAGCGAAATCTACCACGATAACCCTATTTCCAGTGTTATTCCCTTGCATTGTGTTGCATTGCATTGTGCGTTCTGGCATAGGTTTAGGGAGGGAGGTGTGAACTACCACTGACTAGTAGTAATAAATATAGTAGTATACATAGTAGATCTGTAGGAAGTCGGGTGCTGAGATGGGCTCTTTTGCTTATTATTAACAACCTATTACAGTTTAGGTATGTTTTTGCAGCAGATGAGCTCTTCCTATCGTTGTGTGTAGCCGTACCTTTGCAAATGTTCATCTGTCCTCTATGTAGCATGTAGACTCATCTTCCCAGTCACATGAGCAGACCGTACCACACTTCCGGGCCAGGCGCCCTCCCCCCTTGCTGAATCTGATTCAATCAGGTCGCATATCTGGTCCAGCCCACATGGCCTGCTTGGCTGGCTGGATGCTGTACCATGTCACCCTTGTCATCGCCGCCGCCAACAGGCATCTAATGGCTAGGAAAGACGTGCGACAGTGTCAGGGTCTTCATCAGCTTTCTATTGATGATTGGCAAATATGTAGATTTTAACGCCGAAGCCAATGAGGAAGGGTTTTCTCGAAACTTTTCTGACAAGGCAAAGAGAGGGATGGAGACATTATTTCAGGGGATTCGTCGTTCTTGAACCGACTGTAATCATCGAGATGGCTGCGTACGCGGCTAAGGTATCGTTTTACCTATTCATTCATCTATCTATTCATCTAGTCATGAAGCCTACTCGTACAAACTCTCTGGAGGCTATTTTGTGACAACGTTACATCATCATACCTGCCTACCCAACATGGTACTCCTGATTCTAGAACTACATATAGAGGCGAGTTAGGTATTGTCTCGGGGAGCAGTCGTCATCTTGCCTCTGGAAGGCGATTGCTCGCATCGTATTCTTGTTCCACAGCGGAAGACTATTGGGTAACGAATGAAATCCTTGACATTCGAGGGACGGTATTAGGCCGGGACAGCCGCGGTTATCGAAAGGGGAAAGGGAAGTCGACCTCTTTCAACGACTTGTAGGCCGGATAACGTACACAATGGGTGGATATATGTACCTATTCCCGCCCGGGCCGCTCACCGTACCAGGCGGTGGAAGTGACGGTATTGGCCTGCCGTCGCTAGATCTGACAGGCCGACGGTTACGCAGAGACGCCGTGCAGCACTGACGACTTGGGATGCTGGCATATCCGAATTTGTAACTGAAAATCTACGACTGTTGATTGCTTGCTATTTCGAGAACGCCCAGGCGACAAACAAAGCTGCTGGGGAATCGCGCAGTACTTATATTATCTGGCTAATGGTAGACCGTCTTGCACTGACATGAACATAAGAGTAGGGGAGAGACACGTGATGAGACGACTGGAAACATGTTGATGTCATCCCGTAATATTCCATGTTGATGCGATGTCCACGATTGTCAGGGTTGCCATGTGAGATGCGCACATATCACCTTCAATCTCATGATGAGACAGGTCACATTGGAGGTTGACAGAACAGCATGGGAGTGCTAGGATATTTCTATACCGTAAAAAACACTTATAGACACTGTTTTGCCCCAGCTGGTCGTGGCGACGATACATAGTGGGTTCTTGACCAAGAGCCTTGAAACCCTGAAGACTAGGAGCGTCTGGTGCGCGGTGCTGTTAGTGATGATATCGAGTGCCATTTGGGCTGTGTTCAGTTTTGCGGCTGGATACGGGCGGTACTGCATAGCACCTGCTTGCCTATGTGCATATACATACTTAGGTAGGTAGGCAGCTTGGTGTCATTATTGCTTTTGGGAATGTGTTATTGTCGCCGGGCCAATGTGTTTCAATCGGTAAATGCAAGATAAACCCGTCACAGTCTTGTTTACTCCTCTGTCAGACTTGAAATGATGATAGCACCTCCTAAGCTATTATTATGGGTTGACTCAGATACGGAGGTGGGGTAGCTTCGAGGTAGGTACCTACGTCTAGGCAAGTATCTGTATCCTCTAGTACACCTGGCTTACCTGCAGAAGCAGCTGAACTAAAGTTTACACTGTACAGCTCCGTTTCCGTCAGGTTGGAACGACGTAACATGCCACGAAGCGAGTTTCAAGTAACGAGCGACGAGCTTCCAGTTCAGAAGGATATTCATACTTAGACGTAAATAAGTCTAGACGTCTACTGCTTTCTTTAGAACGTGTCGTTGCAGTTGCCCTAGATAGGTACTTATCTACGCAAAGTATTAGCCAGAACGTGGAGAATACACGTAAACTTGTAATCTGTACGGTATGTGTACATGCAAATGTTAGCCTTAGTAAGTATCGAATGCCCAGGTTCACTACTCTTGGTTTCTTGTAAGCCTAAGTGGCTCTCCGGCTTTCTATCCGGTGTTACTAGACCCTGCTGGGTTTCCCCTAAAGCATTTTCGCGTGGCTTTCTCCCCCTAAACTAACTCCTGAAAGCCCCAAACAGTGTCGACCCCTAGGGCGTCTTTGTACCTTTTAGCTCGATACGTACATGGGCCACAGCAGTACCTGGCGCTATGCGTGAGATAGGTGTTGCCTCGTAGTATCCGTTACCTGGTCGTTGTCCGTTGTTGTCTTCTCCGTACCAACCGCTCGGGTGCCTCCCGTCAATCATCTTTTGTTATTGCGGCATACCAAGGAAAAAACATACTAACATACAGATCTGTCATTTGCGATTTGCTAGCAGCAGGAGAAGCAGGGCCTCTCGTTGCCTTGCCACCCCCCTATCTCTTTTCATACTAGGGCCATATCTTTATCCATTGGACGACAACAAGGTGACAGGTCTGCCCTATCCTAGATGCCGTTGTGCCCATGTCTGCGCGCTGTCTGTTTTCGATCGCACCAATACGCTCTATCTAGACTAGGTACTTACTCCTTTTCTACCTATGTGCGGTATGTAATTTACCTACCTTGCACAGCGCATAGCTGGCCTGATAGGTACACGACGGTACGTAGAATATCTCATTTGAAAAGAGAAACATCGTGGAAACAAATAATAGTTATATCTCTCTGTAATGAATAAGTGCCACCCATCGATAATGTTGTATATGGTTGTGAAGCTAGATAGCGATTATTGGCATGGAGTCATTGTAGCATATCGATACTGGTAGCGAGGTACTGCTGTATTGCTGCACAGCGCAAATTGACCTGCATACCGTTCAATTAAATCACCCTTGTAACTTGATGGAAACAACTAAATAACCTGCCTGCTAGGCTAGTATGTGCAGTACCTACCTGCAGGTGGATAGATAGCGGTCTTGAATGCTGATTTTGTGTGCCTTTATGCATTACCTACATCTGTAACTTCTACACCATAAATTTGCCTTAAAAGGGGGTTGAAAGGGGAGAGAAATCAAGAGGGGAAAAAGAAAGAGAGAAAAGCAGAAAAAGAAAAAAACATACGAGAACGTCCTGTACTTCTTACAAACCTGCCTGGGTAGGTGCTTGTATGTACTGTATCCCCCATACCAACCCGTTCCAACGTGCGTCGTCCCAAGGGTCCATTACGGTCAGTGTCAGAGTCCACTAGCAAAACCTTGGTCGCCATTTTTAATTTTTCTCTCCCCGTGCCATTCCTTTCCCTCTCTTCCCTGCTGTATTTCTCTATGCTTGCAGCCTGCAACCTACTATCTGAGCTTAAACCATTGCACGTAAATCCCTACATATTTTTTTTTCTCTCCAAAATTTACTTCTCCACAACCTTCGACTTAAAGAGGATTAAGGGCTAGAGGTGAGCAAAATTTCCCAACTTCTTCTCAGGCCCTCTGAGGAACATTCATTTACCATAACGTACGTGATAGGTAGAGTATCATAGTCATACCGTCCTCTTCTTATTCTACTACTGGTTTCTCATCCTGTGGTCTCGTGGTCTTTTCTGAGGAGGGGGAACTTCTGCCAAAATTTATCCTTGCATGTCATGACCTTGGCTTGTGATGCGCGAACAGCGTGATACACATACCTAAAGCTCTTCGGTTTCCTGCATCTGACCGCCCAACCAATCTTTTTCCTCCTGCCCTCCTGCCTGACCCTCTCGTCAGCCAACCAGCCTTCTCCATCTCCATCCCACCAACCATCCTCATCCGCTTTTACCTCCCGATCGACATTTCGACAATTCCGCATTGAATTTATCGCTGTCGCTGTTAGCTCGACGTTGCTTCTGCTACGCGACACACTGTCTGGGGGGCCGGCCGTGCAATAGCAGATATACAACGAGACGTTCGGTGAATTCCCTAGTTTCAATCGGATCTTCATACTCACCGAGCACGACTTCTCCTTGTCTTCCAGAGCCGATATTTACGGAAAGAGAGCAAAAAGAAGGGAAAAGAGAAGTAGGGATTGAAGGAATAGAAGACATAGAGCTGGACCAAACTAGCTGTTGTCTCCTGAAGTACTACAATTGCGTCCTCCTTGTGCGGCCATCGCCCCCCGAGATCACTTGTTCTTCCGCTGCTGTCTAGTCCTAACCAGGGAGCTGCAGACTGCTGGCCACGCACGGCAGCTGCACCCGCCCTTACCTACGTCTTCTACGCAAACATGAATCGAGAGGAAATGTATTATGAATATTCTGGCACAGCCGCGCGCTCACCGGGCACCATGAGGGCAGGCTATGCAACCGTTGGCCTACCTGGCTTAGGAGGTAACCGCCAGGGCCAGCGCCCTCTAGACTCACATAGTTCGCATGTCGGTAACCTATCCGCCTACGGACATGATGACCGGCTAGGTGGAAGTTCGGCGTATGATTCGCATCATAGATTCGATCGAGGTCCCTCTAGCGCCATGCATTCCGGTTTTGTGCTTGAAAATAGCCAGACCTGGGGCTTCAACGGGGGTGCAGCCACCATGAATGGTCCCATGAACGGTAATGGCCGACTGGGTGCACGAGGGGTTAATAGGCGTGCAGCTCTTCCATCGGTGAGTATACTATCCTAGCATCGGGGAGACGTTATTTGCTGGTAATCTAACAAGCTGAACTATTAGACCTGGACCGAGCAAGGCAGCGTAGGATTGCCACCAATGCCTCAGATGTTTGACCAAGGCTTGGGCATGAACGGCTCGGAACATGACCTGGCAGGGATGGCTGCCGATACCCGTGGGATGATGTCGACGCCAGCCTCGGGTGACTCTGAACAGCTTATCCCCACTGCCATTGTCATAAAAAACATACAGTTTCAATGCAGAAAGGAGATACTACAAGGCCTCATGGCCTCAATGAATCTTCCACAGCCGTACGCATTCAACTATCACTTCGACAAGGGTGTTTTTAGGGGCCTTGCTTTTGCCAACTTTTCCACTCCTGAGGATACAGCTGTTGTGATTCAAAAGATGAATGGACTAGAAGTAATGGGCCGTAAGCTTCGGGTTGAATACAAGAAGATGCTGCCGCAAGACGAACGCGATCGTATTGATAGGGAGAAGAGGGAGAAACGCGGACAGCTCGAAGAACAGCACCGCGCGCCTCTGCCAGTACACCAACAAAGCGCTCTTCAGGCGCTTGGTCTTAGTGTCAACAAGCAGCCAAGCAACTCTCCACTTCGTAGGTTCAATGTCATCTGTACACTTGTGAGACCCATGTTGCTAACCTGGAGCCTAGGCGATGTTGATCTTAATGATCCTGCTACGCTAGACTTCTATACTCAACTCACCCTTTTCAAGAATGATCCCTCCCGTGAGGCTTATATTTTCTCCGCTGATATCACGCCCGAGCAGCGTCGTCAGATACATATTTTAGCGCACAATATGGGGTTAGAGCACAGGTCCGTTGGCGAAGCCGACCGCAGACAACTGCAGATCATGAAGCGACCGCAACACTCCCCGCCTATACATACACAAAATCAGCTTCCCAACGTATCGTGGGAAGAACACAGGCGCGGATTAAGCCGTGCTGCCACTTTCGATTTCGCCGAGTCTCGCACAGCGTCAAGTGCCTATCACGCTCTCAGCCGACAGAACCCTACGCTCGAACTTCCTGGCAGCCCCGATACAGGTATACCTAACAACCTGCGAACTGCTAAAAGCTTTGCCGACCTCCGAGCGCATAGCCCTAGCCCTGCTCCCTCGGGTTCCAGTTATGCTGGTCTCGGCAACGGTCTTGGGGCCCGTTATGGAGACTTCTCTCAGAGTTCTCTCACAACACCACCTAACCTAACCCCAACTACCGCACATAATGCCGCTTCGAGTACTGATGCATTGTTGGCGACCAATATGAGCTCGTTGGGTCTTGGGTTCGATCCAAACGGCTCTCACCTACGCGGCAGGGAAAACCCAGGAGCTATTGGCAGCCAGCGACCAAGTGCTAACGGCACTGCCAGCCGCAATCCTCCTGAGCGTCAGCCCCGTGGTCCCGAATGGGGAGATGCTGGTACGGGGTTTGCTGGACGCAGCCGTGGACATATGCAACGGAGTAGTGGTGAGTGCTACTGTTATCTTGTCGCACTCATTGATATAAATGTTACATGCTAACAATTTACCTCAAGACTCGTCGGATGCTGGTCGAAACTCGGCTACTTCGCGATTCCACTAATCTGCAATATGGAACATTAACTCCGATAGCGAACCACGAAGTGACGCAACAAAGCATAAACTCTATTTCTTCCAACACCCGGGAAAAGCTTGCATACCATGGCATTTGGCTTAACTCTAATGGGAACCCCCGTGAGCTTCGGGTGTTTCGAGGGAGGCCAAAAAAAAAACTTTCAACAGGAGATGATACCCAGATTTCATGTCCGGTATTTTACTTTTACGATGCTTTTCACTCGTACTCGCTCGTCGAGGTTCGAGCTCTCCTGACCAGCTTTGTTCCGATGAGAGATGATTTTATGATATAGAGTTACAGTCTGTTCCCAGATCAGACTTCACCCGCCGTATATCGCATTTTACCACCCCTGATTCGAATGGGTTGGTCATTAGCATTTTATTGTTATCCACTATGCGGCGTTAACTCACTTATTTTGTAATATGATGACTGATTGGCGGTGCTTAGCCGTCCAGTTTGTTAATTCCTTCTAAACGCCCTGCTAGGCAGAATCTCGACCTGGACTGAAATGGAGACGGAGTTGGGGTGGAAGAAGTTCGAAAGTTGTTGGAGGAAGCAGATGAAACGGAGCACACCTCGCCATTCTACGCTACAAATGACCTCTGATGATGACCGGTAAACGAACCCTCTCTGGATACAAGATACAGCAACTCATGGGCGACCATTTACGGCTTAACGATTCCACTCCTATACCCTCGGGGGCGTTTTCCGGTCCTCTGCTGGTCTCCAGAGAGCATCCAGTAACGGGGCCTGAGAACCTCCTTGACGACGGCGACGCTGTTATGACGCATATGCACATCATTTGGAACATGGCTACCATCACGTTAGTTGGCGAAGAGTCTACTTCAATGACCCTGCTAATAACTAGTTCTCACGACGAACCAGTATCCTGGGTCATTGTTGGGACAGCCCAATCTCGTGTTGAGTGATTGACGACGAAGAACGAAACGATGAAGTTGACGGGACTTATTAGGTGTGACTTTTTTATTTTATGCGAGCTACCTCTCCTTTTCGGTTGTAGTTAGACTGTGATCTAGCGTCCAACGCCATTGAAGGAGCAGTTAGTGAAGCTTTTGTATATTTGAATGGCTTGTCTTTATGTTTTCCTGGTGCGTCCTGTGCGATCCGTTCGGTTGAGCCGTTTAGGCCGGTCACATCCCTAGCGGATCTGCGGCGGCTATGGCTTCTAGAGCAGTGGTGGATGGCTACTGAGGGGATCGCCGCGAGCACAAAAAGGGGTGGTGAGATACGCAAACGCTCACTTGATGAAATGTATTGCAATATAAAAAGTATTGATCATTGTTACACCGTCCTGATCTTATCTGTTGCCGCGTTCCTCGAATATTATGTGTGAGTATATTATATATGGTGTCTCAATGCATAATCGCCTTGGCATTTCTATTTCATTATTTTTCGTGCAGCCTTCGTGTCCATCCCTCCTTGTAGATATAAGCTGCTAGGTTAGTACCTATTGGTGAAAAAGCGTCACGATGTAAAAACTATCTGGCCTTTATTGAGATACTATAGTTAACTCTTTCCTGCGATCAATACATATCTGTCTTATGTTATCTTTACGTCTCTGGTTGGGAGGGTAAGTGGGCTAGCTAACCTTTGTCCATAATAGCATCAATATATAGGTAGAAATCATAAGGGCCGGTTTGAAATACCTACAGAGAGGGCAGTCGTCTTAAGGTTCTATCCAACCTTACTAGTAGGTGCCCGTGTCCACGTGTGTATAATGCGCGACAGCTGCAGACCCACTAAAATTTTCATACGTACCTGCAGCCGTTGTATGCCAAGAATGGCAACGACAACTTGAAGCGTTTCTGTCACTTCATTCATTTCGCTTTTTGTTTCAATAATCTCGCTCTCTGGGCTCCCTGATACATGCGAGGTATTTTAACCTTCCCATGACAATATCGGATGCTAATCTTGTCGGGTAGGAACTGCGCTTTGCCTAATTGCGCGTCACGCTTCTTCAGCGTTCGGCGTGGCTAGCTAACTATTAGGATGGCTACCAGTAGCACCACATTCAAGATAGACGGCGTGCGTATCGCCGTTGAGGGCTGTGTAAATACCCATTTTAATTTCATAGCTATTGCTATTGAAGTTTCCAGCTTGTGTCCTTGCAACTTAGATATGCAAGAGGATATAGGCACACATTACTGACTTTCTTATAGGGCCATGGCACGCTTGACGCCATCTACGCCTCTGTCGCCACTGCCAGCAAGGCACAGGGGTGGAATGACGTAGACCTTCTCATTATTGGCGGTGACTTCGAGGCCGTGCGAAACGCCGCCGACCTCTCAGTCATGTCGGTCCCAGCCAAGTACAGAGAGTTAGGAGACTTCCCGGCATACTATAGCGGCGCGAAGAAAGCGCCCTACCTGACCATCTTCATTGCTGGTAACCACGAGGCGAGCTCATACCTTTGGGAATTGTACTACGGAGGCTGGGTTGCGCCTAACATCTATTACCTTGGTGCTGCTAATGTGCTTCGTTTCGGGCCCCTGCGCATCGCCGCAATGAGCGGCATCTGGAAGGGCTTCGACTACCGCAAATCCCACCACGAGCGTCTGCCATTTAGCCAAGACGACATTAAAAGTTTTTATCACGTGCGGGAGATAGATATCCGGAAGCTACTGCTGTTGAGAGAGCAGGTTGACGTCGGGTTGAGCCATGACTGGCCACGGGGTATTGAGAACCATGGAAACGCCGCTGCGTTATGGCGCATGAAGCCTGATTTCAGACAGGAGAGCATTGATGGCACATTAGGAAATCCGGCTGCTGAGTACGTCATGGACCGACTCAGGCCCGCGTATTGGTTCTCTGCCCACATGCACTGCAAATTCGCTGCTATCAGGAAGTATCCGGCACCTACTACCCGGACTACTACAACGGAGCCGAGCGCTAGTGACGCTACATTATCTTTAGCGCCGGGCTCGGAACAGCTCGCCGGAAACCCAGATGAGATAGACCTCGATAACGAAGAGGCCGAGCAGCCAGCTGGAAATCCCGACGAGATCGATCTTGATGACGAAGAGGACGTGCCAACTACAGACGTGAATAAGGCCAATATATCAACGCAAACAGAAACACAACCCGGACACCAGCCGTCATCTGGAGTAGCAGACGAATTACGTGCCCAGCTTCCCGCCTCGTTCGCAATACCAGCAGCACAACGAGGACCGAAACTAAACCCGGGCCAGCCAGTGCCGCCCAGCATAACAAACACAACTACGCGTTTCCTCGCTCTCGACAAGTGTCTTCCGGGGCGTAAATACATCCAACTAAGCACCCTCCAACCCGTCGACCCATCCCATCTAACACAATACCCGCCCTCGGACCCCACCACTACAGGAAAGAAGAAGCGGTATGCTCTCCAATACGACCCAGAATGGTTGGCCATAACCCGCGTCTTCTCCCGATACCTAACAGTAGGTGAGCCTTCCGTGGTGGTACCGCCCGACCTCGGTGAGGAGACTTACATGCCACTCATCGACGCCGAGCGCGCGTGGGTCGACGAACACATTGTCCGCGCTGGAAAACTAGCAGTCCCCGATCACGAGGACGGTTTCCAGATCACGGCTCCCCCTCACCAAGAAGGAGACCCGGAGACTGTGCCCTACCAGCCGGACGAGTACACAAATCCGCAGACCGTGGCGTTCTGCGAGCTTGTTGGTGTGAAGAACCTTTGGGACGCGAGCCCCGAGGAGAGGGCAGAGAGGAAGGCTAGGGGACCACCCCCGGCTAGCTCGATGAGTGAGCGGCGTGGTGGTGGATTTAGAGGAAGAGGTGGTGGTAGAGGGGGGGGCGGACGTGGACGTGGACGTGGAGGATTTATGGGACTACGGGGAAGAGGAAGGGGAAGAGGAGGATCTCGTGGTGGTGAATGGCATTGATTTTCATTGTCATGAAAAGGAACTGGCTATCTTCCAGGTGAAACATTCACGTCGCTGGGCTGCCCTTCACATATGTTTGCTATAGCATGTCTCTTGTACGGTTGGGTAGATTATGTATTAAGTACTAGGTTGGTCTGGAAAGTGCGGTAGGCGCTTGTTCAGATGACCGAAACTCCGATATTGTGTAAAGTGTGAAGAAATGTCTCCCCTCCTAAAAAGCATGGTCTCCACGGAGAAAAGCGGGAGCCACGCAGAGTGACGGGGGAAATATTTTGTCCATCTTCCATCCGTATTAGACAATCAACCCACGGGAGAGCGAAGGGGTTGAACGTATATGCTTGGATGGGTCTTGAAGGGAGCATGAAGGGAAGGTCTGATATGAGAGAAAAGAAGACTGCGCTGATCTAGAAACAAAGCATCTAGAGGTAAGCAAGCCATGCTGCAGGAAAGTCATAACGGAGAACCTTTGTCGTCTTCTCTTCTTTCCAGTGATACCTAACTCAAGGCACCCTTCGTGACAAGATCGTACAATGGTAAATCCATGACCATCATAAATTAAAAGTTCGTTATTTCCGTTTACCGTTCCAGGCCATTCCTTATCGCAAATCAAGGACCGAAGAAAAGAACCCCAGACCAAACGCCAAGGTTTTTTTACGAGGAAAACAAAGAGAAGTGACAAAGGTCGGATATAGTGAGGCGTGATATCAAGCATCAAGTTTGTCCTTCACAACGTACGCATCAGCCTTCCTTGGTCCTCTCCTGCAAAGGGTGCTGCTGTTTTTATTGTCGTTGTTTGGGTCTTAGGGGGAAGGAAATTAGCGGGAGGATGTCTTACGATCAATTCCTAAGAAATCACCGGCCATGAGGAGCTCGAGGCAGAGCTCCACGGGGATCTCCATGTCAGGAACATTTTCAGAATCTCGGTACTTGTACCAGTACTGCATGTACTCGACAACTTTTTCGAGGACCATACCACTGAAATCACAGACGTTTGTCAGCTTTGGATCTGATTAAGACAGGTGAAAAATGATTCGCGATTAAGTGATGAGGAAGTCAGATCAAGTGTAGTGGAGTGTCATGTGGACCATCGAGACGATAGTCCATCAGTAAGAACACAGCGAAATATTTGTGTGATCATCATTCTATCCAGAGACAGGTGTGTGTGCGAGTGGGGAGAGTATAGTAGGTGGCCAACTTACTTAATTTCCTCGAATACACAGCGTCCAGTACGAGCTTCAGAGAATGAACCTAAAAGACAGGGGTGTCAATTGTCAGAACACTCTCATTCCCTCGAGGCCCTGGAAGAAAGCTCAGAAGCACTCACTCTTCGGATCTAGCATGCCCTTGATAGCCGGGCTAACCATCGCGGCTTCACGGAGCACGACGAACTCGTAGTCATCACTCGATACTAGAGTTATGTATTTTCTCTCTCCTGTGGTGCCGTTGGTCGCCATTTTCAATGCCTTACGTGCTTTGAGGCAAGTGCAGACAGGTAAACTGACTTGGGCCGGCCCAAGAGTCTTGAGTTTTTTTGTTGCGTCGGAGAGAAAGAACGAAGACGGTTCGTCGCGTTTTATGGGAGGAAATTTTGGCGTGGCGTGTGAAGGTGGGTCGGGTGCCTGGGTAATGGCGGTAACCAAATGAGGTATTAGTCTTGGGAAGTGCACAGACCACACAACACACGTGGCTATCTTAAGTGTTGGATGACGAAACGGAGGTCGGAAAGCGCCGCCAAATAGATGTTGTAAGAATATGAGGATGACTCTTGTCCACTTAAAGACCCAGAAAAGTTCAGGGACGGTTTTAATTCTTGAGAGAAATTGACCCTGATCTGCGCCAGTCGGTAGGTACCTAACATAATAGTACTTAGTAGTAGTGTGCAGTCTTCACCGCAGTCTCGGGGAATAAACTTTATTAAGCATCCATGTTACCCAAGCCCGGCGCAGTGGCAGCTCCGGTTCGGTTCAGCTGAAGGGTGGGTCCTGGGTACTTGGTACCTCAGGCTGTAGGCACTTCCACCCAATGAGGTTACAGAAGGTACCTGGCAAGGCAGTACATGCAACAATGAGATCTTGAAACGGTTGTCGTGGTTGCCCTGCCGACTTTATTGACCTCTGACGAAATACTCAATCCCAAACCAGCAACTAGTAAAGATTGGTAAGTCAGGCTTATTACGAAACTATCCAAAACCTCTCTTTTCATCTTTTCCTGCCTCTCGAACAAAAAAGTCTTACCCTCATTCCACAGCAGATAATCATCGCCTGCCCATCATTGATTGCGCATTGGTGCCTAAAAAGACCTGAACAGCAGACTGCCCAACCTAATATTACTGCTCAACATACATTCGTCATTAATTGCCGACAAACGCCCGCTATGGCGTACTCCCAGTCTCGAAGCTCCTACTATGGACATTCCACACCCGACAACAGCGGACTCCAGCGCAAGCCGACCGATCGGAGACAAGCGCGTAATACGCGGGAGAGCGAGGGCACAGTCAGCACAACTATGAGCTCATCGACGGGAAGAGAGTCATCAGCAACACAAATGACCGAAGCACCCGCCTACTCGAAAAAGATCGTCGTCGTTGGTGATGGTGGGTGCGGCAAAACGTGTCTGTTGATCAGCTACAGCCAAGGTTACTTCCCAGAGGTAAGTCGCACTTCATCCCCCTGCCCTACTACTCAAATCCTCGGTTTCTGCCCGACCAGCACCATCCATTCCCACCAATTAATCACAACTGCTAATTCGCGAGCCCGCTCGTTAGAAATACGTACCGACAGTCTTCGAGAACTACATCACTTATCCAACACACCAACAAAGCGGTAAGACTGTTGAGCTCGCGCTGTGGGATACTGCCGGTCAGGAGGAATACGATAGGTTGCGGCCCTTATCGTACCCGGAAACGGACCTAATATTCGTCTGCTTTGCCATTGACTGCCCAAATTCGTTAGACAATGTCCTGGATAAGGTACGTTTTGCCACCCGAGCGTTCCCGAGTATTTATTCGAGCCAAGCGAGCATCCCTGACTGACTTGGATGAAATCAAAGTGGTACCCCGAAGTCCTGCATTTCTGCCCTTACACGCCTCTTTTCTTGGTCGGCTTAAAATCGGATCTGCGGCACAAGAAGACGTGCATAGAAATGCTCAAGACGCAGGGCTTGACGCCCGTGACGACGGAGCAGGGCATGGCTGTCGCGAAAAAGATGGGCGCCCAGTATATGGAGTGCAGCAGCAAGGAAATGGTAGGGGTAGACGAGGTCTTCGACCGCGCCATCCACACCGTGGTGATCAACGACCGGAGGAACCTCGACGCCGCGATGACGGTCGCGTCTAAGACGTCGGGCTCCGGCGGTTCCGACCGGCGAGACAAGGATAGTGGGTTCCCGGGCGTCCGCGCTTTTAAGAAGAAGAAGCGGAACTGCAATTTCTTGTAGTGAAGCTACTACTAAAAACGTTCTCTGTCGGTTGGGAACGACGACACACAAGGAAAGGAGGTGGAGCAGGGAAAGACAAAGAGCGAGCAAGAAAAGACCTTGGACGGCTTGGCTTGGCTTTGGTCTGGGTTGGTATTGACTGACGACATTGCAATGACTCTTATACTTGATGTTTCTCTTTTGTTCCCTTCCTCGGTTACGATTTTTTACGACGTTCTGATAGGGAAGGAAAGGCTAAGGCAGGCCTAGAAAGAGCATAATAGTACCTGCACTCTTATCTGCAAGTTGCCAACCCGGGAAACAATCTCAATTTGCATCATCAATCACCATCATCATCATCATCATCATCATTTCCTTTTTTTCTCTCCCATTTTGCGACGAAACAGGCGTACTGCATGGGGGAGTTTTTTAATCCAAGAAGGGAAATTTCATAATGATGAATACTAAGGGTCAAAAGGGGGGGAATTCGGGAACGGGGGGAAGGCTGGGGCGGTGTACATAACAAGCACAAATGGAGCAAAAACGGTTGTTTCGTTCTTGCTTCTTTTAATTTTATGTGTCAAAATGTCCATGTGGCCCTTGCTGTGACATCCTGTCTTCTTTTCTTCTTCCTCTTCTTTATTGTTGATAAACGAACAAACAGTTAGGGGCGGACGGTATATACACGCGCATGCGCACACACAAGAAACGGTACCATTTGTCACTTTCAGGTAATTGATAAAGAATAAGAGGGAGAAAGAGAAACTGAAGACTTCGTGGGTCATGGACGGCGTTGCCTACTTACCCTATATAAAGTTGTATGGGTGGGAGAAAGAGAGAGAGAAACCCCTCGCGGGATGATGATGATGATGATGATGACGACAATGATGATAAGTAGGGTAGGCTAGGGGGTAAAGGTTTGGTTTGGTTGAAACCCATTCAAATATCTTTGTTGCAAAGTTCATTCGCGTAGTTGTTGTTGATGTTGCTGTTTCATTCATTCCCCTTTTTCCTTCGGGCACTGCATCGTGGAAGCGTGGGCAGGATTAGGAAAGGAAAAAGAATGAAATTTGGTCTCCATGGAAAATGAATCAGTGTGGGACTAGTTAGTGATAAATAATTATTAATATTCTCGTGGTTAATGGCCTTCTTTTATTATTCTGTGTAAATTCTGACGGGGTGTGTACTGTCTGGTGTCTATACCACCCGAACTTGTCGTGTTCCATTTTTGCTGAGCGGGTAGGTAGGTACTGACTTTTTTTCTTGTCAGTTGTCGATACGTTATTCGTTTCAGCCTCTCTCCCGCCCATTTCCCATCAGTCAGTCTGCTCTAGGTTTTCATCATTATTTATCATAAGGATCTTAGCATTGCAATTTATGTCCGTTCAGCCTTTGGCGTTGTGGAACCCCGTCCGTCTCCTTGATGCTCTTCGTGTTCGTTTTCCTCACCACCCGTTGCTGTCTTGGTCTCCTCATCCTTGGCCATGACGTTCTCGAACTGTGACCAGAGTGCCTCGACCGAGGAGAACTCGTTACCTACCTATTTTATTCGGGGGTTGGTTAGTAGGGTCGCGGGGGTATGTGGGAAGTGCCAAGGGTCGGTTTATATGAGTGGAAACAGAGATAGGGGGGGGGCGGGGGGAGAAGAGGGAAATGCATAGGTTAGGTGCGAGGTAAGTGGACAGACGGGCAAGAAATGGGATGAGGTGGGAGATATATATATATATATATATGTGTGTGATGACGTGAGGTAATTCAGGAAAATAGGGTTAAAGTCTTACTGCGACAACGGCCTCGAGCGATCTGTTTAACTTGTTGATATTGGCGAGGACGTGTTCGAAGCTCTAGGAGGCGACAAAATGCATTAGTAAGTGTACAAGTCTTTAGTTGTTTTTGTCGCCCCTTCGTTTCTTCAGCCCTCTCGCAGAACCACTCTGGCCGTATAATTGCCAGTGCGCCGGAGAAAACGCACATAATCATTCCTTTCCTAGTTCTCTCACAAGTCTCACTTTCTCTGACAATTTCCATGTTATGACCCGTGAGGCACCACGTCCTCGTTCCGCTCTACTTATTGCAATAATCAAAACAGAACTAATAAATCAAGAAGGAGAAGCAAATGAGATAAACAAGCGACTCACCATAGCTATCTCACCAATCAAAGCCTCACGTTGTTGCTCAAAGTACGTCTTTGGCTCTCTCGACGCACCACCGGCGGCATAAGAGGCCCCGCTCCCGCCCATGGCAGAGGCTGAGCGCGACTGCGACGCCATGGTCTCAATGTTCGCACTACTGAATTTCCCGTCTGCGGATTTGGCCGCTGAGATATTCTCAGGGCCACTCTAATGTTCGAGCCTGTTTTTTTCTCTGGTTGGCGATGCGCTATCGTTTGCCGAATTAAGCTTCGAAGATTTGGCTTGGCTTGGGAGCTTTGTGCTATCACGCTCCGCTTTACCCGGCAAATTTCTCTACTAGTAGAGACAATCTAGGAGAACAGGGGATGTGTGGTTTCCCTGTTGTATTTTATTCAATAGAGACGCTAATCTAAACCAGATTCTTGAGCTGGATACCGCAATATCGCGTGAAATATGTTGTAGACTGGGGTGGTGTTGGTTCGGTGGTAGACCAACAGTACATTGCGTTAGGTTACAGGCAGGAGGTGACCGTCTGAAGTGGGTCAGACTAACAAGGCCTTGAGTTAGGTAAGCAGTTCTATGTATAAGCTTTATTCACCTGCCAAAACGCCCTGTTTACGACCATTTACACAAGATGTGGGCACTAGTACTAGGCGCCAATTTTATCTCTACCGCTAGTGATTCTAGGTAATTTTGACATTTGCACTTCAACTTCACCAACCTGAGAGGAAATACGTCGGGCAGAATGTGTTGAACCATTGCTTCTATAGCAATTAAAATCATCCCCCTAACTCACATTGTACTCGGCCTAAGTATCCCACACCCACATAATTCATTTTTTGAAGATACCCTTTGATCATGGCAACACTGCAGCAAGACAATGCATAGGTTCTCAGCCCCCTTGCCTTACAGCCATAAACTGCAACTTGGACTGAACGATGTTAAGACGGCTCGACTCTAAGTAGAGCGGCGTTACGATATGTATTGAGTCTGAAAATCATACCAATATCACGGTGAAGGGATCTTACCGTCGCGGTATGCCTGGCTCAATTTTTCTTCCCAGACTCTTGGGTATCACCACAACACTTGGTCTCCCTCACAGTGTTTTCAGAGTCAATCCACTGGTAGGCCAGAGCCCGTCGGCTACTTTACGAAATCATGTGACTTGGATTTTCTGTTTGTGGCGGAGGCACTGGCACCAGTCTATCCAATGCGCTAGTTCAACATGCACCCTGGAAATTCATTTGTATGATTCACAACCGTATCATACTCTTCAAAGGGCCTGGAGCTCGGCGTATCATCGGCTTAGAACGAGACGAGGCGGGTCATGAGCGGCTAAGCCGATGTGACATGCATAACCACAGGACCTCCTTACTACCCTTTGCAACAGCAACACCTAGGAGACTAACAAACCCTGTGAATGAAAGGGGGAACAAGGACGGGGCTGGTAAACAAACAGTCTACATTCTAAATTTGTTGTATCGGAGACGTATCCAGGGTCTGTCTCTCGCCCGGCTTGAGTGCTGAAATACCTATTGAAATGGCGGAACCGCCTTGCATTAAAACCTCAGCAAATAGTAAACTCCAGCAAGTTCTAACACACAAGGCTATAAACACAAATTGAACAACGAGTCTTACCAGTTAATAAGTAAAACAGGGAGGAATTCTAGAACTGAGGCGATGACTCAGAGCCTACATATGCTCACACCCTATGACGCCACGCCCTGCAACAAATAGTGGTTTATAGCGAGTTGGGTGTCGAATCAACAGGCAACCTCCACCCTGTGCAAGATTCTGTTGGTTGGCGGCAGCGCATCCAAGGCTCCAACGAGCCTCCTTACACATAAGCTTCTGTAACGCAATGCGGTTGGTTATTCTAGGTTATACCGGTACGACCGGTCCGAGCTGAGGCCCTCACTAACAAACATGAATGCATTATAAGAGGCTGAGCAGGTCTCACCTCCCGCGTTGCGCCCGATCTTTAGGACATCCGACTAACCTAGTTTCTTACGTTCTTGCATTATCAGGGAAAAGCTGAAAGCTTTTTCGAACTACCTTCCTATCAGCATTGCAAACCATCTACGATTTAACATAAGTGATAAGAAATCATGCCGCATGATTTATCACAGTCTAGGAGGATGCGTAGCTCTTCATCGGGCCATACATCTACCTCTAACACATCTCATTGGCAGTCACAGCGGCATTTGCAGTCGTCGATAATGACGCCTTTGCCAGGAGGTCGAGGAACTGGGACACAGTATGGGACCCGTACTCATGGTCATCGCCCTCCCCCACAGATACGAACAGAAAACGGTCAATCACAGGCCGATCAACAACATACAAAGCAAAGTTCGCGCAACGATTATATAGCCCCGACGGAGCCACGGCATAGTCCAGGACACCTCGGTTCGGGAGCTGCATCGGCAGATCATCGAAGGGGGCTTCCAAAACTAAGAACGATGGATATACTAAGGGATCCGCGGCTTCAACGAACTACTGGTTTTCTCCCAGAGAAGGCGACATCGTGGCGAGATAGAGTAATTCCCCCGGATGAGTTAGACAAGCTCGCCTGCGCAATGTCTCTCCCTGATATGTGGCCTGCAAAGCGGTCACGAGGGAACTCCAGCAAGGGATAATCACTCAACTCAGAAAATCGAAAGATGGATTAGAAGCTGCTTCATAAAGGAAAATTCCAACTGGATTTTATCATTCTATCTCATAATTTGCGGCCGTTTCTGTCGTCAATCTTGTCCCTCCATGCGCCGGGGTCGTGATGTTACATTCTCCTGTGCCAAACTGAATAGCCAAACGACGGCCAAGAAAACAACCCGGAGAAAGACTATATACAAGGAAAGATGGGATATCATAACAGGATTCTAGAACCCCTACAACTACATCGTAAGAGAAAAATAAAAGGCTAATGCGCCATTGTCTTGCCGATCTCGCTTGCCCAGCCTTCGGCCCGCTCAAATCCGTTTGTATGGAACTGGTAGTCGAACAGGGCCTGGCGCACCTCTTCGGGCGAGTTCAACACGAAAGGCCCGTACTGTACAACCTTCTGGTCGAGGATCTGCCCTGCAATCAGGACGAACCGCGCGTTCGTTGTCGCGTTCTCGGGGACTTCGACATTGATAGTATCGCCATCGGCATCAAATACGCAGTTGTGGTACTGGTCGACTGTGCGCTTCGAGTCGCCAGCGCCAAAGACGGCCGAACCCTCAAGTTGATACGAGAATGCATTCCAGCCCGCAGGGATGGGCTGCGCGAGCTTTCCGCCCGGCTTGACTTCAACATCCAAAATCCATACAGGCGTGTAGGCAAGGTCTTTCACGCTGTCCACGCCGCCTGACCGTCCCGAGATCACCTTGACGTGCACCTTGTCGTCGATGTCAACTTGTGGTATCTCCTTGGCCCGCAAGTCCCGGTATCGCGGCTCGCACTTCTTGAGATGGGCTGGCAGATCAACCCATAACTGCAGGCCCACATTCGCACTGCCATCAGGATTTTGTCGCGGCATCTCAGCATGCACTGCAGAAGTTTGGACAGTCAGTAATTACCATATTAAACAAAATGTGTGTAGATTCCAGAAAGAGTCTGGGAAGGGGTTCAAGGCTATAGTTCCAATCCGATGGGAACAGACTTGCACTCTTAAATATGTGACATAATAAGGGCAAATGCAAATATCAGAATTTACTCACTAATGCCTCGGCCGGCTGTCATGAATTGTAAATCGCCTGCTTCAATTGTGCCAGCATTTCCGGCGAAATCTTCGTGATCAACGGCGCCGTGGAGCAGGTACGTAATGCTGGGGGACCATAGTCAGCATTTGTGTGGATTAATGTGAAAAGGGTCCAAGAGATATAATTCACGGGTTAGCACACTCACGTTTCCTGTCCGCGATGGGGATGGTCTGGGAAACCTGCACCAGGCTTGATGCTGAAATGGTCGAGCATGAGAAAGGGCGAGAAGTTGCGCAATTGCTGTGTACCTATAGACCGGCGAACACGAGCGCCTGCGCCTTCGGCTTGTTCGATAGCAAGGAATACCTTGCGAATAGCACGCGGGATCGACATTTCGGTCGCGATAAGCTCTTCTTCTAGGTTGTAGAAAGGGGAGTTGGTGATGTCCGGAGAACGATCAGTCTCAGTCGAACTGGCGGCGGTGGGGTCTTTGAGGATGTTCAACTGTGTTGTGATTCTATCAATACTGGCGATTGCTAAGTCGATAAACTGAGCTCTATAGAATATTATAGACAGGACAGCAACGAGGATAGAGATAGATAATGCAACGAAGCGCATTGGAAATCCGTATGACGGATGCGACGTGGGGTTTATATACAATGAGCGACGACGAGAATCGAAAGGACCTTTTGGATTGCTTAGGTAGGATACTAGAGTTACTAAAGACAAAGAAGTGGGTGCACCGTCATCACCGCCCAAAGTTTATCAGCAACCAAAGATCACTTATTGTTCGGGATAGGGAGAGCTGAGGGTCGGGGATGTGGCAAAAGGCGCGAATGAATAATACGGAGCTTGAACTCTCGCGAAGTTTCTTCGGTTTTTGATACTAGGAGCAGAAGCTACCTGGGTAGACTAGGAGGTAGCAACTAGGGCGAATTATTAGAAATTTCCTAAACTCTATGTACGTATAGTGTAGACAATAAGACTCCTATAGAATTAGTAGTTGCGATTTGCGATCAAAGACAAATCAACCAAGAAAAAGCACTAAAAATGACACCGCCATCGCGTCTCCGGAACTTACTTCGACAAGGAAACTAACCCAAGTGGGTTAATTGAGGAACCTTAGCGAGACTTACAAACGCCTTACATCAGCAGATAGCCCAGTAAAAGAGTGCCTTTGAGCTCTGCCTGCCTCAGACTGGCGTTGTTAGGTAGTGGATGCTATGCGATAGGTCGGTACAGCTGGTCCTGCCGGTGCCGTAGGTCTAGATCCAACAACGCCCAGTGGCCACCTCTCTTACCAACCCACTCAAAATGACTGCTGAAGTCATTGCTGACTGATAAAACAACCCCACATAAATTTTGAAGCTTTACAGTGGAAATTTTGATGTTATTAGGCAAAGACAAAAGAGCCTCGGTATAGTACTCGGTACCTATCTCATTCGCCATCTCCAACAACCAAGTATGTGATGAGGTAGGACAAAGGTGGTTGTGTCGCGCATTATTTCAAATTACTTTTGATTAACTATCGGTATATATCAAGACATATATCCGAACATTTACGACAACAGCTATTATGTGCGGGCATTGTTTTCGAGCCGCACTTTATTCGGGATAATTATAGTACAACCGATTAATTCTCCCTGGTTTTTCTCACTCCTTGATGTTTTGCTCCTCGGTTTCGAGGTTGCGGGGTCTCACATATCGAAATCGAATTTGATATTTGATGGTTTCATATTCATTACTACCTACCATGGACGGTGCGAGCTGCAGGAACACACCCAGGCCCAGATCCAATCCCTGGAGCCTAGCTGCCACGTTGCTCACCAAAGGTCTCCCTTAGTTTCTCATCCAAGGCTTTTTTCTCGTGTCGAACATGTCTTTGCCTAGGTGGGTAGATAGTCCGAGAGGAATACTGCATTGCAACCAAATTTCTCTTCACCGTGGATCCTGAGCCCCACAGGACAGCCTCAGTGGCATATGTACATGTCCGGATTCCCAAGACGCTCTCGGCTGGGTTAACCTAATAACTTTAAATCAGGGGACCACCCTAACATCTACAGCGCCGAAGCACAGCGGAGCGAGCGCAGAATCCACAATGCACACGGGTTTCTCGGAACTATTCGCCTAGAGACAATTGATAATTCATTTGCGGGGCCGGTACGGTCGCAAACCTAGACATAGCGTCTATAATCTCGTCCTTGGAGAGTCGCCGGCCGCCTCCCCCAGCCATCTCCGCCATCAGCTTGAAGTAGTTGACGTAGTAGGCGGGCGTGAACGTGTTGAAGAAGACCGACTCTTCCCCGGTTGGGTTCGAGAAGGTGTGCGGCGCGCGAGTCGGTACCACCACATAGTCCCCAGCCTTTGCGTCGATGTGCTTCCCGTCAGGCGCGTGGAACCGGATTGTACCCTTGGTCACGAGGAACGTTTCATCGTGCACTACGACGCCATGTTAGCGCCACGGGATCTCCAGGCATCTTTTATCTTCTGTTTCTTATTCTTTAACCGACTCCATCGGTTGCTGCCAGGAGAGACAATATTTCTCGTTTGCGGAATAAAACGCCGAGTGATTCTATAATAACGGATAGTAAGTACTATTCAATTACTTACTCTCATGCCAATGCGCGGGTGGCCCGGATGTGTTGGCCGGGACCGTAAACTCCGCAGCGCCGATACGATTATCTACACGAAGAATTTAGTCAGCGGTGGTATGATTTCAGAATTGGAGCTCCAGGTCTACTCCAAGGGGCGAGGAGCGAAAAGGAAAGGGGTCCGAATGCCAATTACCAGTGTTCGAGCCATCTTCCATAATGCGGCATTTGATACCTGATAACATGAGGACCTCGCCAGCCTGTACAGGGACGAAGTTGATGGGCCGTTTCGGCATCTTCATAGCGCTAAATACAGCTGTTTCGTCCGCCATGATGTCGTGCTTCTGCTCGATAACGCAAAACTGGAAAAGGAGCGCACTATTGGAATGTCCAGAGTAAGTGAAACAGAGAATATTGGAATCGAGTCCGGTGAGCGATACGGCTTCGGCCTTATCCAAGGGATTGGCATCTCTTTTAATACTCGCTGTTGCCCTGTATCCCTCGCCGACTGCCCGGTACGCCTTTCTAGACGGGTCCGTCACGGCGGACGTAGGTGGTGTATACGTGCAATGTCGTACATAGGTCTATCTATTACCTACCCGTCTGCTAGCATTAGCAGACAGGGATATTCTATAATCCGCCTATTATCCACACAGCTCACAAAACTTGACTTATCTCACCCAGGAAGCTTGAGGGCACCAAGGCCTCATTGGTCAGATTGTGCAAAAATTGTACAAAATAGGAAACGGATGCGAAGCTTTGCCAGCGGCATCATGCATAGACTAGCATTCAGGGTACTTCTTCATCGCTAGAACCGAACAATAAGGTGGCTTTTTCTTTTTGAAGCCGGCAGCAGTCTATGAATAGGAACGTGTTTCCAGGATTATCTTAGTCTTATTAGAGAGAATATGTATAGGCTAGGCCAGGTAGGCAAGCTGGAAAGCCAGGATTCATGTCTGTTACTCAGCGCCCATCGGTACAAATGGGTAGATGTCACGGTGTATTTGATTTTTATCCCCCCGTATTAGAAGCATATTATGTCGACTTTTATTATTAGTTTGAAACAACGGAACACGGGGCTCAAGAAACCCCGGAGGCCCGTGTTGTGATGGAAAACCCAACATATATGCAATCCCATGTATGATAATCTACCTACTAATTCATACAACTAGGTACTTATAGGTTTGCTGCGAGGGCTTCGGGGCCGAGCAGACTTCCAATTAGCTAGGGAACCCTAGCTATCTAGGACTGACGTCGGTGACCGAGGGTCGTCCCCCGTCACAACTCAGACATGACCTACATACATACCTAGCGAGATAGCTATTGTATTCACCGCACAAGACATGGTAATGATCGTTTCTATGAGAGTAGGGACTTTTGTCACATGGACTTATGTAGCCCTACAAGTTCGCGTGTCTGTCAAGGTAGGCGGACAACCTACTTAGTTACTATAACATGCATACCTAAGGGATACCAAAACTTGCAGATACCGCAGACACCCCTCAGGGCGCTTTGGGGTGGTCCTTCTCATAGTTCAATTTCAACGATTGCGAGGAGTTAGCAGAGAGAAGAGTGCTATGTCTCACGATAATGAAAAGTCACCTTATCACCTCGACGCAAGTGATAACTACTGGTAATAATTCGTCGATTCGAAATAATCATATTTCAGCCCTCCACTTCGCATCAGTTGATGGTAGGTAGGCAGCTAACTAGTGGTGAAGAGCAGACACAGAAGCAGACCTGACCCCGTCTCTTTAAAATATGAACACCTCCTCTCCCTACATCAAATCAAATCTCCGCTCCCATTCTCTCTCTCTTCTAGGTAGGCATTCTTCTTGTTCTTCCCTCGCTTCTCAAGACAAAGTGAGAGAAGACGAACCGCTAGGTCCGTTTGCGCCATTGGTGTAGCCTTCAGTAGCGAGGATCACTGTAATTGCGCACCGGAGTGTCAGTGAAAAGGAACAGTTGTGACGGTGACGGTTGCCGACGCGAGAAATATATATATATATAGTTCGGGTTGAGTGTTTGTGAGTTTTGCTTCGAGAGTCCAACTTACTGTAGTTGTGACCGCCCAAACCCATGCCGAAGCTCCTCCAGGCGTCGAAGTGCTTGCCGGTGGTGATGGTTCCACCTACTCTTTGCTCGGTTCGTACGGACTAGAGTAGAGAAAAAAAAATATATCATGTCAGAATTATTGATCTTCTCGAATGCTTTTCCCTTCTTTTCTTCCTTTCACAGTTCCTTTCTCTCCCCCC